>Ga0081540_1000767_pt1 | contig 29503 bp, 27 predicted proteins | sample TabmetS2T1R1_FD_71024 | JGI IMG/M metagenome (GOLD analysis project Ga0081540, IMG submission 71024) | Tabebuia heterophylla rhizosphere microbial communities from the University of Puerto Rico - S2T1R1 | ecosystem: Host-associated > Plants > Roots > Rhizosphere ...
TGCGCTGGACGCGCTCCGTCCTGGACGACGACGTGCGCGAGCGCCTGGCGGCGCTGCCGTTGGAGGCGACCGCGCACGGCGTCGCGGTGCATCACGGTGCGCCGGGTGATCCGCAGCGATACGTGGTCAGCGACGAGGAGGCCTACGCGGCCCTGGACGAGCTCGGCCCCGCCGCGCAGATGCTGGTGATCGGGCACACCCACCGGCCGATGGCGATCGGCCGGCGGCGGGGATCACTGCTGCGCGGCGGGACAGGCCCGGTGCGGCTCGAGCCGGACGAGCCCGTGCTGCTCAACCCGGGCGCGGTTGGCCAGTCGCGCAGCCGCGACCCCCGCGCCCGGGTGATGGTGCTCGACCTCGGCCAGCGCGTGGCGACCTTCCACGCGCTGGACTACGACGTCGAGGCCTGTCGTGCAGCACTGCGCGAGCGCGCCCTGCCACCGGACTCCTGCCATGTCCCGCGCTCGCGCATAAGAGATGTCGCCGGCGCCGTGAGGCGCCGCCTGGGTGGCAGTCATCCCGTGGCGCGTTCCTCCAGCGGGAGCGCCGCGACCTGAGGTTGGGTGCTGCGCCAGTAGCGCAGCGCCGTCTGGACGCTCGAGGGCCACCATGCGTCGGCTCCACTGAGCGTCCGCACTCCCTCGGCGTTGAGCTGCTCGGCGATCGCCTGCAGCGTCATGCCGTCCTCCTCGGCCATCGTCGCGATGCGTTCCAGGAGCTGCTTGCGCGCGGCGGCGGCGCGGGCGGCGATCCGGTTGCCGGCCCAGCCGTTGATCTTGACCATCGTGCTGGCCACGCGGAAGCCCTCCGGCGTCGACGTGTCCACGCCGAGGTCGAGCGCGATCAGCGCCGCGTCGGTCTCGCGGAACCAGCTGACGAGCCCCGCGAAGTCCATCGAGCGGCTCAGCAGCCGCGCGTCGGTCACCACGAGGCCGCCGGCCTGGCCGTCCGCGATCCGGTCCAGGGCGTGGGACAGCCCTGGGCGCTCGAGCAGGCTGCCGCTCTCGCGATCGCGGACGATCGCGACAAGGCGCCATCCGGCGCGCTCGCATGCGCGCTCGATGGCGCGCTCGGGCGGGGTGAGCCCGCCGTTGACGCAATCGGAGGTCACGTAGCCGATGACAGGGGAGCCGGGCTCCAGGCCGGTCGGCATGCGGCTCGTCCGCGCCACGGGCACCGGCGCCGGCTGCGGGGCCGGCGTGGGCTCGGGCGTGGGCGTCGTGCGCACCGCCTCCGTGTGAACGGCGGTGCGCACGTCGCCGCGGCGGCGCCTCCTGCGCACGAGCTTGCGAGGCGTCGGAGCGGTGATGAGCACAGCTCCGAACGTCAGGATCGAGATGGTTGCGATGCTTCTTGCCCTGGCTCTCAGGGCGGACAGGTCGGTCGTCATGACGTCTCCCTTCAGAACGGCTCTGGAACGCGCCGGGCAACGAAATTGCCCATGCCCGGCGGTGACGGGCACCCCAGGGGGTGTCGCTAACCAGGTCGCTGCTGAGGCGAGACCAGGCCGTCGAGGTCGACGACGACCAGGCTGAAGCGGTGACGACGCAGCTCCTGCGCGGCGTACGCGAGGACGCCCAGGAGGATCGCGAAGTACATGACCGGGGCGGCGCCGCCGCCCGAGGACGCAACGCTGCCGGCCACCACGCCGTGCCCTGGCGGGGCGGCGGGCGAGAGCGGAGCGCGCTCATCGTCGACGCCGCCGGTGGGCGGCGCCTTCGTGGGCCGAGCCTGCGAGGCCGTCGCGTGGCGCGGCGCCCTGGAGGTCCTCGACTCGATGTCTGCGAAGGCGGTCGGCGCGGCCGGCGTCGTGCTCTGGGCGTCGGCTGTGCCGGCCAGCGGCGCGGCGGTGAAGAGGGTGGTGACGCCCGGCGCGCTGTGCGAGCTCGTGAGGTCGTTGCGCGACGCGGCGGGCCAGACGGCAAAGCCGATGTGGCGCGCGGTCGTGGGCGTGTCGCCGAAGAAGCTCAGGCCGGCCGGGAAGGCGAGCGGCGGGGGCGCGAGCCGCACCTGGGCCACGCCCGGATCCGGTGGCGGAGCGAGCGGCACAGAGCTTGGCGCCGCAGGCGCAGGGGCCGGTGCAGGCTGCGTCGTCACGGGCGTGGGCTGCCCTGGAACGGGCGTCGCGGCGGCCGGTTCGTTCGACGAAGGCGTCGTCGTCTTCGTCGGCGTCGTGCCGTCGGCGCCGCCCTGCGCGTTGCCCGCGGGCTTGCCGGTCGCGTCCTTGGCGCCGCCCTTGTCGGCGTCGCCCTTGGAGGTTGTGTCCTTGGCGCCGCCCTTGTCGTCGCCCTTCGAGGTCGAGTCCTTCGCGCCGCCCTTGCTGTCCTTGGACGTCGAGTCCTTGGTGCCGGCATCTGCGGCGGTCTCCGTCCCGGTGCCCGTGGTCGCGCCGGTGTCGGGCGGCGGCGTCAGGGGCGTGGTCGGCGTCCCCGGATCGGTCGCGGGAGGCGCGGGGGTGGTGTCCGGCGGCGTGGTGACCGCTGCGACGGGCTGCTGCACCGTGCCGGTCACGGCGCCGGTGACGGCGCCCGCGGCGCCGGTGGCGCCTGCGGCGGCCGTGGAGGTCGCGCCGGTTGCTGCGTCGGCGGCGCCGGTCGCTGCGTCGGCAGCGCCGGCGGCGCCGGTCGCGGCGGTGGTGGCGTCCGACACCGTGGTCGTGACCGCGGCGGTGGCGGTGTCGGTGGCCGAGGCGACGTTGGTGGCCTCGTCGGCCGCGCTCGCCTTCGGCACGAGGATGAGCGCCACCGCCAGACCGGCGAACGCGCCCGCGATCACTCGCCGTGAGGACCAGGCACTACGCATCCATACTGTGCCGAACTCCGGCAACTACGAACCTCCAACTCCGTCACACGATCGCGGGCAGATGACGGGCAAGGCGAATGTACCCTACGCGCGCCCTCCGACACCACCCTTCGTGCAAGAAAGAACAGCCGGGCAGGCGAAGTGGTGCGGTCTTTGCAGGATCGTGTCTGTCGCCTGACGCCGGCGCCGCCGCTCGGCGCGACCCGACCGCCGCTCAGCGCGACTCGCCGGAGGCGCTCGCCCGGGCCCGGACCGGCGAGCCGGCGGGGCGCCGGCGGCGGGTGAGCGCGCCGGTCTCGCGGTTGACGGCGACCGGCTGGCGAAGGGCGACGGTCGCGAACGTCGCGAAGAGGATCACGAGGTCGCGGCGGGTGCTCAGCCGGCTGGCGTACATCTGGTCCAGGCCGACCTTCTGCGGCAGCAACCGGTCGACGTAGTGACCCTGCGGGTCCTCGGGGTCGAGGATCGCTCCCTCGCGCGCGAAGGCCAGCTGCGAGTAGCCGGTGAGCCCGGGACGCGTGGTGAGGATGACCTCGTACTCCTCGCGGTGGCGCTCGACGAAGCCGGGCGACTCGGGCCGCGGGCCGACGAGGCTCATCTGCCCGCGCAGCACGTGCCACAGCTGGGGCAGCTCGTCGAACTTGGTCTTCATGAGCCAGCGGCCCACGCGCGTGAAGCGGTCGTCGTCGGCCATCGTGAGCGCCGCGCCGCCGGCGGTCTCGTGCATCTTGCGGAACTTGAGCATCGCCAGCGGGCGGCCGCGATAGCCGACGCGGTTGGCCCGGTAGAAGACCGGCCCGCGCGAGTCGAGCTTGACGAGCACCGCGATGACGAGGAACAGCGGCGAGAGCACCACTAAGGCGCAAAACGCGACGGATACGTCGATCGCGCGCTTCACGGCCACGCGCAGCCGCTCGGCGCCGCCGCCTCCCCTGTGATCGTCCCCGCTCACCTGCTCGCCAGGGTAGGACACGATCGCCCCGTCCCGCAACGCCGAACGCTGGGCTTGCGTTCAGATGACGTAGTGGTCGACGCGGTAGCGATGGGCGTTGCGCTCGATCCACTCGATCGTTCGCGACAGCCCCTCGCGGAGGTCGACGGTGGGCTCCCAGCCCAGCAGCTCGCGCGCGAGCTCGGGGCCGGAGATGAGCCGCTCGACCTCGCTCTTGTCCGGCCGGATCCGGGCCGGGTCGGTCTCCACCGTGAGCTCGTGGCCGAGCACCTCGGCGACCATGTCGACGAGGTCGCCGACCGAGACGTCGTGGTTGGTGCCGAGCTGGATGGTGCGCCCGACGGCGGCGTCGCTCGTGGCCGCGGCGACGAAGCCGGCCGCGGTGTCCTCGACGAAGGTGAGGTCGCGGCGCGGGTGCAGCGAGCCGAGGCGCAAGGTCGATCCGGCGAGCGCCTGGCTGATGATCGTCGGGATGATCGCGCGGGCCGACTGGCGCGGTCCGTAGGTGTTGAATGGACGCAGGACGCACACCGGCAGGTCGAACGAGCGGTGATAGCTGTCCATCAGCTTGTCCGCCGCGAGCTTGCTCGCCGCGTACGGGGACTGCGGCTCGAGGGGGTGGGTCTCGGTGATCGGTACCTCGCGCGCGCTGCCGTAGACCTCGCTCGTCGAGGTGTGCACGATTCGTTGCACGCCGTGCCGCAGGGCGGCCTGGGCGACGTTGAGCGTGCCCAGGACGTTGACCTCGAAGAAGTCGCGCGGGTTGACGTAGGAGTACGGGATGGCGATCTGAGCGCCCAGATGCAGGACGACCTCGGCGCCCTCGACCGCGGCGCCCACGGACTCAACGTCGCGCAGCTCTCCGAGGATGACCTCAACCTCAGCTAGAACGTTAGGGTCGACCCAGTCGAGCGTTCCCCGCTCGTTGCGGGAGTTGTAGCGGCAGAACGCACGAACTCTGGCGCCGTCGCGCACCAGCCTCTCGACGACGTGGCCGCCGATGAAGCCCCCGGCGCCGGTGACGAGGACGGATCTGCCTTCAAGCGTGGTCATTGCCCGGAAGCATCCCAGGTACCCTCGTCCGATGGCCCAGTGGAGCGTCCCTCTCGCCGATGTCGTCGTCCCGGAGGAGGACATCGCCGCCGTCGCGGACGTCTATCGGTCGGGCTGGCTGAGCATGGGCCCGGAGACCGAGGCGCTCGAGCGCGAGTTCGCCGCGTATACGGGCGCGGGGCATGCGCTGGCCGTCACGAACGGGACTGCCGCGCTTCACCTCATCTGCGTCGCCGCCGGCCTGGCGCCGGGCGACGAGGTCGTCGTCCCATCGATGACCTTCGTGGCCACGGTCAACGCGATCGCCTACACGGGCGCCCAGCCGGTCTTCGCCGACGTCGTGTCGCTGACCGAACCCTGGCTCGACCCGGAGGCGGTCGAGGCCGCCATCACCGACCGCACGAGCGCGGTGATGACGATGCAGTACGGCGGCCATCCGGGGCAGACCGCGCAGCTCGCCCAGCTCGCCCGCCAGCACGGGCTGATCCTGCTCGAGGACGCAGCGCACGCGATCGGGTCGCGGCTCGGCGATCGCCACCTCGGGACGTTCGGGCAGTCGGGCGCGTACAGCTTCTTCTCCAACAAGAACCTCGCCGTCGGCGAGGGCGGGATGGTCGTCACCGACGACGACGCGGTCGCTGCGCGCATGCGACTCCTGCGCTCGCACGGGATGACGACCCTTACGTGGGATCGCCACCGCGGCCACGCGTCGGCCTACGACGTCGTCGAGCTGGGCTTCAACTACCGCATCGACGAGCCGCGTGCCGCGCTCGCCCGCCGGCGCCTCGCGCGCCTCGACGACGACAACGCCTGGCGCGCGGAGATCGACGCGCGCTATCGCGAGCTGCTCGGCCAGGTCGACGGCCTCGTGCCCGCGCTCGCGCCCGCCGGCGACTCGCGCCTGGCCCACCACCTGTTCACCGTCGTGCTCGACGAGGGGATCGACCGCGCGCGCTTCCGCGAGACGCTCGCGGTCCGTGGGGTGCAGACGAGCGTGCACTACCCGCCTGCCCACCGCTTCTCGATCCACGCGACCGACGCCCCGCTGCCGGTCACCGACGCCTACGGCGACCGGGCGGTCACGCTGCCGATGTTCGCCACGATGACGACCGACCAGCAGAACGAGGTCGTCGAGGCGGTCCGGGCGGCGCTCGGCGTGACCGCGGGCGCGCGCGGCTAGCGGGCGCGGCCGTCGCCGGTTGCGCGCCGCTAGCGGGCGCGGCCGTCGCCGGGGCGCGGCTAGTCCAGCCGCCGCTCGGCCGCCCAGCGCGACAGCTCGTGCCGGTTGGAGAGCTGCAGCTTGCGCAGCACGGCCGAGACGTGCGCCTCGACGGTCTTCGCCGAGATGCCGAGGCGCAGGGCGATCTCCTTGTACAGATAGCCGCGCGCGATGTGGCGCAGGACCTCGCGCTCGCGGGCGGTGAGCTGATCGAGATCGGTGTCGGCCGCGCCGCCGCTCGCCGGCGCGGGCCCGGCGAAGGCGTCGAGGACGAAGCCGGCCAGGCGCGGCGAGAAGACGGCGTCGCCGCCGCGGACGCGGTCGATCGCCTCGAGCAGCTCGTCGGTGGCGATGTTCTTCGTCACATACCCGCGTGCGCCCGCGCGGATGGTGGCGATGACATCCTCGGCGGCGTCGGAGGCCGAGAGCGCGAGGAAGAGGGTCTCGGGCGCGGCGCCCGCCGCGCGCTGGATGACGGCGACGCCGCCGCCGTCGGGCATGTGGACGTCGAGCAGGACGACGTCGGGCCGCTGCGCGGCAACGAGCGCGACCGCCTCGTCGACGCTCGCCGCCTCGCCGACGAGGTCGACGTGGCCCTCGAGCTCGGCGCGGACGCCGGCCCGGAACAGGCCATGGTCGTCGACGATCGCCACGCGGGTCATGGCGTCTGCGGGAGCGTGAGCTCGACCTCGGTCCCGGCGCCGGGCGCCGAGTGGATCGTGGCGCGGCCGCCGTGGCGCGACATGCGCCCGACGATCGACTCGCGCACGCCGCGGCGGTCGCCGGGTACTGCGGCCGGATCGAAGCCGGGCCCGCGGTCGCGGACGAAGACCTGCAGCTCGCCGTCGCCTGCCTCGGCGTAGACGTCGACCGTCGAGCCGCCGCCGAACTTCGCCGCGTTGACCATCGCCTCGCGGGCGGCGGCGACCAGCGCCTCGCTGCGGGAATCGAGCTCGCGGTCGCCGACGACGACGACCTCCACCGGCACGCCGTGGGCCCGCTCGATCTCGCCGGCCAGCGACTCGAGCGCCGCGGCCAGCCGGTCGTGGCCGCCCTCGCGCCCGGCGAGCCAGGCGCGCAGCTCGCGCTCCTGCGTGCGGGCGAGCGCGGCGACGGCGCGCGGGTCGTCGGCGCGCTTCTGCACGAGGGCGAGGGTCTGAAGAACCGAGTCGTGGAGGTGCGCGCCCATCTCCGCGCGCGCCTGCGAGCGGATGCGCTCCTCTCGCTCGGCATCGCGCGAGCGCATGAGCCGGACGACCCACGGCGCGAAGATGATCCCCAGGACGACGGCGACGACGAGCGCGGCCAGCACGGCGTCGCGGGCCGCGCTCAGCGAGCCCGTCGCGTAGAGGAAGAACACGCCCGCGCCGATGACCAGCGCGATGCCGATGCCGTTGCGCGACAGGACGCGGTTGCGCTCGCGGCGCAGCTCCTCGGGCGCCGGCGGCGGCTCGGGCAGGCCGACCGTCGGCGCCGGCGGCGACACCTCGGCGGGCGTCGGGCGCAGCGACTGGCGCCAGAGCAGGCCGCCGCCGGCGGCCAGCAGCGCCACGGTCCACACGATCGCGTCGGAGAACCAGAGCCCGAGCGCGCGCATCGTCAGCAGCACGCTCAGGGTCAGCAGGCCGACGCCGAGCGCGACCTCGATCGCCGCGCGCCCGCGCCGCGTGCGCTGCTCCGGCGCCGGCGCCGCGCCCGCGTCGTCGGCGGGGATGAGCACCCAGACCGCGGCGTAGAGCAGCAGGCCGATGCCGCCGGCAGCGGCCGCCGCGACGAACGCGATGCGCACGACGAGCGGATCGACGCCGAGGTGGCGGCCAAGGCCCGAGCACACGCCCGCGATGTACTTGTGCTCGCGGTCGCGCCGCAGGGGCTCGCGCGGCGGAGACGCGGTACCGGTCGCGGCCATGTCTGCACCGATCATGCCAGCGTCGGCGCGATGTCAGTCGCGGCGCGACAGGCCCATCGCGAGCAGCACGTTGCCCACGAGGAAGCAGGCGAGCGGCGCGAGCGCGGCGAAGCTGAGGTCGATCGCGCCGACCGCGTCGGCGAGCAGGACCGCGCCGAAGGCGATCAGCCCGAGGCCGGCGACCAGCGAGGGGACGTCGAGACGGCGCGACATCACACGCACGCCGCGTTGCCGCTCTCGGAATACCAGTCGTCGCGATCGCTGTGGTGGACCGTGAAGACGCCGATGCCGACGTTCGCGTCCACGATCACCCGCGCGGCGCCGGCGGGAGCGGTGCGCTCGTCCTGCCAGTCGACGTCGACGCCGCCGCTGTCGCGGTCGAACACCTGCGCGCCGCCGATGCCGAGATGGCTGTTGGTGGAGACGCAGACGTCACGCGGCACGAGCAACTGGGCCTCGCCGACGCCGACGCGCAGCTTCAGCGGGTGGTCGCCGGGGGTGAGGTTCGCGCGGCGCAGGTCGACGACGAGCTTGCCGGCGCCGAGGCGGTAGGAGGGCTGGAGCGTGGCAGCCGAGGCCGGGCGGTAGGTCCTCTCGCCATGGCCTCCGGTGACGTCGAGGTCGGCGGCGGAGACGACGCCGGCGGGGATCGCGACCGCGAGGGCCGGCAGGATCAGCCAGCGTGCGCGGCCGTCGAGGAACGCTCCCGCGATGAGGACGAGGCCGGCGGCGATGACGATCACGGCCACGACCGTGTCGCCTCCATCGGCGGCCGCCCATGCGCCGGCGAGCGCGAGGACGAAGCAGAGGATGAGGAGGAGGACGCCGAGGGCCGTCGCGCGCACGACCGCGCGTGCGTTGCCCTGAGGACGTTCGCCGGTAGCAAAGCGCCAGACGACGAGCCCGCCGAGCGCGAGGAACCCGAGCGGCAGGAGGCCCCATCCGTCGCCCCAGCCCCAACCCCAATGAAAGGGCAGCAGCGCTCCGATCGCGCAGATGAGCACGACGACGCCGGCTATGACGAAGATGCGTCGAGGCGCCTCGGGTGGAGCACCGCCCTCCCCCTCGTTGGGGACGAGGAGGAAGGCGGCGGCGTAGAGGAGGAGGCCGGCGCCGCCCGCGAAGATGAGGGCGACGGCGGCGACGCGGACGATGACGGGGTCGACGTTGAGGTAGCGGGCCAGGCCGCTGCAGACGCCCGCGATGACGCGGTCGCTGCGCGAGCGGTAGAGCCGCCGCGGCTCGGCGGTGGCCTGGGCGGCGGTCGGCTGCTCGGCGGTCGGCGGCTGCTCGGCGGTCGGCGGCTGCTCGGCGGTCGGCGGTTGCTCGGCGGTCGGCGGTTGCTCGGCGGCCGGTTGCTCGCCGCCCGCCTCCGGCCGCTCCGGCCCGCCCGTCGGCTCCGTGTTCTCGTTCTCGGTGTTCTCGTTGTTCATGGTGAGAAGCGTGCCTGCGGCCCGTCGTGGGCACCATTGGGAATGGTCCCTAGGGGACGACCCTGATCCGCGGCATCATCGACCCATGGTCCGGCACCTCTGCATCCTGGTCATCGCCCTCGCGGTCGTCGGCTGCGGGAGCAGCGGCCACGAGCGCTCGGCGACCAAGACGTCGGCGAGCGAGTCGGCGCCGTCGTCGCGCGACAGGCTCCCGGGCCCGATCCAGGTCTGTCCCGACGTCACCGGCGACTGGCGCAAGCTCGCCTTCCACTCCCACGGCGCGAGCATCGACGCCGCGGTCATGGGGACCGGCGACACCGGCGTCGTCTTCGCCAACGACTCCGGCAACAGCGCCTGCGGGTGGACGTCGTTCGCCCACCAGCTCGCCGGTCAAGGCATGCGCGTCCTGGTCTTCGAGTACGACGACGAGGCCCACGCGGCGGGCGAGGCGATCGCCGCCGGGCACGCGCTGCGCGCCGACGGCGCCAAGCGCGTCGCGATGGTCGGCGCGTCGATCGGCGGCCGTGCCGTCGTCCAGGCCAACGCCCGCGACCACTCGACCTTCGCTGCTGCGGTCAGCCTCTCGGCCGAGCGCAGCGTCGGCGCCGACCTCGGCGAGATCCTCCCGCTCGCGCGCCACGTCCGCACGCCCTCGCTCTACATCGGCTCCAAGGACGACGGCTACACGACCTTCGGCCGCGACACCCGCCAGTTCCACAGCGCCACCCCCGCGAAGGTCGATCGCATGCTGCTCGTCCCCGGACCCGATCACGGCGTCGACCTGCTCTCCGACGACAACGGCCCGCGGGTGCGCGGCACCATCCTCGCCTTCCTGCAGGCGAACGCGCGCTGACGACTCGGACTACCCCGTGGGGTGGGGCATCAGGCTCGCGAAGAACCGCCAGATCTCCTCGGCGCCGTCGATGCCGATGCCGGCAGGCCCGCCGAGCGGCGGCCAGGCGTGCCGCCCGCCCTCGATCCGCAGGTGCACCACGCGCGCGCCGCCACGGCACCCGGGCCACTCCAGGCGCACGACGTACCGGTCGATCCGGCGCGTCTTCGCCCGCGCCGCGCAGCCCTCGCGCCCGGCCCAGTCCGCCATCACGTCCGGCACGCGGCCGTCACGGTCGCGCCCGCGACCCCGGTAGGACACGATCTGGTCGGAGGTGCCGTGGATGTCGAGGATCGAGATCGGCCGCGCCGGGTGGCACGGCGGGAGCTGCCGCGTGCCGCCCGACACCGGCGCGACCGCGAGGAGCACATCGGCCAGCTCGCAGCCGGCGGCGTAGGTCATCCGCCCGCCCGAGGAGATCCCGGTGACGAAGACGCGCCGGCGGTCGATGCACACGCTGCGCGCGACGGCGTCGATCGTCGCGCGCAGGAGGCGCACGCCGCTGCGCGGGTTGTCGTCCTCGGGGTACTCCCAGAAGCCGCGCGGGCGCCACGACATCGGATAGGCGACGACGAAGCGGTGCTCGTCGGAGACCTGCGTGAAGTTGCTCTCGGCCTCGAAGCCGCGCGCGTCCTGGCCCGCGCCGTGGAGGCCCAGGACGAGCGGCGCGCGATCGCCCGCATGCAGCCCCTGGGGCACGTGGACCGCGACGGTGGGCGACCCCGCGAGCACGCGCAGGCTCAGGTCGCCCGCGCGCGGCGCGGCGACGCACGGCGTCGTGACAGCCCGCCTCGTCGTCGCGGGGCGCCCCGCTGTCTGCGTCGCCGCGTGCCCGCCGCCGCACCCGGCCAGGGCCAGGACGACGAGGAGGGGCGCCGCGACGCGCATCGCGCGACGCTACCGGCCCACGCGTCAAGTCTCCGTGATCATGGCCGCGCCGACGGTCTCGTTCGTGGCCTCGTCGACGAGGATGAACGAGCCGGTCGCGCGGCTGCGCGCATAGGGGTCGAAGGCCAGCGGCTTGGAGGTCCGCAGGCGCACCCGTCCGATGTCGTTGAGCGCGAGCTGCCCGGGGGCGGGCTCGCGGGCGAGGCTCGCGACGTCGACCCGGTCGTCGACGGCGTCGACGATCGCGCGCGCGGTGTGCGTCGCGTGCTTGATCGCGTAGCGCCCCCCTGGGCGCAGCGGGGCGTCGGCCATCCAGCACACGTCGGCGACGAGGTCGCGCGCGAGCGCGGGGCGGTTGGCGACGCCGCACATGAGGTCGCCGCGCGAGACGTCGATGTCGTCGGCCAGGCGGACGGTGACGCTCATCGGCGGGAGCGCGGTCTCCAGCGGGCCGTCGTAGGTGTCGATCGAGGCGACCGTGCTGATCTGCTCGGACGGCAGGACCATGACCTCGTCGCCGGGGCGCAGCACGCCGCCCCCGAGCTGCCCGGCGTAGCCGCGGTAGTCGGTGGCGCCGTCGCGGATCACGTACTGGACGGGGAAGCGCAGGTCGTCGAGGTTGCGGTCGGACTGCACCTCGACCGTCTCGAGGTGCTCGAGGAGCGCCAGCCCGCCGTACCAGGGCATCTCGTCGGAGCGCTCCACGACGTTGTCGCCGCGCAGCGCGCTGAGCGGGACGTAGGCGATGTCGTGCACCGAGGCGAGCTGCTCTCGGAACGCGCACACGTCGCGCACGACGGTGTCGAAGACCTCCTCCGACCAGCCGACGAGGTCCATCTTGTTGACCGCGACGACCAGGTGCGGAATGCCGAGCAGCGAGGCGATGAACGCATGGCGGCGGGTCTGCTCGACGACGCCGCTGCGCGCGTCGACGAGCACGATGGCCAGGTCGGCCGTCGAGGCGCCGGTCACCATGTTGCGCGTGTACTGAACGTGGCCCGGCGTGTCGGCGAGGATGAAGGTGCGCCGCGCGGTGGCGAAGTAGCGATAGGCGACGTCGATCGTGATGCCCTGCTCGCGCTCGGCGCGCAGGCCGTCGGTCAGGCGGGCGAGGTCGAGCTCGCCGTCGCGGCCGCGCAGGTCGTCGAGCTGGTCGGCGAGGATCGCCCTGGCGTCGTGGAGCAGGCGGCCGATGAGCGTCGACTTGCCGTCGTCGACCGAGCCGGCGGTCGCCAGGCGCAGGAGGTCAGAAGTAACCGGCAACCTTGCGGTCCTCCATGGCGGCCTCGCTGACACGGTCGTCGGCGCGCGTCTCGCCGCGCTCGGTGATCTCGGTCGCGGCGATCTCGGCGACGACGTCCTCGAGCACGGTCGCGGTCGAGCGCACCGCGCCGGTGCAGGACATGTCGCCCACCGTCCGGTAGCGCACGCTCTCCACGAACGGCTCCTCGCCGTCGACCAGCTCGACGAACGGCGAGAGCGCGTAGAGCATCCCGTCGCGCCGGAAGACCTCGCGCTCGTGCGCGTAGTAGATCGACGGGACCTCCAGGCCCTCGGTGGCGATGTACTGCCAGACGTCGAGCTCGGTCCAGTTCGACAGCGGGAAGACGCGGACGTGCTCGCCGCGGCGGATGCGCCCGTTGTAGAGGTTCCACAGCTCGGGGCGCTGGCGCTTGGGGTCCCAGCCGCCGAAGTCGTCGCGGAAGGACATGATCCGCTCCTTCGCGCGCGCCCGTTCCTCGTCGCGGCGCGCACCCCCGAAGGCCGCGTCGAAGCCGTGCTCGGCGATCGCGTCGAGCAGGGTGGTGGTCTGCAGGCGGTTGCGCGATGCGCGCGGGTGGGGGGGAGGAAATTCCTCGACGACGCGCCCGGCGTCGATCGAGTCCTGCACGCTGGCCACGATCAGCCGCTCGCCCAGCTCGGCGACGCGCCGGTCGCGGAACGCGATGACCTCGGGGAAGTTGTGCCCCGTGTCGACGTGCATGAGCGGGAAGGGGAAGCGCGCCGGCCGGAACGCCTTCTCGGCCAGGCGCAGCAGCACGATCGAGTCCTTGCCGCCGCTGAACAGCAGCACCGGGCGCTCGAGCTCGGCGGCGACCTCGCGCATGACGTGGATCGCCTCGGCCTCGAGCACCTGCAGGTGGGTCAGCTTCATCGGGTTGGTCAGCTTCATGCCGCGACGACCTCCGGCTCGCGGGCCCGCAGGCGGGCGATGGCGTAGGCCAGCAGGCCGACCGCCGCCGGGGCGGCGACGATCGTCCACCTGGGGATGTCGGCGCCTGCCTTGCTCACGACGCCCAGGGCCGACCCCAGCAGCACGCAGCCGAGCGCCGGCCGCAGCGCCTTGGCGGGCACGCGCGGCAGCAGCGCGGTGCCGAGCCAGACACCGGGCAGCGAACCGGCGAGGATGTTGGCCATCAGCGTGAGGTCGACGTTGCCGACGAGCAGGTGGGCAAGGCCGGCGGCCCAGAGCATGAGCGCGGCGTGGAACACGTCGGTGCCGACGACGCGGTGAGGGGTCAGGCGGAAGACCGCGATGAGCGCCAGGCCGACGAGCGCGCCCGAGCCGACCGAGGTCATGCCCAGCACGACGCCGAGGACGAGGCCGATCCCCGCGGCGCCGGCCTTCGCGCCGGACGACAGCGGGACGCTGTGGCGCTCCCGCGGGACGCCGAACAGCGTGCGGCCGAGCACCGAGAACGCGACGATGAACAGCGCGACGGCGACCAGCGACAGCAGCGTCGAGTCGAAGCTGTCGCCGTAGCGGTCGTGCAGCCAGTCGACGAGCAGCACGCCGGCGACCGACCCGGGCACCGAGCCGACGGCCAGCCACTTCGACACGCCGAGGTCGACGGTGCCCGAGCGCAGGTGGCGCCAGCCGCCGAGCGTCTTGGTGATCGCGCCGTAGGCGAGGTCGGTGCCGATGGCGACCACCGGCTGCACGCCCGCGAAGAGGATGAGCAGCGGCGTCATGAGCGAGCCGCCCCCGATGCCGGTCAGGCCGATGAGGACTCCGACCCCGAGGCCGAAGACGATGACGAGTGGATCGATCACGCCACGTGGATGCCGCACTCGACCTTGCCGGTGCCGGCCCAGCGGCCCTCGCGGCCGCTGCCGGGCTGCGTGCACACCGCGCAGCCGATCGACGAGTAGCCCTGGTCGTGGAGCGGGTGGTAGGGCAGGTCGCGCTCGAAGATGCGGTTCCAGATGTCGCGCTCGGTCCAGTCGGCCAGCGGGTTGTACTTCCACATCGAGCGCTTCTCGTCCCACTCGACGAACTCGGCGCCGGCGCGGGTGGCGGCCTGCTCGCGGCGGATGCCGGTGATCCAGGCGTCGGCGCCGGCGAGGGCGCGCTCGAGGGCGGCGACCTTCGCGTCGCCGCAGCACGCCTCGGGCCCGGTCCACGGTCCGTGGGAGTCCTCGACGTCGACACGCACGCCGAAGCGCTCCTCGAAGGCGCGCCAGGTCTCGAGCGTCTCGGGGAAGAGGACGCCGGTGTCGATGGTCACCACGCGCGCGTGCGGCGCGACCCGCAGCAGCTCGTCGACGATGACCGACTCCTCCTTCTGGAAGGAGCAGAGGAAGACCAGGTTCTCGTGCCCGGCGGCACGCTCGAGCGTGCGCGTCAGATCGCGCACTCGCCCTCGCCCCGCTGCACGACGAAGGGCACCTTCTTGCCCCAGTCCATGAACTGCTCCATCGTGTCGAGGCCGAACTCGACCGGCAGGGAGAGGTCGCGGACCTCCTCCTCGAAGGCGGCCGTGCCGACGCGGCCGGCGAAGGCGTTGAACTCCTCGCCCGCGGCGCGGTCGCGCTCGTACATCCGGATCCAGCGCTCGACCGCCTCGGGCACGCGCTTGGCCGCGAGGCGGACCTTGAGCCGCTGGCCGTAGACGATCTCGCCGCCCTCGTAGTTGCCGGCGATGTGCGCGACGTAGGCGGGGATCGTGTGCTCGCCCGCCTTGATCGAGGCGCCGTAGAACCCGATGTTGGCGATGTGGTGCTGCGAGCAGCCGTTGGGACAGCCGCTCATCTTGATGTGCAGCCGCCGCGTGAGCGGATCGGAGATGCCCATCTGCTCGATGCGCTCGCGCACCGCCTGGTTGAGCCCCATCGAGCTCGTGATCCCAAGCTTGCAGGAGTCCGTGCCGGGGCAGGAGACGACGTCGGCGACCGTGTCCGGGCCGATGTGGCCGAGGTCGATCTCGCTCAGCTCGCGCCAGACCTCGTAGAGGGTCTCCTCGCGCACCCAGCGCAGGACGAGGTTCTGGTGGACGGTCGTGCGCACCCAGCCGCCCGAGTACCTGCGGGCGATGCCGGCGAGCGCTCGCAGCTGCGACGGGGTGAGGTCGCCGCGCGGGATGTGGACGTGGACCGCGGAGAAGCCATCCTGCTTCTGCGCGGTGACGTTGGCGGCCACGAAGCGCTCGAACTCGCTGCCGTCGCCATTGGGCGACGCGCAGCCGGCCGGGATCGCGGGCGCGCGGTCCTCCTCGTCGACGTCGAGGCGCAGGCCGTCGACGTCGAAGTCGCGCTCGTCGACCCAGGCGCCCTGACGCTCCTCGTCGACGAGCCGGCGGAACTCGTCGATGCCGATCTTGTCGACCATGACCTTGATGCGGGCGCGGGCACGGTTGACCCGCAGCCAGTCCTGGCGGTCGAAGACGCGGAAGACGGCTTCGGCGACCTCGAGGTACTCCCCGTCGTCGAGGCCGACGAAGTCGTAGAGGGTGGGCGCGACGCGCGGCATGATCGACGTCCCGCCGCCGACCAGGACCTCGACCCCGCGCCGGCCGTCGCGCTCGCGCGCGATGAACGCGATGTCGTGGATGCCGGTGAGCGCGCGGTCGGCGGGCGAGGCGTTGAACGCCGTCTTGACCTTGCGCGGCATGAGCTGCGTGGTCGGGTGGCGGACGAAGTAGCGCACGTACGCGCCCGCGTAGGGGGTGAGGTCGAAGAGCTCGTCCGGGGCGACGCCGGCCCACGGGTCGCCGGTGACGTTGCGCACCGTGTTGCCGCAGCCCTCGCGGCTGGACAGGCCGGCGTCGGAGAGCTCGCGGATGAGCTCGGCCGCGTCGGGCAGCGGCACGTGGTGCATCTGGATGTTCTGCCGCGTGGTGACGTGGCCCTTCTTCAGCGGGACGTACTTGTCGATGACGTCCGCGAAGGCCTCGAGCTGCTCGGGGGTGATGCCGCCCATCGGCAGCTTGACCCGGACCATCTGCACGTCGGGCTGGCGCTGGCCGTAGACGCCCTGCTTGAGGCGGAAGCCGATGAACTCGGTCTCCTCGGTCTCGCCCCGCAGGTACTTGGCCGACTCCGTGTCGAAGTCGTCGAACTCGCGCTCGAGGATGGGGATCACGTGACCGGGCACGTTCTCGAGGACCTCGGGGTCCTCGATCGAGCCCCGGCCCTTGGCCACCGGGAGGGAAGCGGGCTCCATGGAAGGGTCGGTCTCCTTGCTCGCTTGCGCGGGGGGCGCACCAACCTATCAAATGCCGACCGGGATTAAGGCATTTGTGCGATGAGCGGTCCTGCGCCGGCTCAGAGCGCTGCGCGACGGCGCTCGAGCTCGGCGCGCTCGACCGCGTTGGCGCTGAGCTCGATCGCTCGCGCGTAGGCGCCGTCCGCCGCCGCGCGGTCGCCAATGCGCAGCAGCAGCTCGGCTCTCGCGGCGTGGAAGGGCTGGTAGTCGTCGAGCTCGATCCCGGCGAGCACCGCCAGCCCGGCGGCCGGGTCGCCGGCCATCCCCAGCGCGACCGCGCGGTTGACCTCGACCACCGGCGACGGCGCCTGCCTGGCGAGCATGCAATACAGCATGGCGATCTGCCGCCAGTCGACGGGCTCGGAGACGTGCAGCGCGGCGATCGCCGCCTGCAGCTGGTAGGGGCCCGGGCGGCGCAGGCGCAGGGCGCGCTCGAGGACGGCCTTGCCCTCGGCGATGCGCGCGACGTCCCAGCGCGCGCGGTCCTGATCGGGGAGGGCGACGTAGGCGCCGTCGTCGCCGACGCGCGCCGCGCGGCGCGCGTCGTGGATGAGCATGAGCGCCAGCAGGCCCGCGGTCTCGGCGTCGTCGGGCATGAGGCTCACCAGCAGCCGGCCGAGGCGGATCGCCTCGGCGCAGAGCTCGTCGCGGACGAGCCGGTCGCCCTCGCTGGCCGAGTAGCCCTCGTTGAACACCAGGTAGACGACCGCCAGCACCCCGGCCAGGCGATCGGGGAGCTCGGCGTCGTCGGGAACCCGGTAGGGGATCGCCGCCGCCGAGATCTTGCGCTTGGCCCGCACGAGGCGCTGGGCCATCGTCGCCTCGGGCACGAGGAACGCTCGCGCGATCTCCGGCGTGCGCAGCCCGCCGAGCGTGCGCAGTGTGAGCGCCACCCGCGCGTCCATCGACAGCGCCGGATGGCAGCAGGTGAAGACGAGGCGCAGCCGGTCATCGGCCAGTGCGCTTCCCTCCTCGGGAAGCTCGTCATCGTCGTGTCGGTCGAGCTCCATGAGCGTGTGCAGGGCAGGCAGGCGATCCTCGAACGCCTGCTCGCGGCGCAGCCGGTCGATGGCCTTGCGCCGCGCGGCGGTCGTGATCCACGCTCCCGGGCTGTCGGGCACGCCGTCGCGCGGCCAGGTGGCCAGCGCGACGGCGAAGGCGTCCTGCAGGGCGTCCTCGGCGAGCTGGAAGTCGCCGCCGAGGTGCCGGATCAGCGTGGCCAGGACGCGCCCCGACTCCTCGCGGAAGGCGCGTTCGACGGCGTCGCTCACATCTGCATGATCGGGCGCACCTCGACCGTGGCGTAGGCGATGTTGGGCATCCCCGAGGCGTGGTCGAGGGCCGAGTCGAGGTCGGGTGCGTCGATGACGTAGAAGCCGCCGAGCCACTCCTTCGTATCGGCGAAGGGCCCATCGGTCACGACGCGGTCGCCGTTGCGGACGGCAACGGTCGTGGCCGTCGACGGCGGCTGCAGGGGTTCGCCGCTGACGAACGCGCCGGCGTTCCGAAGGCCCTCGGTGTAGGTGAACCACTCGTTCATCTGGGCGTCGAACTCGGGCGTGCCCTGCTGCGGTCCCTGCGACGGATCGCCGTAGATGAGGAGCATGTACTGCGGCATGGGTGCCTCCTGGTGGTCGAGCGCCGGCGCCGGGCGGCCGGCTTCGTCAGGGCGACGGGCGGCCGCGGTCGGCATCGACACTACCGCTGCGAGTTGGCGCGCAGACACTCGGCGCCCCGGCCGCACGCTCTATCTTGGAAGTTGGCTGCACGCACCACGGTGACGCACGGTCAACTCTCCTCCGACCGGCTCAAATGCATCGCGGCGCGTGTCGCGCCGCCGGAAGCCCTGACCCAGCTTCCGGCGGCCAGCCACCTTCGCCGTGAGGAGGGTGGCCGCGCCTCAGAGCCACGGCTCGTGGCGCGGCCCGCGCTCCACGGCTTCCAGGCGCGCCGCCTGGACCCACGGGCTCAGGCGCTCGGGCGCGGGCGCCGGCGTGGGCGCCGTCTCGCGCATGAAGCGCTCCAGCGCGGCGACCACCGCGGCGGCCTCCTCGGGCGATGCGGCCGGCGCGACGATCTCGAGCTTGGGGCGGCGATTGGGCACCGGCCGCCATGATGCCAGCCCGTGACCGCGATCCCCGTTCTCTCCCACGACGCCGTCCTGGCCGCGGTCTCGCCCGCGCAGGCGATCGAGCGCACCCGCGAGGCCTTCGTGCGCCACCGCGCCGGCGCGTGGGCGATGCCGCCCAAGGTCTACCTCGAGAGCCCCGGCCACGGCGACTTCCGCGCGATGCCCGCCCGCGGAGACGGCCTCGCGATGCTCAAGTGGATCTCGTCGTTCCCGCACAACCCGGAGCGGGGCCTGGCCACCGTGCTCGGCGTCGTCGTGCTCAGCGACGCGACGACCAGCGAGCCGCTGGCGCTGCTCGATGCCCGCTCGGTCACGGCGCTGCGGACCGGCGCGGTCGCCGCCGTCGCGGCCCGGGCGTTGGCGTGCGAGGACGCGAAGACCGTCGGGATCGTCGGCTGCGGGCTGCACGGCGCCTGGGCGGCCCGCTGCCTCGCGGCCGCCGGCTACGGCCCCGGCGTCTGCGCCGACCCGCGACCCGAGCCGGCCGAGATGCTTGCGCGCGAGCTGGGCTGGGACACCGGCGAGAAACCGGGTGCGCTCGCGGCCGACGTGGTCTGCTGCGTCACGCCCGGCGCCGAGCCCGTCGTCGACGCGGGCGACCTCCACCCCGGCCTTCACCTCAACATGCTCGGCGCCGACGGCCCCGGTAAGGCCGAGGCCACGGTCGAGGCCGTGGCCGCCTGCACGCTGTTCTGCGACGAGTGGGCGCAGGCCAGTCACGGCGGCGAGCTCACCGCGGCGGTCGAGCAGGGGCTGGTCACCCGCGATCGCGTGACCGAGCTCGGCGCGGTCCTCGCCGGCGACGCGCCCGGGCGCCCCGGTCGCGACTCGGTGACGCTCTTCGACTCCACCGGCCTGGCGATCCAGGACCTCGCGATCGCCGCGGCGGCATACGACGCGTGGAAGCAGGGTCGCGTCGAGGCGGTCACGGTCGAGCTCTGAGGCGCCGGTGCCTACCATCCGGGCCATGCCCGTCGTCCGCCTGCGTGAGCCGCTCAAGCGCCTTGCCGGCGGGCGCTCCGAGCATGCGCTCGACGGCGGCTCGGTGGCCGAGCTCCTGCGCGAGCTCGAGCGCACCCATCCGGCGGCCAGGGGCTGGATCCTCGACGAGCGTGGCGACCTGCGCCGGCACATCCACGTCTTCGTCAACGGCGAGCTCAGCGCGCAGGACGCCCACGTCGAGGCCGGCGACCGGATCGACATCGTGCCGGCGATCTCGGGAGGATGAGGCACACATGACCGAGCTGCTGGTCGGAACCCGCAAGGGCCTGTTCGCTCTGCAGGGCGACCCGGGCGAAGCCTTCGACGTCACCGCGCGCGCCTTCGCCGGCGACCCCGTCGAGTACGCCGTGCGCGAGCCGCGCACCGGGCGCGTGTTCGCGTCGGTGACCTCGCCGTTCTACGGCCCGAAGATCTTCTACGCCGACGACCCCTCAGGCGAGTGGGAGCAGGCCGAGGGCGTGGCCCTGCCCGAGGGTGGCGATGCGGTGCTCGAGCGCATCTGGGTCATCGCCTCCGGCGAGGCCGACGACACGATCTACGCGGGAGGCGACCCGGGCGTGCTGTTCGTCAGCCGCGACGGCGGCGCGACGTTCGAGATCAACCGCGGGCTCTTCGAGCATCCGACGCGGCCGAAGTGGGAGCCCGGCGCCGGCGGCATGTGCCTGCACTCGATCGTGCCGTGGCCGGGCGAGCCCGACCGGCTGGCGGTCGCCATCTCCGCCGCCGGCGTGTGGCTGACCGACGACGCGGGGGCCACCTGGCGGCGCGGCAACGACGGACTCGTCGCGCGCTACATCCCCGAGGACGTGCCCGAGGACGAGATCGCGCTGTGCGTGCACCGCGTGCATCGCGCGGCGACCCGGCCCGAGCGGATGTTCCTGCAGTTCCACGGGGGCGTGTACCGCTCCGACGACGCCGGTCAGACGTGGGCCGACATCGGCGACGGCCTGCCCTCGGACTTCGGCTTCGCGCTGGCGCTCGATCCGGCCGATCCGGACAGCGCCTACGTCATCCCGCTGACCGCCGACGTCGACCGCGTGACTCCCGAGGGTCGCGTGCGCGTGTACGAGACGCGCGACGCCGGGGCGAGCTGGCAGCCGCGCGGCGACGGCCTCCCGCAGAACGAGGCGTACCTGACGATCCTGCGCGAGGCCTTCGACTGGCGCGGCCGGGGCGACGCGCTCGAGCTGTACTTCGGCGCGACCTCGGGGACCGTCTTCGGCTCGGCCGACGCCGGCGCGAGCTGGACCGCGGTGGCGGACTACCTGCCGCCGGTGCACTCCGTCTCAGCCGGCGGGCATCTCGGCGACGACCAGGGTGCCGGCGCCCGGGGGTGAGTCGACCTCGAACGACCCGTCGAGCGCCTCGATGCGGTCGCGCAGCCCCGACAGCCCGGTGCCCGACGACGGATCGGCGCCGCCGACGCCGTCGTCGCGGACCTCGAGGCGCACGCGCGCGCCCTCGAAGGTCAGGCAGACGGTGCACTCGCTCGCCCGCGCGTACTTGGCCGCGTTGGTCAGCGCCTCGGCCGTGACGTAGTAGGCGGCGGCCTGCACCGGCTTGGGGATCGGGGAGTCCAGGTCGGCGGTGATCCGCACCGGAACCGGGGCGCGCGTGGCGAGCGCGTCGAGCGCGGCGGCGAGGCCGAGGTCGCTGAGGACCGAGGGGTGGATGCCGTGTGCGAGGTCCCGCAGCTCCTTGACCGCCAGCTCGGCCTCCTCGCGCGCGCGCGTGACGAGCTCGGCAGCCCGGTCGGGATCGGTCCTGAACCGCGCTTCGGCCAGGCTGAGCATCGTGGCGAGCGCGATGAGCCGTTGCTGCGCGCCGTCGTGCAGGTCGCGCTCGATGCGCTGGCGCTCGGCATCGGCCGCGGCGATGATGCGCTGGCGCGCGTCGCGCAGATCCGCCACGCGGCCGCGCAGCTCGCGCGCTCTGCGTGCTTCGAGCGTCTCCCCTGGGAACCGGACCGGCGGCCGCACCCCTAGAGGGTATCGGTGCGGTCGGCCCGTCGGATCTCAGCGCCGCTCTGCTGCGACTCGCACGCCGATGGCGACCAGCGCGGCGCCCATGATCGCGTCGAGCGCCCTGCGTATACGCGGGCGGCGCAGCACCTCGCCGGCGCGGGCGACGATGACGCTGTAGACGACGAGCCAGACGAAGGTCATCGCGCTGAACAGCAGCCCGAAGCCGAGCAGGGTCGCGAACGCCGGGCCGTGGGCGGGCGCGAACTGGGGCAGCAGCGTCGTGAAGAAGACCGCGATCTTCGGGTTGCCGAGATCGTTGAGCACGCCCTGGCGTAGGGCGGCGGCGGGCGTCAGTCGCCGCGGCGCCGCGCCCTCCGGGCCGGCGTGCGACCTGTCGCCGCGGATCGCGTGCCACAGGCTCTGCGTCCCGAGGAACACGAGATATGCCGCGCCGGCGAGCTTGACCGCGACGAACGCGGGCTCGGAGGCGACGAGCAGCGCGGCGATCCCCGCGCTGGCGGCGAGCGTCCAGATCGAGAGGCCCAGCGAGACGCCCAGGCCGGTGGCGATGCCGCAGCGCCGCCCCCCGAGCAGCGCGTTGCGCACCGTGAGGGCGGTGTCCGGCCCGGGCGTGGTGATCACCACCGCGGCGACCCCGATGAACGCCCAGACCGCGCCCACCTACGTCGCCGTCCCCTTGATCGACTGCTGGCCGCGCGCGACGTGGTAGCGCATGCCGGCCGGCGGCAGCTTCGCCGTCGAGCGCTTCTTGATCGTCTGCAGGCGCACCATCTCGCAGTCGAGGCTGTCCTTGGTCGCGACCACCTTGCCGTATCCGTGGTGGTCGGTGTCGGCGGTGTCGATCCACGGATTGATGCCCCTGAGCGCCTCGATGAGGCCCGGGTCGGTGTGCGGGTTCTGGTCGTTGCCCTTGATGACCACGCCGTTGCCGGCGACGAGGTCGGTCTCGCCCAGGCCCTGCGAGGTGATCGACCCGCCGACGAACTCGATCGCCACCGTGTCGCCGTCGCCCATGTTCGTGCGCACGTCGCCGTTGATGAACGTGTGGATGTCGCCGGTGACGAAGACGACGTCCTTGATCTGGCGGTCGCGGATGTAGGTCAGCAGGTTCTCGCGCTCCTGTGGGTATCCCTGCCAGCTGTCGAAGGTGTAGTAGCTGCCGCCGAGCACCTTCGTCGGCATGATCATGACCTCGTTGGCGAGCACCTTCCACGCCGCCTTCGAGCTGCCCAGCTGCGTCTTGAGCCAGTTCAGCTGGCGGGTGCCGAGGAAGGCGCGCGGCTGGTTCCAGTCCGCGCAGGCCGGCGCGACGGCGTCGTCGCACGGCTGGTTGGCGCGGTACTGGCGCTGGTCCATGATGAGCAGGTCGACCGTACGGCCGAACTGCAGCTTGCGGTAGACGCGCGTGGGCTCGCCGGCCGGCGGCGAGTAGGGCATCGTCTCGAAGAACGCCTTGTAGGCGGCGGCGCGGCGCTTGCGGCTGTAGTGGTGGTCGGCCGGCAGGCCGCCGGCCGGGTCGCCGCCGGCGTAGTTGTCCTGGACCTCATGGTCGTCCCAGAGCATCACGGTCGGGAAGCGGGCCTGGACCTTGCGCAGCGAGGCGTCGGAGCGGTAGAGCTCGTACTTCCTGCGGTAGTCGGCGAGCGTCTCGGCCGCGCGGTAGTACCCGACGCCACCCTGGCCGGTGGCCTGCTGCGCACGGCCGATCTTGTCCTCGCGGACGCCGGTCTTGTCGGCGAGCGTGTGGTAGGTCTCGTCGTAGATGTAGTCGCCCAGGCAGACCACGAAGTCGAGGTCCTCCTTGGCGAGGAGCTCGTGTCCGTTGTAGTAGCCGTGCGTGTAGTCCTGGCAGGACCAGAAGGCGAAGCGCACCGGCTGCAGCGAGTCGGCCGGCAGGGCGGTGCGAAAGCGGCCGACCGGGCCGTCCTTGGTCGCGGTGGCGAAGCGGTAGTAGTACTGCTCGTGGGCCTTGAGGCCCGTGACCCGCGTCTTGACGTTGTGGTTCACCGCGCCCGACGTGTTGAGCCGCTTGTGCGCGACGACGTGGCGGAAGCTTCGGTCCGTCGCGACCTCGAGGTCGACGCCGACCTTGCCCTCGACGTCGGCCAGCCGCGTCCACAGGGTGATCGCGCCCGTCGCCGGCTCGCCCGACATGACGCCCTCGGAGAAGCGTCCGCCGCGCGCCAGGGCCGCGGGCCGCGCCGACCCGAGTCCGGACGCCAGGGCGCTGGGCGAGAGGATCGCTGCGGCGGCTGCGGTGCCGGCGCGCACGACGAGCTGGCGGCGGGTCTGCACGATCGGTGACCTCCCCTGCGGGTGCCGAAGCCGCCCACGTGGGCGCGCTGAGGCGGGTCCCGCCTTCGGTATCGGGTGCGTGAACCGCGCGAGCCTAACGTGCGGCGCGAGGACGGCGTGTCACCCGCGGGCGCGCGCGATGGCCTTCGCGGTGACCTTCTTGCCGTTCAGCCTGACCCCGGTGACGGTGAAGCTCACGCGCTGGCCCACCTTCAGCTTGCCGGCGATGTGCAGCGCGCCGGAGCGCAGGCGCAGCTCGGGCGTGCGGGTTCCCGCCTTGGGGAGCTTGATGGTGAGCGTGCGGCCCTTCATGAGCAGCGACGGCTTGCGCACGCTCCTGCCGCCGACGAGCAGCTTCGACGCCCGCGCAATGGCCGATGAGCCGCGCAGCTGCTTGGGCAGGGTGACCTTCAGCTCGCGCAGCTTCGACGGCGCGGTGACCCTCAGCCGTAGGACCGGGTGGCGCTTCCTGACGCCGGTCAGCGTCGCGGTGGCTCGCATCCGGTTCGATGACGCAGCGCCGCACGGCACCCTGGCGTTGACCGTGCCGGTGCGCTGCACGCCGCTGTGCGACTGGAAGAGCGCGTCGAAGGTCGGCGTCTTCCTGCCGCAGAGGTCGATGCCGCTGGTGAGGATGCCGTCGTTGCCGCCGTTGAGGGTCAGGGCAAGGCGGCTGAGCGGCACGTCGGGGATGCCGTCGAAGATCGTCTTCAGGCGGCCGTGCGGGCCGAAGCCGACGGTCGCTCGCAGACGCAGGCTGATCGGCCCGCGCAGCTCGAGCGACAGCTCGGGCAGCACGCCGCCCTTCGGCTTGACGATGAGCACGGGGCCCTGCAGCGGCGCGGGCAGCAGCGGGGTGTCGGCGCGGACCGAGCCCACGACAGCGCTCGCCGGGCAGGCGTTGGCCTCGAGCTGTTCGACGGGACACGCGCGCGCCAGGCCCTGCGGGTTGGCGCCCAGGCCGTCGGGCAGGGTGACCTCGACGTGGCGCGAGTTGGCCTCGCCCGGACCCTGGGTGACGACGGTCGTCAGCTGCGGCTTGACGCCCTTGCCGGTCTGCCCGGCGGTGCCGAGCGTCGCGGTCAGCTTGGGCGAGTAGTGCAGCGCGTTGCACGCCGTGGCCTGGTAGCTCGTGTCGGCCGTGGCCTGCATCCCGTTGGCCGCCGTGAACGCCCCGTGGACGGCCTGTGGCGCGCACGAGGTCGGGTTGATCATGAACCCGGCACGGTCGATCGTCAGCTGGATGCTGCGGTAGGGCGTCGGGATGCCGCCGACGATCTGCGGCAGGTCCTCGGTCTCGACGTCGATGCCTGCGTCGCTGGACCGCACCCTCAGCTTCGCCATGGTCACGACGGTGCCCAGGTCGATGGGGCCGACCTTGGCCGGGACGACGATCGCCAGGCCCGCGACGGCGCCGTCGAAGCCCGGCGTCAGGTAGACGCGCGCGGGCAGGGTCAGCGGCGAGGAGCCGTTGCCGACGGTGACGTTCGCCGACCCCACCCGGGAGGACTCGCTGCAGGCGGCCGCCCGCGCCTGGGCGACGGCGCACGCAGGCACCGCGCCCAGGCGGCCCACAAGTCCGGGGGGAAGGGAGACCGTCGAGCGCAACAGGCGCGCCTGGCGGTCCGGGCGGTCGATCTGCACGGTCAGGGCGGTGTCGGCTCCGGCCGAGGTGGCGGTCGACGAGACGCCGAGCGTCGGCGTGAACGCCGGCGCCGGGCAGCCGATCGTGTCGAAGCCGTCGCTCGGCGCCGCGGCCGCGCCGCCGCTGTACGGGGTCATGGTGGCGACGGCGGTGAAGCTGCCGCACGTCGGCGGCGCGGTGAGGACCGCGTTCGGGCCGCCCTTGTAGTGGAAGCGGAACTCGGTGAACGGGACCTGCGGCGAGTCGGGGAAGATGTTCGTGACCTGGCCGGTGACCGGGTCGGCGGTGACGTCGCCGATGAGCTTCACGCGCAGGCGCGGATCCTCGACCGAGACGAAGTTGCGCAGCTTCGCCGTCGGCGTCGGGGTGCCGAAGTAGACCTTGCCTGTGAGGGTGCCGATGAGCGGCGTGACGAACTCGACGTCGCCGATCTCCGACGAGGCCGGGCAGGCCGGCGCGCGATCCTCGGTGAGGCCGAACTGGGCCTCGGTGCAGGCGGTCAGCCCGTTGGCCAGGCCGGGAGACAGCGCCAGGCCGTTGGGCAGCAGCAGCTCGACGCGCTTGACGTTGGCCTGCACGCGGTCGTCGCCGCTCGCGGCGGGGACCTTCAGCGTCGCGCTGGCCTCCCCGGGCGTGTCGGACGGGACCTGCTCGGGCCCGACCTCGAGCGACGGGGTGAAGGGGACGTGGGCGCAGTCGGTCGGGGTGAAGGTGTCGCTGCCGCCGGTCGCACCGCCGTCGTAGGCGTGGGCGTCGATCGACGTCGTCGCCGCCTGGCAGCTCGTGGGGATGGTGGCGAAGGGCTTGGCGAGCGTCGGGTGCGCGCCCTTGGCACCCCAGAGCGTCAGCGCCATGTCGGTCACGGCGATGTCGGCGGGGATGCCGAGCACGGTCGCGGTGCGGGGCAGGTCGTCGCGCGTGATCGAGTCGAGGCCGTAGTCGGTCAGGCGTGTGCGGATCGAGCTCTGGATGTGGATCGGGGAGGCCAGGCCGCCGAGCGGCTCGATCGAGATGCCCAGCCGAGCGGGCTCGTCGGCGTTGGGGACGAGGTTGTAGACCTCGCCCGTCAGGTTCAGCGTGACCGGCAGGCCGAGCAGCGGCGCGGTGGCGACGGCCGTCGTGGCGACCTCGCCGACCTGCTGGGTGGCGTTGCAGCTGCCGGCGGCGAAGCTCGCCTGCGAGCACTTCGGGGTCGCGCTGGGGTCACCGAGCAGGCCGGGCGCGAGGTGGATCGTCAGGCCGCGGAGGTCGTCGCTTGCTGCGTTGACGTGAAAGGCGATGCAGACGTCGGCGTGCGAGCCGGCGAGCGCCGCGCCCGTGGGTGAGGCGCTGGGCTGGCAGGTCCCGCCGACCGGACGGGCGACGACGTCGGAGAGGGACACGTCGGCGCTCGCAGCGGCCGGCGCCAGGAGCACGCAGAGGGTGGCCGCGAGGGCGGCGAGGAGGGGAGCGCGGGACATGTGAACGTCAACGTTCGCTCCCGCGAAAACCAGCGCTCTGTTTCACGTGACGAACTAGACGATCGGACGGACCGCGTCGCCGACGCTGACGACGCCGTCCACGACGATGTCGGCGCGCAGGCCGCCGCGGTGCACGAGGGCGCGCAGCACCGGACGCGAGGCGTAGCGATCGACGACCGTGCACGGCTCGCACAGGCGCATGCCGCGGCAGCGGACGGGGCCGAGGAGGAACTCGTGGCCCACGAGCGCGTTGAGGTCGATGCCGCGGGTCACGACGTTGCGGCGGTGCTCGTCGGCTGCGAGCGGCGGGTCGAAGGACTCGCAGACCTCGGCCTCGATGAGCGTGAGCGCGCTGCCGGGCAGGCCGGAGGGGAAGGTGCCGGTGCCGGCGACGTGGCGGTCGCCTTGCAGGCCGCTGCCCGCGAGGGCGCGGGCGCTGCGCAGCGGCTCTGCCCGCGCGCCGGCGTCGGGCGCGACGAAGATCGCCTCGATCGAGCCCGCGGACTGCGGTGCGGCGGCGCGCGGCGGCATCGCCAGGGCGATGTCCGAGGCGGCGACGACGTAGCCGCCGTCGATCTGCTGCTCGTCGGGGTCGGCGCCCGTCGGGTCCCAGACGACGCCCGATGGCACGCCGTACATGACGACCGCGCGGCGCTCGCCGCCGGCGGGACGCACCCAGGCGATCCACGGGCCCGGCCAGGAGAAATGTGCTGCGTCGTCGATCGGCACGAGACCGATGCCCCGGCCTCCGAGCCAGCGCGTGATCCGCCACCCGACCGCGTCCTCGCCGGCCCCTGCCTGCGGGACGGCGTCGAAGGGCAGCTCGAGGATCGTCGCGACGCAGGCGGCGAACGTCGCGGCCTCGGAGCTGTTCGGCGAGGCGACTTCCTTCACTACGCAGACAGTGTCGCTGATCGCGAGCTGGGGGCCCGCCTCTGAGGCACCCTGATCGCGACCTGGGGGCCCGCCTCAGACGGCCACGTGGCCGTCTTCGGCACCCCTACAACGGGATGTTGCCGTGCTTGCGCTTCGGGCCGGGCTGGCGCTTGGTCAGCAGCGTGTGCAGCGCGGTGACGACCTTCGGCCGCGTCTCGTGGGGAACGATGACGTCGTCGACGTAGCCGCGCTCGGCCGCCGTGTACGGGTTGGCGAAGCGCGCCTTGTAGTCGTCGATGAGCTTCTGGCGGCGCTGATCGGGCGTGGGCGAGCCGGCGATGTCGCGGCGGTAGATGATGTTGACCGCGCCGTCCGGGCCCATGACCGCGACCTCGGCGGACGGCCAGGCGAAGTTGAAGTCGGCGAGCAGGTGCTTGGACGCCATGACGTCGTAGGCGCCGCCGTAGGCCTTGCGGGTGATGACGGTGATCTTCGGGACCGTCGCCTCGGTGAAGGCGTAGAGCAGCTTGGCGCCGTGGCGGATGATCCCGCCCCACTCCTGGTTGGTGCCGGGCAGGAAGCCGGGGACGTCGGTGAAGGTGAGGAGCGGCACGTTGAATGCGTCGCAGGTGCGCACGAAGCGCGCCGCCTTCGCGGAGGCGTCGATGTCGAGGACGCCGGCGAGCTGGCTTGGCTGGTTGGCGACGACGCCGACCGCGTAGCCGTCGAGGCGCGCGAACCCGACGACGATGTTCTTCGCCCAGTGCTCGTGGATCTCGAAGAACTCGCCGTCGTCGACCACGAGCCGGATGACGTTGCGCATGTCGTACGGCTTGTTCGGGTTGTCGGGGATGACCGAGTCGAGCTCCTCGTCCATACGCATCGGGTCGTCGGTCGGCGTGATGCGCGGCGTCGTCTCGAGGTTGTTCTGGGGCAGGAAGGAGAGCAGGTAGCGGGTGTCCTCCAGGCAGGCGTCCTCGTCCTCGGCGGCGAGGTGGGCGACGCCGGACTTCGAGTTGTGCGCCATCGCGCCGCCGAGCGACTCGAAGTCGACCTCCTCGCCGGTCACCGTCTTGATGACGTCGGGACCGGTGATGAACATGTGCGACGTCTCCTTCACCATGAAGATGAAGTCGGTGATCGCGGGGGAGTAGACGGCGCCGCCGGCGCACGGGCCCATGATGAGGCTGATCTGCGGGATGACGCCCGAGCACATGACGTTGCGCGTGAAGACGTCGCCGTAGGCGCCGAGCGACACGACGCCCTCCTGGATCCGCGCGCCGCCCGAGTCGTTGATCCCGATGACCGGGCAGCCGATCTTGGCCGCCAGATCCATGATCTTGCACATCTTCTCGGCCATGACCTCGCCGAGGGAGCCGCCGAAGACGGTGAAGTCCTGGCTGAAGACGCAGACGCGGCGGCCGTCGATGGTGCCGTGGCCGGTGACGACGGCGTCGCCCCACGGCCGGTTGCGCT
>Ga0081540_1000768_pt1 | contig 29471 bp, 27 predicted proteins | sample TabmetS2T1R1_FD_71024 | JGI IMG/M metagenome (GOLD analysis project Ga0081540, IMG submission 71024) | Tabebuia heterophylla rhizosphere microbial communities from the University of Puerto Rico - S2T1R1 | ecosystem: Host-associated > Plants > Roots > Rhizosphere ...
ATTACAGCGACTTGCGGGATTTTCGGCGCGGCGGCGGCTTGTGCGAAGCTGCTGGGACTGTCGGCTAAGGGAATCGCCAACGCGATCGGCATCGCAGCGAGCCAATCCGCCGGTAATGTCGAAAATCTTCCAACTGCGGCCAAGAATGTGAGCGTCGGTAACGCCGCGCGTAACGGGCTGTTCGCAGCATTTCTTGCCCGGCAGGGATATGAGGCCGCGCCGCGGGCGATCGAGGGGCCGCTCGGCTGGGCCCGCGCCATGGGCGACGATCCCGACCTTGAGCGCCTGCTGGGCGGTCTTGGCCGGACCTGGGAGATCTCCAGGAATACCTACAAGCCATATCCGGCGGGTATCGTCTTTCATGCCGTCATCGACGCCTGCTTTGCGCTGCGCGGCCGCATTGGCCGGATTGATGAGATCGAGTCCGTCACGGTGCAGGGGTCTGCACTATTGCTTGCGCGCGGAGATCGTCCGGTCAGCAACGAGCGCGACGCCCGCGTCAGCATCCATCATTGCGTTGCCCTCGGTCTGCTGGTGGGCGCCGCCGGCGTTTCCGAGTTTGCCCGTGAAACTGTATTCCGGGCGGATATCGCAAAATTCCGCGAGAAGGTGCGGGCCGAACTCGACAACTCCATGCCGGACGGTGCCGCCCGCGTCAGCATCCGCCTCGCATCGGGGGAAATCATCACCGAGACCGTAACCTCTCCGCGTGGCAGTCTGGCCGACCCGCTCGCAGACGGTGATATCGAAACCAAGCTGCGTGAAGGCGTGCGCACCGGCGGCAGTGACTGGAATGCCGAGCGCATCATCGAAGCGGTCTGGCAGTTTGAGACATGCGACGACATCCCTGGTCTAATGCAAGCCGCGCGCATCTCGTCGGCACCGAACCACTCCTCCAACAGAAATGCTCTGCAAACCTGAAAGGACAATCCATGAGCAAAAGCGAGCTGTTTGAAAAAGGTCTCAAGGTCCGCAAGGAAGTTCTCGGTGAAGACTACGTCAACAAATCGATTGCGGGCGCCGATGAGTTCACCCGCACCATGGCCGAATGGTCGACCGAGTTCTGCTGGGGTGCGCTGTGGACGCGCCCCGGCATGGACCGGCGAACCCGCAGCATCGTCAATCTGGCGATGCTGGGCGCTTTGAACCGTCCGCATGAACTGAAGCTTCACGTCAAGGGCGCGCTGAAGAACGGGCTGACCAAGGACGAGATCAAGGAAATCCTGCTCCAGGTGGCAGTTTATTGCGGCGTGCCTTCGGGCATCGACGCCTTCCGCAATGCGCGCGAGGCCTTCAACGAGGTCGAGGCAAAGTGATCAACTGTCGGGGCATCAGGAGGTCGCATGGCTGAGCAGGAATACGAACTCTTCGCCATCCGCTATGCGACCCGCGATGCGCGGCGCAGCGATCATTTCATCGGCGGCGACCCGCATGACGGACCGATGCCGATGGACTACTTCATGTGGGTGGCGAGAGGAGGAGGGCGCACCTTCGTCATCGACACCGGGTTCAACGCGGATGTAGCAAAGCAGCGGAAGCGGACGTTCCTGCGCTGCCCGGTGGAGACGCTCGGCGCGTTCGGCATCGACGTCAATGCGGTCGAGGATGTGATCCTCACGCACCTGCATTACGACCATGCGGGTAATTTCGACCGGTTTCCGAACGCGCGCTTTCATCTCCAGGAGCGCGAGCTGGCCTACGCCACGGGTCGTTTCATGCGCTATCCGAGGCTATCGCATTCGTTCGAGGTGGAAGACATCTGCGGGATCGTGCGGCTCAACTATGCCAGGCGGGTCCTGTTCTACAACGGCGATGCCGAGCTTGCGCCCGGCCTTTCGATCCACGCAGCAGGCGGTCATTCAGCGGGACTTCAGTTTGTTCGCGTCAGGACTCGCCGCGGTCTTGTCGTGCTGGCGTCCGACGTCAGCCATTTCTACGAGAACATGGCGAGCGAGCGGCCGTTCACCACCGCGCTTCACATCGGCGAGATGCTGGAGGGCTTCGAAAGGTTGCTCGCGCTTGCCCCGGATGAAAGCCATATCGTTCCGGGCCACGACCCGCTTGTGATGAAGCTTTATCCGGCGCCGGGTCCGGATTTGGAGGGCGTTGCCGTTCGCCTCGACGTGCCGCCATCAGGCGCAGCGCCCGTGCGAGCCGATTACCTGCGAGGGTATTAGCCCTGCCGGCACGAGAAGGACAGTGTGCACGTTCGAGAGTGGCATGTATGCCGCTCATTTCTCCGCCGCAGCCTTGAGGATCGGCAGCAGCCGTGCAGATTCGCCTTTGACGAGATCAGCGAGGGCTTTTGGTCCACGGCGGCTTTGCTCCACGCTTTCGGCCCCGAGCTCGGCCAGCCTCTTCTGCACGGCCTCCTCGTTGAGGCCCTTGTTCAGGGCATCCGCGAGCTTGTCGACGATGGCCTTTGGCGTGCCGGCTGGCACGAACACCGCATAGAATGGCGCCATGTCAAATTCGGGCAGACCCTGCTCGTGGGAGGTCGGTACGTCCGGCAGCAATGGGCTGCGCTTTTTGGCGGCGATCGCCAGCGCCTTGACGTTGCCCGCCTGTATCTGGCCCAGCGTTCCCAGCACGGGATCGCATTCATAATCGACCTGACCCGTCAACATGGCATTCAACACGGGGGCTGTGCCGGTGAACGGGATCATCGCCGGCTTGATGCCGATCGCCGAGTGAAGCAGCAGACAGCCGATATAGGAAACCGAGCCAAGCCCGGCGTGCCCGACATTGAGCTTTTCAGGGTTGGCCTTTGCGTAGGCGACGAATTCCTTGAGGTTGTTGGCAGGAAAATCCTTTCGGGCGACCAACAACTCCGGATACTCGGTCGTCAGTCCAATCGGTTCGAAATCCTTTTGTGGATCGTAGCCGAGGTTGGGATAGAACGCCGGCGCCAGTGCATTGGTGCCGAGATGGCCGGACAGGATGGTGTATCCGTCCGCCGGCGCGCGAGCGGCGCGTATCGTTCCGGTCGTGCCGCCGGCCCCTACGGCATTCTCCACCACGAATTTCTGCCCGAGGTGACGCGAGAAGATATCAGCGACGATGCGCCCCGTAATGTCGGCCGGCCCGCCGGCCGCGAACGGAACGATAACCGTGACAGTTCTGGCAGGATAATCTTCCGCTTGGGCGCTACTCGTCGCGGTTACCGCCAGAAATGCAGCCGCCATGACAAGATATTTTGCCACTTCCGCCTCCCATCTGTCCTTTCCGCAACAATATGCTGGTTCTGGCGACAGGCAAGGGCGACGCTCCCCTTCGAATTTCTATCGTGTCTCTTGTTATTCCCCCTTCAGTCTTCCGCCACCAAACAAGGACGGGACGTAGCGCGGCGCACCTATCGCCGACATGAAGCGGCTCTTGGTGACCACCGGGTCGAGCGCAATCGGCGGGCAGACGACTTCCGGGTCCGGCTTGGTCGACAAAACGAGGACCCGTGGCCCGTCCGCGCCTGAGGCGGAGTCTATCGCTGCGGCGAGCTGATCTGGCGCGGCGATATTCTCGGCGTGCCGAACGGCGGCCGCGCGGGCGAGCGCGGCAAGGTCGAGCGCAGGGTTGGTCAAGGCCTGGCCGCCCGATGCGGCGTGGACGCCGTTCTGAATCAGAAGAACCGTGAGGTTTGGCGGCGCCACGGCGCCGACCGTGACGAGCGCGCCCAGATGCATCAGGACCGCGCCGTCGCCCTCGACGACGAAAACAGGCCGCGAAGGTTGCGCGACGGCAAGCCCAAGCGCCAACGGCAGCGCAAGTCCCATGGCATCCTCGAAATAGAAATTCTCAGGCGCATGATGCATCGCGGCCCACAGATAGGACGCGTTGCCGAGGCACGTGACGACCAGCGCATCCCGCGGCAGTTTTTCCGCAAGCACCTGGTAATAGTCGCGCCGTGTCGGCCGGTTGTCGTTCACCACTGGACGTCCTCCCGCGACAGCAGAAGCGCAAACGGGCAGGAGGCTTCCTCGGCGAAGTTCGCCGCCGCCTCGACCTGGGGGCCGATCGGCCGATGCGGATCGGTGCGCGCGTAGGCGAGGTTGAGACCCCTGAACACTGGTTCGGTCACGCGGCCCTTCGGCGCGTGATAGAACACGGCATCCTCGACGCTGCCGCGGTATGACACAAGCATCAGCAGCGGAAACTGGTAGCGCTGCGCCAGGGATACCATGCCGGCGCCCATGCTCAGCACCCCCGCGTTCTGCACCAACATCGCAGTGCGCAGCCCGCCGAGCCGCGTGCCGCAGGCGATCGCCAGCGCTTCCTCTTCATGCGTCGCGCGCACCAGCTTGATGGTCGGCTCCTGCTCGATCCGCACCAGAATCTCGCCGAGCCAGCCGTCGGGCACCGCCACCACGGCGCCGAATCCCAGCCGCTTGAGGACGTCGAGAATGACGGAAGGCCGGTGACCCTCCGGGAGCTGCGCGCTTGAATTCATGACCCGATCGTCTCCCGGGGCGGCCGAAACGCCTCCCGATCAATCATACTAATGTAGGCAAGATAAGTACTATTGTCGAGCCGAGTTGCTTGGTGCAGAATGATGGCGCCGGTGGAGTGCAGACGTCCCGTTCTCGTCTCGATACGAAGAGGATTCTTGTATGAAACGTCTCTTGCTCGCGCTGTTTGCCCTTGCCTTCGTCGTCCCTGCCCAGGCGCAGGACAAGCTCGTCGTCAGCATCTGGGGCGGCAGCTGGCGCGACCTGGTCGCCGATACGGTTGCCAGGAAATTCACCAAGGAGACCGGCGTGCCGGTCGAGTTCATCACCGGCGGCACTATCGACCGGCTCAACAAGGAGAAACTCGCCAAAGGCAGTCCGGAGAGCGACATCACCTTCACCACCTCGCATGTCGGCTGGCTCTATGCGAATGATGGCCTGTTCGAGCAGCTCGACCTCGCCAAGATCCCGAACGGCAAGAACCTCGCCGACGAAGCGCGGATCAGTCCCTACCATCTCGGTGCCTGGGCCTATGTCTACACCATCGGCTATCGTGCCGATTTGATGAAAGGCGTGACTTTCGAGAGCTGGGACGATCTCTGGAAGCCCGAGCTGAAGAGCAAGCTTGCCGCGCCCGACTTCGATCCGAGCCATATCATTGCGGTCTCCGCGATCCTGTCCGGCGCCGACGCCGCACACTGGGAAAAGGGACAGGACAAGCTCAAGGCGCTGAAGCCGAACTTCAAGGCCTTTTTCACCAACGACGCCAACAGCCAGCAGCTCCTTGCGAGCGGTGAGACGCCCGTGCAGGTCGTGTTGTCGATGAATGCCTATTACATGATCGGGCAGGGCATCCCGATCACGCTCGCCATCCCGAAAGAGGGTGCCGTGCTCGGCATCGACACCGTCGCCATCATGAAGGGGTCGAAAAAGGCGGAGCTTGCCTACAAGTTCATCAATGCACTGTACGATCCGGAGATCCAGGCGGAGATCGCCAAGATCAAGAAGGGAAGCCCCGCGGTGCTCAACGCCAAGATCGATCCGGAGATCGCCAAGCTTCCGGGCGTGTTCACCACCGCCGAGCAGTGGAAGAAGCAGATCAATATCGACGCCAAGTTGCGCGCGGAGAAGACCGCGGAATGGCGCAAGTGGTTTGCCGAGAACATCATGAACTGACGCCGCCGTCCGGTTCGGCCTGCCGATGAACCAGCAGCCTTTCCTTCGTACGTTCACCGCGCCGGCCGTCCTCTGCGCCATCGCCTTCCTCGCGGCGATGGCCGCCGTGTTGCAGTTCAGCCTGCGGGCCTACGTTCCAGGCTCGCTGGAGCCGGGCGGTTTTACGCTGGCGAATTTTGCCGATCTGCTGAAGCCGCTTTATTCGCGGGTGTTCCTCGACACCGTGTGGATCTGCGCGCTTACGGCGGTGTCGACGCTGCTGGTCGGCTACCCGCTCGCCTATGCGATGGTCCGGACGAAAAGCGCGATCCTCAAATCCATCCTGCTCGTGATCGTCGTCACGCCGCTGTTCCTGGGCGAAGTGGTGCGCACCTATTCGTGGATCATCGTGCTCGGCAACAACGGCTTCATCAATTCGGTGCTGCGCGACCTCGGCATCATCCAGCAGCCGATCCAGTTCATGTTCACGACCTTTGGCGTCGTCGTGGCGCTGGTCCATGTCACCATGCCGGTCATGGTGGTCATGCTGGCCGCGGCGCTGTCGCATATCGACCCGGACTATGAGCGTGCCGCCGAGAGCCTCGGCGCCGGTCCGGTTCGCACCTTCCTGACCGTCACGCTGCCGCTGTCGATGCCGGGCGTGGTCGCCGGCGTCACCACGGCCTTTGCCTGGACCTTCAGCGCCTTTGCCACGCCACAACTGATCGGCGGCGGCCGGGTCAACATGATCTCGAATCTCGTCTACCAGCTCGGCTTTGCCAGCTTCAATTTCCCCTTCGCCGCGAGCCTCTGCGTCGCAGGTCTTGCCCTGACGTTTGTGGTCCTGTCGGCCTTGCGCCTGGCGGCGCGGCCGCTCGAAAAGATCGGACCGCACTGACATGCCGCAATCCGCCTACCAGCGCGCGCTCGGCTTCTGCGGGACCCTCCTGGTGTTGCTGATCCTCGGTTTCCTGGTGCTGCCGGCGGCCGTCGTTGCCATCGCGGCCTTCAACGACAAAGCCATCCTGTCCTTTCCCCCGCAGGCGTGGTCCTGGCGCTGGTTCGCGAAGGCGATTGCCTATGAGGATTTCCGTGCCGGTTTTCGCAACGGGCTGATCGTCACGGCCTGGAGTTCGGCCATTGCGCTGCTGGTCGGCGCCAGTTTTGCCTTCGTGATCGACCGCTACCGCTTTCCATTCAAGCGCACGCTCGAGGCAATCTTGCTGTCGCCGCTCGTCATCCCGCATTTCACGGTGGGACTCGGCTTCCTGATCCTTGCAGCCCAAATCGGATTGAGCCGCGGCTTTGCCGTGGTCGTGGTCTGCCACGTCGTCCTTGTGCTGCCCTTTGTGCTGCGCAGCGTTTACGTGTCCTTGCGCAATCTCGACCAGAGCTACGAGCTTGCCGCGGCAAGCCTCGGCGCCCCGCCGGGGCGGGTGCTGTTGACGGTTACGCTGCCGCTGTTGTTGCCGGGCCTGGTCAGCGGCTGGCTGTTCGCCGCCATTCTCTCCTTCAACGAATTCACGGCCTCGCTGTTCGTCACCTCGCAGCGCACCCAGACGCTGCCGGTCGCCATGTACAACTATGTGCGTGAATTCGCCGATCCGTCCATGGCCGCGCTGTCGGTGATGTACATCGTCGCCACCGCCGCGTTGATCGTCTTTGCCAATGCCTTCCTGGGCCTCGGCAAGGTGCTGAATATCGAGCAGGGACACTGAAGGGCATGATGGCCGAGCAAAACAAGACCGACGACATCGCGGTGCGGTTCGATGCCGTGACCAAGACGTTCGGCGAGGTTGTCGCGCTGCACGAAGTGTCGCTCGGCGTCAAGCGCGGCGAGTTCATGACGTTGCTTGGGCCGTCCGGCTGCGGAAAGACGACGCTTTTGAAACTGACCGCGGGCTTTTTCGGCCCCGACGGCGGAAACGTCGCGATCGACGGCAAGCGTGTCAATGATGTGCCGACCTACAAGCGCGAGATCGGCATCATGTTCCAGAACTACGCGCTGTTTCCTCACATGACGGTCGCCGGCAACGTCGCCTATGGCCTGAAGGTGCGCGGCCAGCCAAAGCCGGAGATCGCGCGGCGCGTCGACGAGGCGCTCGAGCTCGTCAAGCTCACCGGGTTCGGTGACCGCAAGCCGCGTCAGCTGTCGGGCGGGCAGCAGCAGCGCGTTGCGCTGGCGCGTGCGCTTGTGATCAAGCCAACCGTTCTCCTGCTCGACGAGCCGTTCTCCGCACTCGACAAGAACTTGCGCGCCTCGATGCAGGTGGAGCTGCGGGAAATCCAGCGCCAGCTCGGGCTGACGACCATCTTCGTCACCCACGACCAGGGCGAGGCGCTATGCCTGTCCGATCGTCTCGCCGTGATGTCGGAAGGGCGCATTCGCCAGCTCGGTACGCCAACCGAAGTCTATCGCACGCCTTGCGACCGCTTCGTTGCGTCCTTTGTTGGCGACGCCAACGTGCTGCGCTGCCGGCTGGAGTCCGTCGGCGGATCCGATGCGGTCGTGGCGTTGGGCAACGCGCGCGTCAAGGTGGCGTCAGGCCCGCTGCAGGGCGTTGCGGTGTCGGCGCCGGTCGATCTTTTTGTCCGGCCGGAGCAGCTTGTCGTCGGCCAGGCGGCAGAAACCTGCGCGACGCGCGGCACCATCGCCGCCCAGGTGTATCAGGGCGGACATGTCGATCTCTATGTCGAATGTGCCGATTCCGCGCGGGAGCGGCTGCTGGTGCGCTCGGCGGGGCACGAAGCCATTGCCCGTTGGCCGATTGGCGCGCAGGTCGGCGTCTCGATCGCGGGCGGTGAGGGCGTTGCCTTTCGGATCGATTAAGCCGATAGCACGCTACACGCGCGCATCGACCACGCCGCCGATCAGGTTCTGATTGTAGAGCGCCTCAAGGTCGAGGCCGCCGGCTTCGCTGACGGGCTGAAAGTTGCCGATTGCGTTGAAAAGCTTCTGATGCTCGGCGCGGCGAATCTCGATCGCTGCCTCGCGCGACACCAGCTGAAACCGTATCTCGCGGCCGGCGCTACGCACGCCGAGCACGGGCAGGTCCGCCGAAATAACCGTCGCGATCTTGGGGTAACCGCCGGTGGTCTGCGCGTCGGCCATCAGGACGATGGGCAGCTTCGAGCCCGGCACCTGGATCGAGCCGGTAACGATCCCGTCCGACACGATGTTGTAGTCGCCCTTGTGCTGCAGCGCCGGACCGTCAAGACGAAATCCCATGCGATCCGAGGCTGCCGTGATGGCGTAGGTGCCGTGGACGAATTCCTCGATCGCAGTCTTGGTAAAATAGTCGTCCTGCGGTCCGAGCACGGCGCGGATCGGCTGGGTGAGGCGAAGGTCGCGCTCGGCACCAAACGCCAATTCCTGGCGCGCAGGCGCGTCATCGGCAAAGCCGCACAGCGCATCGCCGGTCTGGATCGCCCGCCCGGAAAAGCCGCCGAAGCGCGCGCGCGTGTAGGTGGATCTGCTGCCGAGGCACAGCGGCACATCGAAGCCGCCTTCGATCGCGAGATAGGAGCAGAAGGTATCACCGCCGAGACGGATGCGCGCGCGGTCGCTGCGGCTGAGGCGAACGCTTTGACCGGCGCGAACGACGCGCTCGTTCTGCCCCTTGATCTCGAGGCCGTCGCTGCCGCCGACGAGCGCAAGGCGAACCGACGATGCAACGACCTCGAATTCGGGTCCGGAACCCATCATTTCCAGGCAAGCAGCGCCGGCACTGTTTCCCACAAGCGCGTTCGCCAGCACATAACCGTCGCGGTCGAGCGCGCCCGAGACGGGAACGCCGACGTGGCGGAAGCGGCTTCGCCCTTCGTCCTGGATGGTTGAATGGAAGCCCGGTTGAAGGACCTGCAGGACGGGGATCACGCCACGATCTCTTTGCTGTCCGGCAGGTACGCGTTGCGCGCGACCGCGTGCCGGATTTCCGAGAATTCCGCTGATGTCACCGGCCGGAACTTCACGGCGTCACCCGGCCCGAGCAGGGCGCCGTCTGCGGACTCCGGATCGAAGAAGCGGACCGGCGACGTTCCGATCAGGTGCCAGCCGCCCGGGCTTTCATAAGGATAGACCGCGGTCATGCTGGTAGCGATCGCAACCGAACCCGGCGGCACGCGCGTGCGCGGATCGGTGCGACGCGGCAGATGCAGCTTGGCCGGCAGGTCGCCCATATAGGGATAGCCTGGCACGAAACCGATCATGTAGACGTGGTAGTTCACGCTTGCATGCAATTCGACGACGTCGACGGGTTTGAGCCCGGTGGCATTCGCGACGTCGGCAAGATCAGGCGCAAACTCGCCGTCGTAGCAGACCGGGATGTCCCACAGCCTGCGCGCACGCGATGTAGCGCCGGCTTTCCGGATGAGGGACGCCACCGCCGATTCCAGCTCCACGCCCGTCGTCACCAGCGGATCGTAATTCACGCAGAGCGAACGGAATGTGGCGACGATTTCGATGACGCCGGGCAGGTCGGCGCCCCTTAGCGCCTCGCCGAGCGCAAGCACCTGGTCGCTCACGGTGCGGTCGATCGCCGAGCCGAATTCGATCACGAGCGCGCTGTCGGCCGCATTCAGGACCCTGAAATCATCCATGGCACGACCATGCCCGTATTGATCTTATCTTACCAATAATAGTATTATTGGATCGGCCGGCTAAATCAAGCTGGTTGGCTGGGCGCGATCCGATGCGTTGCGCCATGTGCGGCAACCGCAGGTCGATGACGTGGACACGGCACGCTAATCGTTTGCTTTGACCCTGAGGTCCGTTATGATCGAAGACCATTCAAACATCGATCGCGGAAGAAGTGACAGAGTGTCCAAGCTTTTGAAGGCATATGACCGCAGCAGGGTGCCTTTGTACATTCAGGTCGCGTCTGTATTGCGAACGCGAATTCAATCTGGACAGTGGCGCGTCGGGGAAAAAATCTCGACTCTTGAAGAGCTTGAGCGCGAATTCGAGGTTGCGCGCGTCACCGTGCGCCAGGCGGTCGACATCCTGCGCGAGGAAGGCCTGCTGCAGGCGCGCCAGGGCTTGGGCACCTTCGTCTCCAAGAAGAATCACGACCGCCACTCGGTCAAGCTCGCAACCAACTGGCACAGCCTGATCGATTCGCTGAAGGACAACGTGCCGCGCCGGCAGACCATCGAGCGCGAAGCGGCGATGCCCGTTCTCGCCGAGGAAGACGGTGAACTGGCGTCGAGCTACGTCAAGTTGCGCAGCGTGCAGTACCGCAACGAGGATCCGTATTCGGTCGTCAACGTCAACCTGGCGCGCGAGGTGTTCGAACTCGGTCCCGAGCGGTTCAAGGCCGCCGCGGCGCTGGTCGCGATCAATGCCATGGACGAGATCACGCTCTCGGAAGCGCACCAGACGCTGACCATCGGCAGCGCCGAGCCGGAGATCGCTGACCTCCTGAAGATCTCGATCGGCGCGCCGACCGTCGAAGCGCATATCGTGGTGATCGACGATGGCGGCATCGCCATCTATATCGGCGACATCATCTACCGCAGCGAAAGCATCAAGCTGCAGATGGACCTGCTCGCGACCCAGCCGCGGGGCGTCAAGAAGTCGCGCGGCGAGTTCAAGGCCATCAACCTGGCGCAACGCAAGTCCGGCAAGGGCTAGACGCGGTTTTTCGCACCGAGGCCGGCAGCTGCGGCGGACAGACTGCGCGGCCCAAGGGTCTTGCTATCATCCTAAATATAGGATGAATTGGCGGCAACGATCAGCTGCGAGGAACATCGATGGCGGAGCAAGGGATCGGCGCGCGGCTCCTGCGCAAGGAGGATGACCGCCTGATGCGCGGGCGCGGCGAGTTTGTCGCCGACATCCGTCTCGCCGGCATGCAGGACGTCGCGTTCGTGCGCAGCCCGCTGGCGCATGCGCGCATCCGTGGCATCAGGATCCCGGCCGAATACAGCGATCGCGTGTTCACGGCCGCCGACCTCGTCGGCGTGAAGCCGATCCGTGCCGTCTCGGGATTGCCGGGGTTCAAGGTGTCGGAGCAGCCGGTGCTTGCTGCCGACAAGGTTCGCCAGGTCGGCGAACTGGTCGCGATGTGCGTGGCGCGCACGCGTGCGGAAGCCGAGGACATTGCCGCGGCGGTCGAACTCGATCTGGAGGAATTGCCGGCCGTCCATGACATGCTGGAGGCGCGCAAGCCCGGCGCCCCCTTGGTGCACGAGCATTGGGGCGACAACGTCTTCCTCGAAACTTCGGTCGACGTGGATTTCGAGAAAGCGCTCGACGCGCCGATCAAGATCACCCGCGAAATCCGCACCGCTCGCCAGTCGATGGCCCCGCTTGAAGGACGCGGCGTGATCGCCGCGTGGAATAGCCGCCTTGAGCAACTGACGGTCTACAGCGCGGCGCAGATGCCGCACATCAATCGCACCGGCTTGTCGGGGTGTCTCGGAATCGACCACGGCAACATCCGCGTGATCTCCCCGGATGTCGGCGGCGGTTTCGGCTATAAGGGCATTCTCTTGCCCGAGGAAGTCTGCCTGTCCTGGCTGACCATGCGGCGCGGACATCCTGTTCGTTGGATCGAGGACCGAAGGGAGTCGCTGACCGCAGGCGCCAATTGCCGCGAGCATCACTACATCATCACGGGTTATGCCGATCGCGACGGCCGGCTCCGCGGCATCGATTGCGAGGCAACCGTCGATTCCGGCGCATACTCATCCTACCCGTTCTCGGCTTGCCTGGAGGCGGCACAAGTCGCGAGCATCCTGCCGGGGCCGTATGATTTCGACTCCTACCGCTGCAAGACCTGGTCGGCGGCGACCAACAAATGCCCGATCCTGCCGTATCGTGGCGTGGCGCGCACCGGCGTGTGCTTTGCCATTGAACTCGTGCTCGATGCGATTGCGCGAGAAGCCGGTCTTGAGCCTCATGAGGTGCGTTTCAAGAATTTGGTGCGGCCCGAGCAGATGCCGTTCGATAACATCACCAAGAAGCATTTCGACAGCGGTGACTATCCGGAGGCCTTGAGACAGGTGCTTGCGCATTACGACCTGCCGGCGATCCGCGCGCGGCAGAGCAGGGGAGAACCTGATGGACGGCTGCTGGGCTTCGGGCTTTCGATCTATTGCGAGCAGGGCGCGCACGGTACTTCGGTCTATGCCGGCTGGGGCATTCCGATGGTGCCCGGTCACGAGCAGGCGACCGCGCGGATAACGCCCGATGGTGGGCTGGAGCTGCGCGTCGGTGTTCACTCGCATGGCCAAAGCCTCGAGACGACGCTGGCCCAGGTAGCCTTTGAAATTCTCGGCATCGAAACGTCCAGGATCAAAGTCATCCTGGGCGATACCGCGATTACGCCCTATTCGACGGGAACATGGGGGTCGCGCTGCATGGTGATGGCTGGCGGCGCGGTTGCCAGTGCCTGTCGGGAGATCGAGGCGCGCGCGAAGCAGATAGGCGCCAGCCTGCTGCAGGTGAAAGCCGAGGATGCCAGGTTCGTGGATGGTCGCGTCGTTTCGGCGACCAGCGAAGTCAGCATCCAGGATATTGCGCGTGCCTGGTATCTACGTCCACAGGATCTGCCGGCCGATGTCCACCGCGGCGGACTGGAGGCAACCGTTGGCTATAAGCCCGTGCGCGACAGCGGCACTTTCAGCTACGCGGCACACGCTGTTACTGTCCTGGTCGACCCTGGACTTGGGGAAGTCGAGATCCTTGATTACGCAATCGTCGAGGATGGTGGCAAGCTGGTGAATCCAATGGTGGTCGACGGCCAGATTTTTGGCGGTCTTGCACAGGGGATTGGCACGGCGCTCTATGAGGAGATGCCGTTCGATAGCAACGGGCAGCCCCTGGCGACGACTCTCGCCGACTATCTCTTGCCCGGACCGACTGAAGTGCCGGAGCCAAGTCTCGATCACATGGAGACGCTCGCACCCTACACCGAATTCGGCGTCAAAGGATTGGGCGAGGGGGGCGCGATTGCACCGCCGGCCGCGATCGCCAATGCGGTCAATGATGCGCTGAAGGGAATGGGTGCGGAACTGCTATGCTCGCCAATTACCCCGCGCCGCGTGTTGGAGGCGATTGCGGCAGCAAAGGCTCGTCGTGGCTCGGACGAAATGGTGCGCGCGTGAAGGCGGTGAATTTCGCATATGAACGACCGCGGCATCTGACCGACGCGATACGGCTTCTGGCTGCCGAGGATGGGCAAGCGAAGGTGCTGGCGGGCGGACAATCGCTCGGGCCGATGCTCAACTTGCGCCTGGTGCGGCCGGAATTGATCGTCGACATCACCGCGATCGACGACTTGAAGCGGACCGAGCGCCTGGCGGACTGGTTGGTATTGGGCGCGTGCGTGACCCACGCGGACATCGAGGATGGCCGCGTCCCCGATGTCACTAACGGAGCCATGCGCGCCGTTGCGTCGGGCATCGCCTATCGTGCCGTACGCAATCGCGGCACCATCGGAGGAAGTCTGACCAACGCCGATCCGTCGGCCGACTGGGTGTCAGCACTGGCAGCGCTCGGCGCCGAGACAGTCATTCGTGGCGCAGACGGTGTCAGAACGATCCCAGTCGAGGATTACGTAACCGGCGCGCTCGAAAATGCACTTCGGCCGGGTGAACTGCTGGAAGCCGTGCGCGTGCCCGTGCTGTCTCAGACTGCCCAATGGGGGTACTACAAGGTGTGCCGCAAGACCGGCGAATATGCTCATGCGATCGGCGCGGTTCTTATTGACCGTTCGCGCAACGCTTTCCGTGCCGTGATCGGTGCCACCGAGCGCAAGCCGCTGGTCGTTGCGGACGCTCGCAAACTGTTTGGAAGCGCAGATCGTCCCGGCGGCCTTGACCTCGCCGCGACGGACGCGATGTTGCAATCCATAGGCATGAGCGATCCGCTGGACCGGCAGATTCACGTCGTCGCGCTCGCGCGCGCTGTGCAGAAGGCTGAGCGTTCGTGAACCAGATTTCACTCACCATCAATGGCAAGAGCGTTACCGGCGAAGCGGAGCCGCGAACGCATCTGGCGGATTTTCTGCGCGAAAGTCGGGACCTGACCGGGACGCATCTCGGCTGCGAGCACGGAGTGTGCGGCGCCTGCACGCTGTTGGTCGACGACGTTCCAATACGCTCATGCATCACCTTCGCCGTCGCCTGCGATGGAGCGAGTGTTACCACGATTGAGGGGCTCGACGACGACGAGATGACCCGAGAGCTCAGAGAGGCATTTCGGCGCGAGCATGCGTTGCAGTGCGGCTACTGCACCCCGGGTATGCTGATATCTGCGCGCGACCTCGTGGCGCGCGGCGTCAGCGCCGATGAGAATGAGATACGCATTGCGATGAGCGGTAATCTCTGCCGTTGCACCGGTTACGTCGGCATTATCCGGGCCATCAAAAGCGTGATCGCCGAACGCCAGGGGCGCCGAGAGGTCCCCACGAGATCAATCCCGATCGGTCCTGCTGGATCAGGCCATGCGGTCACATCGACGCGCGGCGCTACTTCGGGAAGTGCGCGACCGGTGTCGCAGCCGCGAGCCGCGGCAAGTCTGCCCCAAAAGACGCCAATCGACCGCGCCTGGACGCCGCAGGTCTCGTTCGAGCAGAACTTCGTTGTAAGATTCCCGCGCCAGAAGGTCTGGGACTTATTCGGAAGCGTTCAGGACGTCGCTGCCTGCCTGCCGGGTGTAAGCCTCGTCGGCGAGCCCACCCCTGAGCACGTGGATGGAAAAATGCGGGTCAAGGTCGGCCCGATCGTCGCCGAGTTCCATGGCGAGGCAGCGATCGAGCGCGACGCTGGCTCGTATTCCGGGCGGATTGTCGGCGCCGGCAGTGATGCCCGCAATAGTTCGGCCACGCGCGGCATGATAAGCTATCGCCTGCTTCCCGTTGACGACGGACGGTCGACTGAAGTGGCGATGACGATCGGTTATACCTTGACCGGGATGCTGGCCCAGTTCGGGCGCGGCGGCGTCGTGCAGGATGTCGCTTCCCGGCTTACCGCGGCGTTCGTACACAATCTCGAGGCTCGCCTCGATGGCAAGGCGCCTGCCGCCACCCATGATGCCGGTCTCGATGCCGGGTCGCTGCTGTTGTCCGTCGTGGCCGGCCGGCTGAAGGCATTGTTTCGCAAGGTCTTCGGGCGCTCCTGACGAAAGGTATTGTCATCCTAATAATAGTATCTTAGGTTTCAGGTGGCCCGGGACATCAGAGGTGTGCGATGACAATCAAGATCAATTTGAATGCCGACATGGCCGAGGGATACGGCGCCTACGATATCGGTGACGATTCAGGTATCCTCAAGGTTATCGGTTCGGCCAATATCGCCTGCGGCTTCCACGCCGGCGATGCCACCACCATGCGAAACGTCATCGCGGAGGCCAAGCAGAACGGTGTCACCATCGGCGTGCATCCTGGCTTCAATGATCTCTGGGGCTTCGGCCGCCGCCGCATCGACATGCGGCCCGATGATCTCGAATACATGGTGGCCTACCAGATCGGCGCATTGCAGGCGCTCGCTGCTTATTCCGATGTCAAGGTCACTCATCTCAAGCCTCATGGCGCGCTGAACAACATGGCGGCGGAGAATGCCGAATACGCGCTTGCGATCGGCCGCGCCATCAAGACGGTGGATCCCAAGATCATCTATGTGGCGCTTGCCGGCTCGGAGATGGAGAAGGCGGGCCGCAAGCTCGGACTGCCTGTTGCTATCGAGGGCTTCTGTGACCGCCAGTATGATGACGATGGCAACCTGACCTCCCGCAAGATTGCCGGTTCGGTGCTGAAGGATCCAGCTGCCGCGCTGAAGCAGGTGATCGAGATGGTCGTGAACAACACGATCATCTCCCGCAACGGCAAGAAGATTCCCTGCAAGGTGCACTCGCTCTGTGTCCACGGCGACGAGCCAACAGGCGTTGCGGTAGCGCGCGCTGTTCGCGAAGGCCTGGAGAAGGCGGGCGTCAAGCTGGTGCCGCTGACGGAAATGTCCCTGGACTGATCGGCCAACGTTACGTCACGGGAAAGGTCAATCGATGTCTGCCAAGTCTGTCATTTCAATCTTGGGGGGAACGGGCGACCTCGGCTCGGGCCTTGCCAAGCGATGGCTGGCGGCAGGCTATTCCGTCGTGATCGGCTCGCGTTCGGCCGACAAGGCGCACGCCTTTGCCGCCGAACTCGGCAACGGCGCGCAGGGGGCCGACAATGTCGGGGCCGCCAAGGCGGGCGACATCGTGGTGCTGGCCGTGCCCTTTGGCAGTCACGAAGCAACGCTGCTGGAAGTGAAGGACGCCGTTCAGGGCAAGATCGTGGTCGATGCGGCTGTGCCGCTGGTGCCACCAAAGGTCTCGACGGTGCAACTGCCTGCCGAAGGCTCCGCCGCGCAGATCGCGCAGCGCCTGCTCGGCGACGGAGTTCGGGTGGTGTCAGCCTTCCACAATGTCGGCGCGGCAAAGCTCCACGCCGGCGGCCGCGCCGACTGCGACGTTCTGGTGTTCGGCAACGACAAGGACGCGCGCGAGACGGTGATTGGACTTGCCAACGAAGTCGCAAGTTGCGGCCTCGACGGAGGCGTACTCGCCAATTCGGTTGCGGCGGAAGCCCTGACCTCGGTCTTGATCGGGATCAATCGCCGCTACAAGGTGTCCGGCGCCGGCATCCGCATCACCGGGCTTCCGGCGCCCGTTTCGCAATGAAGCCACGATGGCCAAGAGCATCACCTATTTCGCGGTGCCGGGACTGCCGCTGATTGAACCGGGTGACGATCTTGTCAAGCTTATAGCCGCAGCGCTCAACGCCGAGCGCTTTCCGCTTCTCTCCGGCGACATCGTGGTGGTCGCCCAGAAGATCGTCTCCAAGGCGGAGAACCGCTATGTCAGTCTCAAGAATGTCGTGCCGAGCGACAAGGCAAAGGCTCTCGCGGCCGAGATCGGCAAGGATGCGCGCCATGTCGAGGCGATCCTGTCCGAGAGCGCCGAGGTCGTGCGCTATCGGCACAACATCCTGATCGTCGAACACCGCTTGGGATATGTGATGGCCAATGCCGGGATCGATCAGTCGAACATCACGCACACGGGCGGCGACGAACGCGTGCTGCTGCTGCCGTCCGATCCTGACAAGTCGGCGGCTGCGCTGAAGGCCGGTCTCGATACCGCATTCGGCGCCGATATCGGCATCATCATCAACGACAGCTTTGGGCGCCCCTGGCGCAATGGTGTCGTTGGCGTAGCGCTGGGCGTTGCTGGCCTGCCGTCGCTGCTCGACATGATCGGCAAGCCCGATATGTTCGGCCGTGCGATGCAGGTGACCGAGATCGCCGTCGCCGACGAGATCGCAGCCGGCGCATCGCTGTTGATGGGGCAGGCGGCCGAAGGACTACCGGTCGTGGTCGTCCGCGGCCTGACGTTCGACGCGCCGGCGCGCAACGCCTCGGCGCTGATTCGTCCGCGTGAGCGGGATATGTTCCGATGAGCACGCGCAGTGCATCCCCCTTTGGCGGCAGGCGCGTGGTCGCGCTGTGCGGCGGCGTCGGCGGCGCCAAGCTTGCGCTCGGGCTGGAACGGACCATCGGCGCCGACCTCACCGTCATCGTCAACACCGCTGATGATTTCGAGCATCTCGGGCTGCATGTCTCGCCTGACATCGACACGGTCGTCTATACGCTCGGCGGTCTTGCCGACATGGAACGCGGCTGGGGCCGCGCCGGCGAAAGCTGGAATTTCATGGAGGCGGTCGGCGGTCTCGGCGGCGAGACCTGGTTCAGACTCGGCGATCGCGACCTTGCCATGCATGTCGAGCGAACGCATGCGCTGCGCCAGGGCGCTTCGCTGACCGATTTCACCGCGACAATCGCCCGCCGGCTGGACATCGCCGCGAAAATCCTGCCGATGTCGGACCAGCGCGTGGAGACAATGGTGGTGACGCCCGAGGAGACGCTGCCGTTCCAGCGTTACTTCGTCGGCCTGCAATGCGGCCCGGTGGTCACGCGGCTCGAGTTCCACGGCGCGGAGCAGGCGTCCGCCACGACGCAGGTTCTCGCCGCGCTGCGCAATCCAGATCTTGCCGCCATCATCCTCTGCCCCTCCAATCCTTATCTGAGCATTGACCCGATCCTGGCGGTTGCCGATATTCGCGAGGCCCTGGATCGCGTGACCGCGCCGATCGTCGCCGTCTCGCCGCTGATCGGCGGCGCCGCGGTGAAGGGTCCGACGGCGAAGATCATGGCTGAACTCGGAATCCCTGCGGACTCGCGCAGCATTGCCAGGCACTATGGTTTTCTCGACGGCCTCGTCATCGATGAGACGGACCGCGCGGAAGCTGCCGCCATTGGTCTTCCGGTCCATGTCACGTCCACATGGATGCGCAGCCTCGAGGATCGCGATCGGCTCGCCATGGCGTGTTTGAACTTCGCCGCCGATCTCGCCGGATGCGACGACAACAGAAGGCAGGATGCATGACGCGGACAAGCACAGACAGCGCCTCGCAGGTCTGGGCAATCGTCCCGGTGAAACAACTCAGCCGCGCCAAGCAGCGGCTGTCCGCGGTGCTGTCGGCGCAGGAGCGCATCGCGCTCGCCCGCGCTATGACGTGCGACGTGCTGGCGACGCTGTCCGCCACGCCGGGGCTCAGCGGCATCCTTGTCGTGACCGGTGACACGACGGTGGCGCGCCTGGCGGCGCAGTTCGGCGCGGCCGTGGTCGGCGATGTCATGGAAGCCGGCGTCAATGCCGCCGTTCAGCATGGGTTGCGCTCGCCTGACGTATCGGACGCCGGCGTGCTGATCGTCCCCGCCGACATTCCCTTTGCAACACCGGCTGATCTGCAGAGCATGCTCGCTGGACTGGCGGATGCGCATGTGGTGCTGGCGCCCGCATCGTCGGACGGCGGCACCAATGCGCTCGCGATGCGCCGGCGCGACCTGATTGTGCCGAGTTTCGGCGACGACAGCTTTGCGCGGCATCAGGCGCTGGCGCACAGCGCAGGGCTTATGTGCGGCATTGTCCGCCTCGAAGGTCTCGGTCGGGACATCGATGGTCCCGGCGACCTCGTGATTCCCGGGACGGCGCGGCCGTCCTCGCAGACCGCGCAGTTGTTGCTTGAATTGAAGATGGCGAAGCGCTTGCCGGATGCCGTGCTTTCCGCCGGGAGGCAAATGTAATGAGCGCGAGCGATTTCCTGCGCAACTTTGCTGCGGACCGCCGGCTGACGCGCGGCGAGGCGGCAGGCCTGATCGGCCTCGATGACATTGCGCCGCTCCTCGATGCAGCTGCGCAACGCCGCGATCTCGCGCATGGCCGGCAGGTCTCATATTCCCGCAAGGTCTTCATCCCGCTCACCCAGCTTTGCCGCGACGTCTGCCATTACTGCACTTTCGCCCACGCCCCGCAGCCGGGGCAGCGCGCTTTTCTCTCGATCGATGAGATGGTAGCGATCGCAGCAGCCGGCCGGAAGGCCGGATGCAAGGAGGCGTTGTTCACGCTCGGCGACAAGCCGGAGCTGCGTTACCGCATTGCGCGCGAGGAACTCGCCGCACTTGGCCATCCGACCACGCTGTCTTATCTGGCGGAGGCCGCTCGCGCGGTGATGCGGGAGACGGGATTGCTGCCGCACATCAATCCCGGCCTGATGACGGGGGAGGACATCGACGCCGTGCGCGAGGTGTCGGTCTCGCAAGGCATCATGCTGGAAAGCATCTCCGAGCGCTTGCTCGAAAAAGGCCACGCCCATCACGGCTCGCCCGACAAGGTGCCGGCAGCGCGCCTGGAGACGATCTGCCTCGCCGGCGAGCGCAAGGTACCGTTCACGTCGGGCATCCTGATCGGGATCGGCGAGACACGGCTGGAGCGCATCGACTCGCTGCTCGCGTTGCGCGATATCAATGACGCGCATGGCCACATCCAGGAAATCATCATCCAGAATTTCCGGCCCAAGCCGGGCACGCGCATGGAAAATGTTGCGCCGCCCGAGGTGGACGATCATCTCTGGACCATCGCGGTCGCGCGGTTGATCTTCGAACCCTCGATGAATATCCAGGCGCCGCCCAATCTCAGTCCGACGGCGCTGGCGAGGCTGGTTGCCGCAGGAATCAACGACTGGGGCGGCGTGTCGCCGGTCACCGTCGATCATGTCAATCCGGAAGCGCCATGGCCGCATCTGCGGGTGCTGGAGGCGGCAACCAGGGCGGCCGGCGTGACGCTCACCGAGCGGCTTGCGATCTATCCGGCCTTTGCGCGCGAAACCAATCGCTGGGTCGCGCCCGGCTTGCGCACGGCTATTCTCAACCGCATCGACGGCGACGGCATGCCGCGGCTGGACGGCTGGTCGCCCGGCCAGACCGGCGAACTGCCGGAGCGTGAGATTTCCCTGGTCAGGAAGGCGCGCTCCGTCAAGCCGCAAGCGGATCTTGCGCGCGTGCTGGCGCGGGCGCAGCGCGGCGTCGTGCTGAACGAGGCGGAAATTACCGGTCTGTTTCGTGCGCGCGACGACGACTTCGCTGCCGTCTGTGCGGCGGCCGACGAACTGCGGCGCGAGGCCAATGGCGACGTCGTCAGCTATGTCGTGACGCGCAACATCAACTACACCAACATCTGCTCGTTCAAGTGCCAGTTCTGCGCCTTCTCCAAGGGTAAGATGAGTGAGAATCTGCGCGGCCGTCCCTACGACCTCGATCTCGCCGAGGTCGCGAACCGCGTGCGTGAGGCCTCGGAGCGCGGCGCATCCGAAGTCTGCATGCAGGGCGGCATTCATCCGTCCTATACGGGTCAGCGATATCTCGACATCTGCCGTGCGGTAAAGGACGCCGTGCCGCAGATGCACATGCACGCGTTCTCGCCGCTCGAGGTCCATCAGGGGGCGCAAACGCTCGGCATGCCCGTGATCGACTTCCTGCGCGAGCTCAAGGCCGCGGGTCTCAGTACGCTGCCTGGCACCGCGGCGGAAATCCTCGACGACGAGGTTCGCGAGGTACTGTGCGCCGACAAGATTCGTACGCAACAATGGCTCGACGTGATGCGCGCCGCTCATACGGTCGGCTTCCGCTCCACCGCCACGATCATGTTCGGCCATATCGACGGCTACCGCCACTGGGCGCGGCATCTTTTGCGCGTTCGCGAGCTGCAGGCGGAGACCGGCGGCTTCACCGAATTCGTCGCGCTGCCCTTCGTGCATATGGAGGCGCCGATCTATCTGAAGGGCCGCGCGCGCCCCGGACCGACGTTCCGCGAGGCGATCCTGATGCATGCGGTGGCGCGGCTGGTGCTCAATCCGCTGATCCCGAACATTCAGGCCTCCTGGGTCAAGCTCGGCGCCGAAGGCGTTCGTCAGTGCCTGTCCGCCGGTGTCAACGATCTCGGCGGTACCCTGATGGACGAAAGCATCTCGCGCTCGGCCGGCGCCGCGCACGGTCAGGAAATGACGCCGCAGCGGATGGAAGCCATCATCCGCGCCAGCGGCCGCATCCCCCGGCAGCGCACCACGCTCTACCGCGACGCCGAGCCAGCCTTGCGGCAGCGTTCGTTCGAAGCCGCCGCCGGCCGCGCCGGGGAGGGCGCGCAACTGGCCGGTAGCCTCTGATGGTCGCAGGCGTCATCCTCGACATCCTATTTTACTAATGTTAGTATCATTGTCAGGCGCGTGATTGAAGAGAAGCGGTCGGGATGAACTTCGTCATTGAACCGGCAATCGTCGATACCAAGCTGCGTGCGCGTGCGGTCGCGCGGGCGCGGGAATCGGGAATGGTGCTGCCGACTTTTGCCCAACTGGTCGATCCCAAACGCATCCCTTCCGCAATGTCCAGGCAGCTTGCCGGCATCGGGCCGGACGAGGCGCATCCCGCAAACCTCTGGCGGGTGAACTGGTACAACGCCGCCGACCGCAAGAGTCCGGCGAACGAGCCCGGCTATCTCGTCGTGCCGGAATCCATCAGCGGCGTGAAAGCGCCGATCGTGGTGCTGATCGGCCGTCGCTTCCCGATGATCGGTGCGCACAAGGTGCTGCCGGCCTACTCGGGTCTTGCGACCTTGCTCGTGACCGGGCGTTTCGATCCCGAGAGTCACAAGGCGATCTGGCCGTCCACCGGCAACTACTGCCGCGGCGGCGTCTCGGTCTCCCGCATTCTTGGCTGCCGCGGCGTCGCGGTGCTGCCGGCCGGCATGAGCCGCGAGCGCTTCGAGTGGCTGGAGCGGTGGGTCACGCAGCCGGAAGACGTCATCCGCACGCCCGGCACCGAGAGCAACGTCAAGGAAATCTACGACAAATGCGCCGAGCTCGAGCGCGATCCGCAGAACGTCATCCTCAACCAGTTCTCGGCGTTCTCGAACTACCTGATCCACTATGCCTGCACCGGGGCTGCCGCCGATCACGCCTTCACCTCGTTCAAGGGCAATACCTCGCGCCGCCTTGCCGCCTTCGTCTCCGCCACCGGATCGGCCGGCACCATCGCGGCCGGCGACTATTTGAAAAAGCGGCACGGCACCCGCATTGCCGCAGTCGAGGCGCTGGAATGCCCGACCATGCTCAACAACGGCTATGGCGAGCACAACATCCAGGGCATCGGCGACAAGCATATTCCACTGATCCACAACGTGATGAACACGGACCTCGTGGTCGGCGTCTCCGACAAGGTGACCGACCAGCTCAATCTGCTGTTCAATTCGGATGTCGGCCGCAATTACCTGCGCAACCGGCGCAAGCTCGATCCGGCGCTGATTGCATCTTTCGCCGACGTCGGCATCTCCGGCTTCGCCAACATCGTCGCGGCAATCAAGCTCGCCAAGCAGCTGCACTATGGCTCCGACGACGTGATCGTCACGGTCGCGACCGACAGCGCATCGCTCTATGACAGCGAACGCGACAGTTACCGCGAGAAGCATTTCGGCAACGGCTTCGACGAGGTCAACGCGGGCGAGATCTTCGGCTCCTGCCTCACGTCGGTCGCGACCGACAACGTGGTGGAGCTCACCGATCAATTGCGGCGCCAGATCTTCAATCTCGGTTACTACACCTGGGTCGAGCAGCAGGGCGTCAGCGTCGAGGATTTCGAACGCCGCCGCTCGCAATCGTTCTGGGACGGCATCGCCGACAGCCTCCCGGCCTGGGACCGGCTGATCGAGGAATTCAACGCCGAGGTCTCGGGAGCAAACACGTTCGATATGGCGGGTAAGGCAAAATCATGAGCGGGGACATCGTCCAACCCTATCGGACGCTTCGCGCCAACCTGGCGCGGCGCGATCGCAGCTTGCGCGAAAAGGTGGTGACGCTGGAGGAGGCCGCCTCTTTTGTCGGCGACGGCGCCACCGTCGGCATCGGCGGTTCGACGATGTCGCGCACGCCGATGGCGCTGATCTGGCAATTGATCCGTGCGCGCAAGAAAGAGCTGTCGTGCTCGCGCTGCATCATCTCCACCGACGGCGACCTCCTGATCGGATCGGGCGCGTCCAACCACATTATTTCGAGCTGGTTCGCGCAGGGCATCCTGTGGGGCCTTTCGAAGGTGATGCGGCATCATGTCGAGGCGGGCCACGTCCGCTACGACGAATGGAGCCACATGGGCGTCGGTATGCGGTTTCGCGCCGGTGCGATGGGCGTTCCCTTCATGCCGATGCGGTCGATGCTCGGCTCCGACGTCAGCAAGCTGCGCCCGGAAGCGAAGGAGATCGATTGCCCCTTCACGGGCGAGAAGCTGCTGCTGGTCCCCGCGCTCAATCCGGATATTGCGCTCATCCACGTGCAACGCTGCGACGCCTATGGCAATGCGCAGATCGACGGGCTGCAGTTCATGGACATCGACCTTGCGATGGCTGCGAACCGCGTGATCCTCACCACCGAGCGGATCGTCTCCAACGACCAGATCCGCCGCGCGCCGGATCAGACCAAGATTCCCTTCTTCTGCGTCGATGCCGTGGTCGAGGTGCCGTTCGGCTCGGCGCCGCACGAGTGCTACGGCGTCTATGAACCGATGATGAATCATCTCGACGCCTATGTGGCGCAGGTCAACGGCGATCCGGTCGGCGGCATGAAGAAATATCTCGACGATTACGTTTACGGGCCGGCCAGCTGGAACGATTTCCTCTCCATGATCGGGATGGAGGAGATCGTCACCGCCAGCCGCCGGGGCAGGAGCATTTTCGATGACTGATCGCCGCCACACCGATTCGGAGATGCTCGCCATTCTGAGCGCGCGTCAGTTGAAGGAAGGCCAGGTCGTCTTCGCCGGTATCGGCATTCCGCTGCTGGCGGCGACGCTCGCCCAGCGCCTGCGCTGTCCGGGCCTGACCATCCTGTTCGAGGGCGGCGTGATCGGCGCCTTCGTGGAGCCCGGCAAGCTGCCGCCGTCGACCAACGACCAGCGCTGCACCAAGCGCGCCAACATGGTGCTCGGCAGTGCCGAGGTTCTTCTGCTGCTGCAGCGCGGTTATGTCGATGTCGGTTTCATGGGTGGCGCCCAGATCGACAAATACGGCAACCTCAATTCCTCCTTCATCGGCGATCCCGCCAAGCCGAAGACCCGGCTGCCGGGAACGGGCGGCGGCAACGATATCTCGAGCCTCACCAACATGATCGTGGCGATGAAGCACGAGAAGCGCCGCTTCGTCGATCAGGTGGATTTCATCACCAGCCCCGGCTTCATCCGCGGCCGCAACACCCGCGCCGAAAGCGGCCTGCCGGAAGGCGGCATGTTCCGCGTCATCACCGAGCTTGCGGTGTTCACCTTCGACGACACCTCGCGGCGGATGAAGGTTCTCGCGCTCAATCCCGGCGTCACGCGCGAGCAGGTTCAGGACAACACCGGCTTCGACCTGGAGTTCAACGGCCAGATCGACGTCACCGAGCCGCCGACCGAGCACGAATTGTCCACGCTGCGCATGCTCGACCCCGATCGTCTTTTCATCGCCTGAGACAAACGAGGAAGTCCAATGACCACCATTCTGTCCAACACGTACGGGATCGCCGCGCGCAACTTCACGGCGTGGCCGGAATTGCCGGACCCGAATGTGCTGGTCGATTACGGCGTGCGGGTCGAGCAACTCGGCTACGATTCGCTCTGGGTCTGGGACCACATCCTGCTCGGCGTCGAGCCGCACTTTCCGATTCTGGATTCGCTGACAACGTTGACGATGATCGCGGCGCGCACCAGCAAGATCAAGCTCGGCACCGGCATCCTGGTGCTGCCGCTGCGCAATCCCGTCGCGCTTGCTAAACAGCTCGCCAGCATGGATCTCTACTCCGGCGGCCGTCTTCTGATGGGCATGGCATCGGGCTGGTACAAGCGCGAATTCGATGCGATGGGCATTCCGTTCGAGAAGCGCGGCAAGCTGATGGACGAGAATCTTGAAATCCTCCGCCGGCTCTGGACCGAGCCGATGGTCGACGGCAAGTATCTCGCCCACAACATTTCCGCCGCCGTGATGTACCCGAAGCCGGCACAGACGCCGATGCCGATCCTGATCGGCGGCTATGTCGACAAGGTGCTGCAGCGCGCCGCGACCGCCGGTGACGGCTGGCTGACCTATTTCTATTCGCCGGAGGCCTTCGCCAAGTCCTGGGCCAAGATCCGCAACTTCGCCAAGGAAGGCGGCAAGGATCCGGACAAGGTCCTGAATGCCTCGCAACTGCCGATCATGGTCGGCCCGTCAAAAGAGGCGGTCCGCGACGAGATGATGGATTGGCTCAACAAGGAGTGGGACTTCCCCGCTCACAGCGACTGCTCGCGCGACAGCGCGATCATGGGTTCGGTCGACGATTGTGTCGCGCAGTTGAAGGCCCACCACGCCGTCGGCGTTCAGAAGATCATTTTCGTGCCCTACAAGTACAAGCCCGACCAGGTCGAGGTGATCGCACGCGAAATCATTCCGCGGTTGAAGGCGAAGTAACGCCAGAGGGCCCCGATGGCAGCTCATCCGTCATGATCAGTGTTTTCGACCTGTTCAAGATCGGGATCGGGCCGTCATCCTCGCATACGGTCGGTCCGATGAAGGCGGCCGCCGCCTTCGTCGGCAGCCTCGATGCGGAGCAGCGGAAAAGCCTTGGGCGGTTGAAGGCGACCTTGCTCGGTTCGCTGGCCTGGACGGGACGCGGCCATCGCACCGACAAGGCGGTCATGCTCGGCCTTTGCGGCCTGTTGCCGGAAACGATCGACCCCGACGATGCCGACCGCCGCGTCGAGGCCGTTGCCGCAACCAGGCAACTTGCCATCCAGGGCATGGGTTCGATCCCGTTCGATCCTGCTGATGACATCGAGTTCAACCTGTCGGAGCCGACGACGGTTCATCCCAACACGCTCCGCTTCACCGCGTTCGGCAAGGACGGAAGCGAACTGAAGCAGGAGACCTGGTATTCGCTCGGCGGCGGCTTCGTCCGGCGGCAAGGGGACGCGGATACGGCCGCTGCAGTAAACAGCGCGATCCCGTTTGACTACCGCAATGCGGCCGATCTGATCGCGATGTGTGACCGCTCTGGCCTTTCGATCGCCGATCTGGTGCGGGCCAATGAGCGGACCTTGGCCGACGACGCGTCGATCGACACCCGGCTCGATCGCCTCGCCGCCGTGATGTTCGAGTGTATCGACCGCGGTATGCGGACCGATGGTGAGTTGCCGGGCGGCCTCAAGGTGAAACGCCGCGCGCGCGCCCTGCGGGAACGGCTGCAGGCATCCGAGGCGCGCAACCTGCGCAACTCGGTCCCCGCGATGGATTATGCGAACCTTTACGCCATCGCCGTCAATGAGGAGAACGCCGCCGGCGGGCGGGTCGTGACCGCGCCGACCAATGGCGCCGCAGGCGTCATTCCCGCGGTTCTGCGCTATTATGCCGAGCATTGCCAGGATGCCTCGGCGCAGGGCATCAGGAATTTTCTCCTGACCGGCGGCGCCATCGGGGCCCTGTGCAAGATGAACGCCTCGATCTCGGGCGCCGAAGTCGGCTGCCAGGGCGAGGTCGGCGTGGCATGCTCGATGGCGGCGGCCGGTCTCACCGCCGCGCTCGGCGGCACATGCCGGCAGATCGAGAATGCGGCGGAGATCGGCATGGAGCATCATCTTGGGATGACGTGCGACCCGATCGGCGGCCTGGTGCAGATCCCCTGCATCGAGCGCAATGCCTTTGGCGCGGTCAAAGCGATCAATGCCGCGTCACTTGCGCTGAGCGGCGATGGGTCGCACCACGTCACGCTCGATCAGGTGATCCGCACCATGCGCGATACCGGTGCGGATATGCAGGCGAAATACAAGGAGACGTCGCAGGGCGGTCTGGCAGTGAACGTGCCGGATTGCTGAAAAAGGCTTGATTTCGTGGCCGGACCAACGCGATACTAAGGTGCTATAAATAAGATGATTGGCCGGCACGGGGATCATGGAGACGGGCGGCAGCCCGGCACGAGGATTGCTTGAGAAGAAGCGGGTTCTTCGACTCTGAAAGGGAGGAATGAACGATGGTGAAACTGACCAAGCTCGGCGTGACAATCGCAGCCGCAGCGCTGCTGTCGGCGGGACACGCCGGCGCGCAGACGATCAAGATCGGCGTCAACGAGCCGCTGACCGGCCCGTTCGCCGCGTCCGGAACGTACGTCGTCAACGGCGCGAAGATCGCTGCCGACGAGATCAACGCCAAGGGCGGCGTGCTCGGCAAGAAGATCGAGCTCGTGATCGAGGACAACAAGAGCAATCCCACTGAAGCGGCCGCGGTTGCCGAAAAGCTGATTACCGCCGACAAGGTGCCGGTGATCATGGGCGCCTGGGGCTCCAGCCTCACGCTCGCGGTGATGCCGAAGCTGATGGAATACAAGGTGCCGATGGTGGTGGAGACCTCCTCGTCGGGCAAGATCACCACCAGCGGCAATCCCTACATCTTCCGCATCTCGCCGCCGTCGTCGGTCGAGGCCGCCGCCTTCAAGACCATCCTGCCGAAGATGTCGGTCAAGAAGGCCGACTTCCTGGTCATCAACAATGACTGGGGCCGCGGCGCGGCCGAGGATTTCGGCAAGACGCTGAAGGCCGACAACGTGCAGGTCGGTCTCGTCGAGACCATGGACCAGTCGGCCCAGGACATGAGCGCGCAGCTCTCCAAGATCAAGGGCACCGACTCCGACACCATCATGGTGACGACGGCGGTCGAGCAACTCACCCTGCTGCTGAAGCAGGCGACCGCGCTCGGCATCAAGAAGCAGATCATCACCACCGGCGGTTCGCAGAACCCCGATCAGCTGATCGATCAGGCCGGCCTTGCCGCCAACGGCACCTACCACCTGACGACCTTTGCGCCGTGGTATCCGGACGATACGCCCAACCCTGCGGCGACCAAGTACTTCCTCGGTGAATGGAAGAAGCGCGGCTTCAATTTCGCCGGTGCTACCGAAAGCTTCCGCGGTTATGACGGCATCCGCACCATCGCGGCGGCGATCGAGAAGGCCGGCAAGGCCGAGCCCGAGGCGATCACCAAGGCGTTGTGGGACGTCGACCTGATGGGCCTCAACGGCAGGATCAAGTTCGAGAAGCAAGGCCCGGCCGGCAAGGAAAGCGGCCAGAGCATGCCGAACGTCTACCTGATCAAGGTCGACAACGCGAAGGTCGTGCTGCCCAAGCTGTAAGCATCCCTCTCGCGCCGCCGCTCCTTGCCCGGGGCGGCGGCGCGGTCACGTCGTTACGGCGCGCACCGGCCATGAGGCCGGGCGCTGAATGTTGGCCCGGACAGGAGCAGATGACCGAGTTTCTGCAACATATGATCAACATGCTGATCCTTGGCAGCACCTACGCGCTGCTCGGCATCGGCCTGACCTTGATCTTCGGCATCATGCGGATCGTGAATTTCGCCCACGGCGAGCTTTACGCGTTCGGCGCCTATTTCGTCTACTTCGCCGCTGTCCTGCTTGGCTTCAATTTCTTCGTGTCGGTGCTGATCGCGATCGTCGCCGG
>Ga0081540_1000769_pt1 | contig 29441 bp, 25 predicted proteins | sample TabmetS2T1R1_FD_71024 | JGI IMG/M metagenome (GOLD analysis project Ga0081540, IMG submission 71024) | Tabebuia heterophylla rhizosphere microbial communities from the University of Puerto Rico - S2T1R1 | ecosystem: Host-associated > Plants > Roots > Rhizosphere ...
TGTCGTCAGAACAGCATGAACGAGGCATCCATGCAGTATGAGCCAGCCGCCAGCCCGGTACCAGGAACCCCGGCAGCACACCGCAGGCCCTCCGGCACCACCGACATCGCTGTGCGCCGGGCACGCCCGTTCACGATCAAAACAAGCTGACCGGAAATGTGCGCCCCGCGCGACGTCCCCACGGGCACACATGGCTGACCGGAAATAGAGACCTTCCGCGGGCAGGCGGCAGCGGACCCTCGCCCTCATCGGCCGGCCAGGGTTTGCTGGGCGGGTGAGTCAGGCCGCAGTGGCCTCCGCAGAGCCGAGGGTCACGGTGTGGCCGAGTGCTTCGAGCTGCCGGATCAGGTTGCGGGTCTTGCGGTGGGCGTCGATGTGGCGGTCGTACCAGTCCGGGCCCAGGTCGATGAAGCGGGCGGTGCGGTCGTTGAGCAGGTGGTAGATGATGACCAGGATGGAGCGGGCGACCGCGGCGAGCGCTTTGCGCTTGCCGCGGCGTTTCGCCAGCCGCCGGTAGCGTTCGCCGAGGAAGGTACCGGTGCGGGACGCCGAGGCGGCGATCTCGCCGAGGATGCCGTTCAGGTACGGGTTGCCCTTGCCCGTCCTGCCGCCGGCGGTTTTCTGCCCGGACTGCCGGGTCTGCGGGGACCGTTTCGCCCACGAGACCAGCCGCCCCGGGGTGCCGAAGACCGTCATATCCAGGCCGATCTCGGCGATGATGGCCTGCGCGGCGATGATTCCGCAGCCGGTGATCTCATCGAGCCGGGCCACGGCCGGCAAGATGACTGCGTCCGGGCCGGTCCCGGCCTGCGGGCCGGTGACGCCGTCGGCATCCGCGCCCCACGCGGCGGGGATCTGACCGATCAGCTCGCTGACCCGCTCGGTGAGCGCGTCGATCTGGACGGTGAGCGTGTCGATCTGGTCCAGCAGGATGCGGGCCAGCTCCCCGTGGTGCGGCTGCCAGTCGCCGTCCAGCGCCTCAGCCAGCTCCGCCCGCTTGCTGCGTGCCTTGCCGATCGCCAGGTCCGCGAGGATCTTCGGGTTGCGCTCCCCGGCGATCAGCGCCTCGATCATCGCCCGCGCCGTATCGGTGGTGAGCTTGGACAAGACCGCGGAGATCTTGATAAGCGCCCGCTCGAGCAGCTTCTCCAGCCGCGCCCAGTACCGGATCCGCTCGTGCACCAGGTCGGCGCGCAGCCGGGTGAACTCCCGCAGCCGGCGGATCTCCGGCGGCGGCACGAACGAGGGCCGCAGCAGGCCCCGCTCGGTCAGCTTGGCCAGCCACACCGCGTCCTTCTTATCGGTCTTGGCCCGCCCCGGCACGTTCTTCACATGCCGCGCGTTCACCAGCTGCACCTTCAGCCCGGCGGCCTCCAGCACCACCCACCAGATACGCCAGTAATCGCTGGTGCTCTCCAGGGTGACGATCTCGATCTGCTGACAGCGCAGGTGGTCAGCCAGCTCGATGATCGCCCGCCTGGTCGCCTTCACCGTCCACACGTGCATCTTGCGCCGCCCGGAGCGGTCCTCATCCGGCACCCGGGTGCACACCACCCCGGACGCCTTCGCCACGTCGATCGCGGCGACCCGCGCCCAGACCCGTTCGTACTCCTCGTCCTCGACCTCCTGCGGCTGCTCCACGGCAGACCCGCCTCCTTCTAAGCTGATACCTGCAGGACGCGGGCTGCCCGCGGGGTCCCGGTCGGAGATGAATAGCTGACCGGCGTGCTCGTAGCGACAATGCGTGACCCGTCAAAGGTCAGGACCCCTGCGCCAGACTAAGCGACGGCCTCGGGTGCCAAGCGAAAGCCGGGCTATGGTACGGGCAGCCCGCCCTCAGCCTCCCACCACCGCGCCCGCCGCACGCCCCAAAATTTCGCGCCCGCGCGACGCCCCCCGGAAAGCATGACTAAACGGCATTGCGACCAGGGCCGGTTTCATGATCGCGAAGGGTTTAGTCCGCCACGAGTAGCAGATCCTTCACGATCATGGAACGCGAGCAAGGTGGGCACATAGCCTGCTGTAGCGCGATCGTCCTTCGCGGCACTGCGGCATCATGCGTCACGCGCGTTGACCGTCGGCGGGTGGTCAGGAGCCGGCTGAGCAGCGGGGTCGGGGCCGACTGAGCAGGGCGTCAGGGGGTGGCTGAGCAGCGGCGCGGGGGTGCCAATGCCAGAAAAGCGATGGGGAACGTGCATAATTACCCTCATGCGATTGTCAGCCCGCGCCGACTATGCGCTGCGTGCCGCGATCGAGCTCGCCGCGGCCAGCAGCGGGCATGTCACGGCCGAGCAGCTCGCCCGCGCCCAGCAGATACCGGGAAAGTTCTTGGAGACGATCCTGACCCAGCTCAGGCGGGCCGGACTCATCCGCAGCCAGCGCGGGCCTGACGGAGGTTTCTGGCTGGCGCGCCCGGCGGCGGAGATCTCGCTGGCCGACATCATCAGGGCCATCGACGGCCAGTTGCTCGGCGTCCGGGGCGAGCGCCCGGAGAACATCACTTACCCGGGCGTGGCCGAACCGCTGCAGCAGGTGTGGATCGCGCTGCGCGCCAACGAGCGGGCCGTACTCGAGCAAGTCACGCTGGCTGACATCGTGTCAGGGAACCTGCCGGACATGATCCGGCATCTGACGGAAAATCCGAGCGCCTGGGTCTGAGCGGCTCAGCGATAAGACCGACACCATGTCGGTGACATCGTGCACATGGCCGGAGGACGCACCGAAGCCAGCTGGACTGTCGCCGAACTCCTCGTCCGGGACCATGGTGCTGATCGGCGCGAAACCGCGTTCCCCGTCGAGTCCGACGCGCGCTTCCGAGGGCACCCGCAGGCCGGGCTCCCTGGGGACGCCGAGGACCGGCTCGTTCTGCAGTTCGGCCAGGGCGAAGTTGTCGGAAACCTCACGGAACACCTGGGAGAGCGGCGTGTTCAGGGCGCCGCAGATGGCGGCGAGCAGCTCGGACGAGGCTTCCTTCTGCCCCCGCTCGACCTCCGACAAGTAGCCCAGGGAAACGCGCGCCGAGGCAGAAACCTCGCGCAGCGTGCGACCCTGCCGCAGGCGCAGCCGACGCAGCACGTCACCTAGCAACTGACGGAGCAGAACCATTGTCGCGCTCCCTTCCCCGAGGCAGTAATCCCCGACACCTCCACCGTACTGGACTAACCGTATGTCCGCGAGATCATGCCAGTTCGTGTTCGCTGCCAACGTAACGCTGTAATCAGTAACTCTCTTCCCGAAGCCGGCCAAGCAGTAGTCCCAGGGCATGCTCCACCGTCAGTCTACGTATCTCGTGCCTGTCCCCGGTCAGCCCGATCGTCCGGACCACTGTGTCGTCGGCCACGCTGACCGCGATGTGCGCGGTGCCCACCGGCTGGCCGTCGGACGGATCGGGCCCGGCCACGCCGGTAGTCGCCACCCCGTAGGTGGCGCCGAGCCTGGCCCGGACGCCCTGGGCCATCGCCGCGGCGACCGGCGGGTAAACCGCGCCGTGCCGCCGGAGCATCACCGCGTCCACGCCGAGCAGGTCGGCCTTGAGCTCGGTGGCGTAGGCCACCACCCCGCCGCGGAAGGACGCGGACGAGCCGGGCACGTCGGTGAGCGCGGCCGCGACGAGCCCGCCGGTCAGCGACTCGGCCACGGCGACAGTCTGGCCGCCGGCCCGCAGCAGGTCCAGGACCTGGCTCGCCAGGTCACGGGCTGCCTCGCCCGCGGATGACCCCGACTCCACGACCACGATCCTGCCTCCCCTAGCCCTGGACGCTTACCGGCCGGCGGCCGGTTCTGAACGCTCCGGTTGTGAACGACGGAGCCGCATCGCCTGGAGCACGTAGTCGGCGCCGGTCACCACGGTAACCACAACCGCCGCCGCCATGAAGAGCTCACGAACAAGCGCGGGCGGGCTCAGCGAGGCCGGCAGCAGGTACAGGCAGATCGCGATGATCTGGAGCAGAGTCTTCGCCTTGCCGCCGCGGCTGGCCGCGATCACGCCCCGGCGGATCACCCAGAACCGCAGCGCGGTGACCCCGATCTCCCGGAACATGATCAGGCCGGTGACCCACCACGGCAGTTCGCCGAGCGCGGACAGGCAGATCAGGGCCGCGCCGGTCAGCGCCTTGTCGGCCACCGGATCGGCGATCTTGCCGAAGTCGGTCACCAGCCCGCGGCTGCGGGCCAGCCGCCCGTCGAGCATGTCGGTCAGCGACGCCACGCAGAACGTGCCGAGCGCGGCGAGCCGCCAGGCCGTGCCGCCCGCGAGCAGGAAGCCGATGAAGACCGGGACGAGAATGATGCGAACGATCGTGAGGATGTTCGCTACGTTCCAGAGCCCGGCCTCAGAGGTCACCGCGGCTTCACGTCAGCGATCAGATCGACTCCCTCGGAGTCGGTCACCACGGCGCGGACCATATCCCCCGCGGCCAGCGGCACCGGGGAGACGACCGTGGTCACCCCGTCGACCTCGGGGGCCTGGTGAGCGGCCCGGCCCAGGTAGCGGCCGGGAAGGTCGTCATCGGCCGCTTCCTCGATCAGGACGTCCAGGGTCTCGCCGAGCCGGCTCTCGGCCCGCTGGGTCATCAGCTCGTCGGCCAGCGAGGCGAACTCCTCGACCCGCCGGGAGATCTCCGCCTGCTCCAGCTGGCCGGGCCGCGACGCCGCCTCGGTGCCGTCCTCGTCGGAGTAGCCGAAGATACCGATCGCGTCCAGGCTGGCGTGGCTCAGGAACAGCTCAAGCTCGGTCAGGTCCTCCGCGGTCTCGCCCGGGAAGCCGACGATGAAGTTGGACCGCACCCCGGCCTCCGGGCTCCGGTCCCTGATCTGGTCGAGCAAGGCGAGAAAACGCTCACGGTCGCCGAACCGCCGCATCGCCCGCAGCACCCGGCCGCTGGCGTGCTGGAAGGACAGGTCGAAGTAGGGCGCCACACCCGGGGTGGACGCGATCACCTCGATCAGGCCCGGCCGCAGCTCGGCGGGCTGCAGATAGCTGATCCTGACCCGCTCGATGCCCTCGGTGGCGGCTAGGTCGGGCAGCACCTCCTCGAGCAGCCGCAAGTTGCCCAGGTCCTTGCCGTAAGAGGTGGAGTTCTCGCTGACCAGCACCAGCTCGCGCACGTTATTGGCGGCCAGCCAGCGGGCCTCGGCCAGGATCTCGGGCGGGCGGCGGGAGACGAACGCGCCGCGGAAGGACGGGATCGCGCAGAATGAGCACCGGCGGTCACAGCCGGACGCGATCTTCAGCGGCGCCACCACGCCGCCCGACAACCGCCGCCGGAACACGCCGCCTCCTGGACCCGTCCATGGAGCGGCAGGGTCGACTACGGTCGACGAATAACTTAGAGGCGCGCCGGGGGTGGCGGGCACGCCGGAAGGGGCGGGCACGCCGGAAGGGGCGGGCACGCCGGAAGGGGCGGGCACGCCGGGGGTGGCGGGCTGGCGTTCGGCGGGGGTGATGGGCAGCAGGGTGCGGCGGTCCCTGGCTACGTGCGCGGGACGCTTGCGGCCGGCCAGCACGTCGTCGAGCCGGGCGCCGATCTCGCCGTAGTCGTCGAAGCTGAGCACCTGGGCCTCGGGCAGCTCGCCGGCCAGCTCGGCGCCGTATCGTTCGGCCAGGCAGCCGACGGCGGCGACCCTGGCGCCAGAGGAGGCCGCGGCGAGCAGTTCGTCGATGGACTCCTGCTTGGCCGCCTGGATGAAGCCGCAGGTATTCACCAGCACGACGCTGGCGTCGCCGTCGGAGGTCAGCTCCCAGCCGGACGCGGTCAGCCGCGCCGCGAGCTCTTCGGAATCGACCTCGTTGCGCGCGCAGCCCAGCGTGACCAGGCTGACGGTCCGGGCCGGGGGCGGGGAAGGTGGAGACGGAGACACACCGAGAGCCTACCCAGGCGACTGGGTGGTCGCTCCCGGAGTAAAGCTCAGCGTCACCGGCACGGTGCTGTTGGGGTTCTGGCGCTGGCCGTTCACGGTGAGGACGACCCCGCCCGGGTTGCCCAGCCGGACGTCGACCGCCTTCTTCTCCGTGAAGGTCCGCGAGGAACCCGCCGGGATCACCCCCATGAAAAGCTGGGCGCCGTCGCGGGAGTTGGTCAGCAGGACCCAGCAGTCCTCGGTGGCGGTGAGCTGGATCACCACGTCGTGCGAGGTGGGCGTCGGCGTCGGGTGCGGCGTCGGCTTCGCGCTGGCCGTGGCCTTGTGCGTCGGGGCGGCAATATGCGCCGCCGGCTTGGACCCGCCGCCGTTGTGAGATACCAGCCGGTACGCGCCGAACCCGATGATGGCCAGCAGCACCACGGCCACGATCAGGCTCAGGCTGGGCGAGCGCCGCTCGCGGATCTTGATCGGGGTGGTCGGCTCGAACACCTCGGCCGCCCTGATCATCCCGGGCGGGCCGTGCTCGGCGTCGTACGCGCTGATCAGCGGGACCGGATCGGCTCCGACGACGGCGGCGATGCTGCGGATGTGCCCGCGGGCGTAAAAGTCGCCGCCGCAGGCGGAGAAGTCGTCCTGTTCGATGTCCCGGATGATCGATTCCCTGATCCGGGTCTGGTGGCTGACCTGGCCGATGGTGAGACCGGCCTGACGGCGGGCTTCCGCCAGGCTTTCGCCGATGCTCACGCCAGCCTCCACGTGCTCGCAGTCGCGGTCAGGAGAAGAAGGCCATCCCGAGTATGGGAGCCATCACCAAGTGTAGACAGCGGCACGGCCCGCGGGGTCTATCCGCCGCGCCCTATCCGCCACGAAGGGAATCGAGCGTCTCTTCCAGGTCCTCGGGCCTGACCAGCACGTCGCGCGCCTTGGAGCCCTCGGACGGCCCGACGATGTCCCGGCTTTCCAGCAGGTCCATCAGCCGCCCGGCCTTGGCGAACCCGACCCGCAGCTTGCGCTGCAGCATCGACGTCGAGCCGAACTGGGTGGTGATGATCTGCTCCGCCGCCCGGATCAGCAGCTCCAGGTCGTCGCCGATCTCGGAGTCGATCTCCCTCTTCTCCGGCGTGGCCGCGACGTCCTCGCGGTAGTCGGGTTCGGCCTGCTTCTTGCAGTGCGCGACGATGTCGCGGATCTCCTTCTCCGACACGAACGCGTTCTGCAGCCGGATCGGCTTGGACGCGCCCATCGGCAGGAACAGCGCGTCGCCCTGGCCGACCAGCTTCTCCGCCCCCGGCTGGTCCAGGATGACCCGGGAGTCGGCCAGGGACGAGGTGGCGAAGGCCAGCCGGGACGGCACGTTGGCCTTGATCAGGCCGGTCACCACGTCCACGCTCGGCCGCTGGGTGGCGAGCACCAGGTGGATGCCGGCCGCCCGGGCCAGCTGGGTGATCCGGACCACGGCGTCCTCGACGTCACGCGGGGCGACCATCATCAGGTCGGACAGCTCGTCCACGATCACCAGCAGGTAGGGGTAGGGCAGGTAGACCCGCTCGCTGCCCGGCGGCGGCTTGAGCTGGCCCGCCCGGACCGCCTTGTTGAAGTCGTCCAGGTGCCGGAACCCGGAGGCGGACAGGTCGTCGTACCGGCGGTCCATCTCCCCGACCACCCAGTCCAGCGCCTCGGCCGCCTTCTTCGGGCTGGTGATGATCGGCGTGATCAGGTGCGGGATGCCCTCGTAGATGGTCAGCTCGACGCGCTTGGGGTCGACCAGGATCATCCGCACCTCGTCCGGCGTGGCCCGGGTCAGGACCGAGGTGATCAGCCCGTTCAGGCACACCGACTTGCCCGCCCCGGTGGCCCCCGCGATCAGCACGTGCGGCATCTTGGCCAGGTTCGCCACCATGACCCGGCCCTCGACGTCCTTGCCCAGGCCGACCACCATCGGGTGATGGTCGGACAGCGCGGTCTGCGACTTGAGCACGTCGCCCAGGCTGACGACCTCCTTGTCCGCGTTCGGGATCTCCACCCCGATCGCGGACTTGCCCGGGATCGGCGAGATGATCCGGACGTCGGCGCTCTTGACCGCGTAGGAAATGTTCTTGCTCAGCGCGGTGACCCGCTCCACCTTGACCGCCGGGCCGAGCTCGATCTCGTACCTGGTCACCGTCGGGCCCCGGCTGAACCCGGTGACCTGCGCGTCCACCTGGAACTGCTCGAGCACCTCGGACAGCGCCGCCACCACGATGTCGTTCGCCCTGGTCCGCTGCTTCGGCGCGGTCCCCGGCCGGAGCAGCGCGGTCGGCGGCAGCGTGTACGCGATCGCGTCGCCCGAGGTCAGCGTGAGCTGCTCGGGGTTGCGCAGCGGCGCCGAGGGCTTCGGCACCGCGATGGCGGGCTCGGGCACGGGCCCGGGTTCGTGCGGCACGGGCGCGGCGGGCTCCTCGTGGGTGCCGAAGCCGAGCGCCTCGACCAGGCCGTCGCCGCCGTCCGGGCGGGGCCGGCCGCGCCTCTTGTCCTGCTCGAGTAGCGGCGTGTCGTAGGGCTTGGTGTGATCGCCGGCCTCGATGGCCGGGCGCAGCCTGATCTGCCGGGCGATCTGGCCGCGCGCCCGGCGCACCGCGCTGCCGGTGCCGGCCTCGTAGCCCGCGTCGACCTGCAGGCCGTCGTCACCGTCCGCGGCCCGCGGCTTGCCGCCGAACATCTCCCGCATCTCGGCGAACCGCTCCGGTATCCGGTGCACCGTGGTGCCGGAGATGAGCAGGAGGCCGTACAAGGCCAGCAGCGTGAGCAGCGCCACCGCCGCCCACGTGGTGACCGCCGAGGACAGCGGTCCGGACATGGCGTAGCCGATGTAGCCGCCGGCCAGGTGCATGGCGCGCGCTCCGTCGGACGGGCGCGGCGTGCCCTTGGCGATGTGGATCAGGCCGAGCGCGCCGAGCAGCAGCGCGGTCCAGCCGATCGTGGCCCGGATCGTCTCGGTATTGCGGTCCGGGTGACGCAGGAACCGCCAGGCCAGCAGCAGCCCCAGCACCGGGATGACCCAGGCCAGCGAGCCGAACCCGCCGATGGCCACGGTCCGGATGGACCGGCCGGCCGCGTTGGGCATCCGGAACCACAGGCCGGCCGCGAGCACGATGGCCGCCCCCAGGGTGAGCAACCCCAGGCCGTCCCGGCGGTGGTGCGGGTCCAGGTCGCGCGCGCCGCGGCCGACGGCCCGGGCGGCGAACCCGACCGCCCCGGCGACCAGCATCCAGGCAGCGACGATCATCTTGCCGGTCCAGCGGACCAGGATCACGACGGGGTCGCGAGGCGGGCGGGCCGGCGCGGGACGGCCTTTCGCCGTGCGCCCCTTGCCCGTGCCCGGCTGGCCGGACGGTTTCCGGTTGCTCTTCTTTTTAGGGCCCGAACGAGTCTGGCTGGGGGTCTTACGAGCCGGCGACTTGTTAGCTGCGCGGCGAACCGGCGTCTCGGGGGCAGCCTCGTCCAGCCCGCCGCGCGGGCGGGCAGATCCGTTACGGGCACGGGTCGCCATGCTTACAAACGTAGCGAGAACGCGGTGTCGGTCCCAACACCTCGACGGCGTGTCTCGCTCAGGGCGCAAGCATGTAGTGGTACCGGTGCGAGTCGCGGAAGCCGCACCGCTGGTAGAGCGCGCGGGCCGGAATGTTGCCGGTCTCGACCTGGAGCAGGATCCGCCGCGCGCCGCGGGCCGCGGCCGCGGCCGCCAGCGCCGAGGTGATGGCCGCGCCCAGGCCCTGGCGCCGGCAGGTCGCGTCGACCTCCACCGCGGTCAGCACGCCCATGTCTCCCGCCACGGAGATCCGCCCGCAGGCCACGGTCCGGCCGTCGCGGCAGATGGTGCCGAACGCCTGCCACGGGGCCGACATCATCAGCGTGTGCGCGATTGGCGGCAGGTCCTGCCCGCGGTAGCGGTACAGCCCGAGGAAGGCACCGTCGGGTTCGGGGGCGAGCCGGACGCAGGCAAGGCTCGCGGGAAGGTCGGCGATCTCCGCGGTCATGACGAAGGCGGGGCCGGGGCGGGGAAGCCACGACCGTTCGGCCAAAATGCCGGGCAGCTGATCGGGACCCGCACGCTCGGGCAGGACGATCATCGGGCGCAGGCCCCGGCGGCGGTACCAGTCCCCGACCGCCGCCACCGCCTCGGGCAGCGGGAGGCCCGGGTCACCGAGCGGCAGGGCCGAGTTGGCGCGGCCGGTGAAGCCTTCGGCCGCACGGAGCAGCCAGTCCCCCAGTTGTTCCTGCTCCGGCGCCTGCCAGTGCAGCGCGGCGGCGCGCTCGAGGTCCTCGACCCGCGGGTCAGGCATTCGCCGGGAGCGAGGTCCCTGGGCCGCGGCGGCGGACCCGGACCAGATCGCGGCGGTGGTCCGGCAGGGTGCGTTCGGCCGCGCCCTCGACGGTGAAGCCGGCGTCGGCGATCATCTCCAGGTCGCGGGCGCCGGCCTGGCCCTCGCTGGTCAGGTAGTCGCCGAGGAAGATCGAGTTGACGATGTGCAGCGCCAGCGGCTGCAGGCTGCGCAGGTGGATTTCCCGGCCGCCGGCCAGCCGGACCTCGGCGTCCGGGCAGGTGAACCGGACCATGGCCAGGATGCGCAGGCAGCGCTGCGGGGTCAGGGCCCACTGGCCGCCCAGCGGGGTGCCCTGGAACGGGATCAGGAAGTTGACCGGCACCGAGTCGGGGTCCAGTTCGCGCAGCGCGAACACGACGTCGACGAGCTCGTCGTCGGTCTCGCCCATCCCGGCGATCAGGCCCGAGCACGGGGACAGGCCGGCTGCCTTCGCCTTGTTAACCGTGTCGGCGCGGTCCTGGTACGAGTGGGTGGTGCAGATGTCGGCGTAGTTGGCCTCGGCCGTGTTGAGGTTGTGGTTGTAGGCGGTGGTGCCGGCCTGGTGCAGGCGCTCGGCCTGGCCGTCGGAGAGCAGGCCGAGGCAGGCGCAGACCTCGACGTCCGGGTGCTGCTCCTTGAACTTCCCGATCGCACCGGACACCCGGGTGACATCCGCGTCGGTGGGGCCGCGGCCGCTGGCGACCAGGCAGACGCGCTTGGCGCCGGCCTTGACGCCCGCCTCGGCGTTGCTGATCACCTCGTCGGGCTTGAGCCAGGTGTACTTGAGCACGTCCGCCGCCGAGCCGGCCCGCTGCGAGCAGTAGAAGCAGTCCTCGGGGCACAGGCCGCTCTTGATGTTGACCAGGTAGTTCAGCTTGACCCGGCGGCCGAAGTAGCGCAGCCGGACCTTGAAGGCCGCCGCCACCACGTCCATCAGCTCGTCGTCGGTACCGTGCAGGACTTTCAGGGCCTCGGCGCGGGTGGGCAGCTCCCGGGCCAGGGCCTTCTCTGTCAGCGCGTCAAGCCAGGTCAATTGGGCCTCCTCGGAGGTGACGCTATCAGGCGAGCGGGGGCGCCGGCGGAGCGGTAGTGTCGGCCCTATGCGGGTCGCGATCCTCGATGACTATCAGCAGGTCTCCCTGGCCAGCGCGGACTGGTCGGCGGTGCGCTCGCTCGGCCAGATCGACGTGTTCGCCGAGCACATTACACGGACGGAGGCGCTGGTCAGCGCCCTGGAGCCGTACGACGTGATCGTGGCGATGCGGGAACGCACGCCCTTCGACGCTGACCGGCTCGGCCAGCTGCCGCGGCTGCGGCTGCTGGTCACCACGGGCATGGGCAACGCCGCCATCGATATCGCGGCCGCGGCTGACCGGGGGGTGACCGTGTGCGGCACCGCCGGCACCGGCTCCGCCACGGCCGAGCTGACCTGGGGGCTGATCCTCGCGCTGCTCCGGCACATCCCCGAGGAGGACCAGCGGCTGAAGCAGGCCGGGCGGGCCGGCGGCGCGGCGCTCGGCTTCAGCGGCGGCTGGCAGCGGACCGTCGGCACCGGCCTGGACGGCAAGCGGCTCGGCGTCGTCGGCCTGGGCCACCAGGGCCGGCGGGTGGCGGATATCGGCCGGGCGTTCGGCATGAAGGTGGTGGCCTGGAGCCAGAACCTGGAGCCGGACGTGGCCAAGAAGGCGCGCGTCAAGGCGGTATCGAAGGAGGAGCTGTTCTCCTCCTCCGACGTGGTGACCGTGCACTATAAGCTCAGCCCGCGCAGCGCGGGCGTGGTCGGCGTGGCCGAGCTGGCGCTGATGAAGCCGTCCGCGTACCTGGTGAACACCTCCCGCGGGCCGCTGGTGGACGGCGCGGCCCTGCTGGCGGCCCTGCGGTCCGGGTCGATCGCGGGGGCCGCGCTGGACGTGTACGACATCGAGCCGCTGCCGCTGTCCGACCCGCTGCGGTCCGCGCCCAACGTCGTGCTGACCCCGCACCTCGGCTACGTCACCGAGGAGACCTACAAGGTCTTCTACGGTGACGCGGCCGAGGACATCGTCGCGTTCGCTCAGGGTTCGCCGGTGCGGGTGCTGTCCGCGTCATTATGTTGTGCTGGCTGCCTTCCAGTTCGGGTCGCGGCCGGACAGGGTGAGGGCGCGCTCGAAGGACGTCGCGTTCTTCGGTGGTTCGACGGCGTCGGCGAAGCCCTGGTACTTGCGGAAGAGTTCGGCCTGGGCCTGGACGATGTCCGCTAGGGCCCTGGCCGTCTGGTCGTCTGTCGTGAATTCCTGGCCGGTGGCCCTGGCCACGTCCCAGCCGTGCAGGGCCGTCTCCATGAGCAGCATCGCGCCCACGTCGGCGGCCGGGGTGGCGTCACCCATGACGTTTCGTGTGCCGGCCCATGCCTCGGGGGCTGACCATGCCTGGACGGCCTGGCCGATCTGCCGCGCGTAGTCCTCGCGGAAGCCGGGGTCGGCGGTGAAGTCCCTGTTCATCAGGTCCTCGGCGACGCTCTCGCCGTGCGCCCGGCGCTCGGCGGAGTACGAGGTCCACAGGATCGTGTGGTTGAGCAGGGTGCGCAGGTCCCAGTCGCCGCACGGGGTGGGTGCGTCCAGTGCGTTCTGGGGCACGTTGCCCACCACGCGGGCCGCCTCGGCCGACGCGGCCGCCATCTCGGCGCTCAGATTCTTGTTCTCCATGCTTGTCGAGAGTAGGGAGAGCGGGTCCGGGCGGTCTTGAAGAAACGCGACAGATTAGGCTGATCAGGTGCCAGATGCCGCCGTCGGGACCATGGGTCGTGGCGTGCTCCGCCCCGACCTCGCCGCGTCTGTTCTCCGGCTCGACCGGCATAAGCCGGCCGACGCATTGGCGCCGTTCGTGGACTACTACTGGATCCCCCGCTGGGACCTGCGCGGCCAGCCGCCGCACGAGCAGGCGGTCCTGCCGCACCCCAACGTGCACCTGGTCTTCGAGGCGTCTGGGGCCGGGATCTTCGGCGTGGACCGGCGTCTGTTCACCCGGACGCTGTCGGGGCTCGGCCTGGCGTTCGGGATACGGTTCACGGCCGGCGGCTTCCGGCCGTTCTGGCAGGCGCCGATCTCCCAGCTGACCGACCGGGTGGTGCCGGCCGCGCGGCTGTTCGGGCCGCGGGCGGAGAAGACCCGGCAGGCGATCATGGATGACTTCGATTCCGGCGGTTTCGACGTGGACGCCGCTCGGATGATCGGGTTGGCGGAGTCGCTGCTGCACTCGGTGCGGCCGGAGCCGGATCCGCTGGCCGGGCAGGCCGCCGCGCTGGTCGCGCGCATCACCGACGATCCCGGGCTGCGCCGGGTCGACGAGCTGGCCGCTTCCTCCGGGATGACCCCGCGCACCCTGCAGCGGCTGTTCGCCGACTACGTCGGGGTCAGCCCGAAGTGGGTGATGCGCCGGGCCCGGCTGCACGAGGCCGCCGAACACGCCGACGGCGGCGAGCCGGTGGACTGGGCCGCGCTGGCCTCGGATCTCGGCTACGCCGACCAGGCCCATCTGACCAGGGACTTCACCGTGACCATCGGGGTGCCGCCGACCCGCTACGCCGCCGCCCCGTTATTCGCTTTGATCGTCTTCAGGTTGAGCAGCGCGCGACCGCGGGCGCCGTCGAGGGCGGCCCTGATGTCGGCGAGGACTTCTTTCGGCTGGGTGCGGATCTGCCGGGGCGTGAAGCGGAGCACGACGATCTGGTGCCTGGCCATGCGCCGGCCGCGGGCCAGCGTCTTCGCGTGATCCTCGGGAGAGGTGTGCCACTGTTTTGAGTCCACCTCGACGGCGATGCCGTGGGCCGGCCACCAGGCGTCGGGGCTGGCGATGAATTTTCCGTGCTCGTCGTACAGCGACGGATTGAACAGCGGCATGGGCAGCCCGGAGCGGGCCAGCAGGTCCCTGAGGTCGCCTTCGGCGGCCGACCTGATCCCGGCGGCCACGTCGGCGAGCGCCTCGCGGAACAGCATCGAGCCCTTGGCCGGCCCCTGGCTGAGCTCGGCGGCGAGGTTGCTTATGGCGCATTTGTCCCGTTGCACGGCGTCGGCCACGACCGCGCGCACGTCCCGCAGGCTGGTCATCCCCCGGACGGCATCGGCGACGGCCCGCGACGCCGGGACGTACCGCACCGGGCCCGCCTCCCAGATGCGGCCGGGCATCCGGGATGTACGGTGCAGCCGGACGAAATTTGTGTCGCGACGCTGCCGTGCGGAGGGGACCAGTACATCGACGAACTCGGTCAGCTCGCTCCGGATGTGGTGGCCGCGCAGCGCCGCCGGCCCGGTAATGACGCTGCCGGGGCCGGCGTACAGCAGCGCCGCCATCTCCTGCTGCAAAGTCGTCGGCGCGCCGGTCGCAGCCATGTACACCCCGGGCAGCAACCCCCGCCACGGTCCGCCCAGCCGGAGCCGGTGCCGCAGCGCGTTATCGGTAACGCCAGCGGCCAGCGCCTGGCGGCGGGAGATCACGTCAAGCTGCCGGATGAGAAGCCGGTCGAGGGCATCGTGGTCGAGCCGGGTCGTTCGGGCCATGGCCGCATAATGCGGGCACGGTCTGACAAAACCTCGCCTGACAAACACCCCGCAAGTACCCAAATGCGTACGTAAGCCACGAAACTTCCAGGCGCTGCGCGCCCGCCGGAACCACGGCTATGTCGCATCGCCGTGGTCAGGACCACTACAGAGTCACATTGCCGTGGTTGCGCTCGCGGCCGGGCAGGGCGGGGTGCTGGGTGGGTGGGCGCCCCGGCGGGCCGGGTGGTGGTGAGGCGGGGGCTGGTGGGACGTGGGGTGACCGTGGGACGTGTGGGGCTAGGCCTCTATTACTACGGGGATGATCATGGGGCGGCGGCGGTAGTTGTCGCTGACCCATCTGCCGACGATGCGGCGGGCCAGCTGGCTGATCTGATGCGCGTCGGTGATGCCGTCGGCGGCCGCCAGGGCCAGGGCTTCCTCGATCCGGGGCAGGACCTCGCCGAAGGCGGCGTCGTCGATGCCTGAGCCGCGAGCCTGGATCTCGGGGCCGGCCACCATCTTGCCCGAGCTGGCGTCGACCACGATCACCACCGAGATGAAGCCCTCGTCGCCCAGGATGCGGCGGTCCTTCAGCTGGGATTCGGTGACCTCGCCGACGGTGAGGCCGTCCACGTAGACGTAGCCGCACGGCACCGCGCCGGCCACGCTGGCCTGCCCGGCCACCAGGTCGACGACGACGCCGTCCTCGGCGATCACGATGTTGTTCTCGGGGACGCCGGTCAGCGCGGCGAGATGGGCGTGCGCCCGCAGGTGCCGCCACTCGCCGTGCACCGGCAGGAAGTTGCGCGGCCGGACCAGGTTCAGCACGTAAAGCAGCTCGCCGGCCGGGGCGTGGCCGGACACGTGCACCAGCGCGGAGGCCTTGTGCACCACCCGGGCGCCGAGCCGGGTCAGCCCGTTGATCACCCGGTACACCGCGGTCTCGTTGCCCGGGATCAGCGAGGAGGCCAGGATGACGGTGTCCCCGGCGGCGATCCTGATCGGGTGGTCGCGGCCGGCCATCCGGGACAGCGCCGACATCGGCTCGCCCTGCGAGCCGGTGGAGATCAGCACCACGTCGCCGGGCGGCAACTCCTCGGCCTCGCGCAGCTCGACCAGGAGCCCGCCGGGCACCCGCAGGTAGCCGAGGTCGCGGGCGACGCCCATGTTGCGGACCATGGACCGGCCGACGAAGGCGACCTTGCGCCGGTGCTTCACCGCGGCGTTGAGCACCTGCTGGACCCGGTGCACGTGCGAGGCGAAGCAGGCCACGATGATGCGCTGCCTGGTGTTGGCGAAGATCTCGTCGAGCACCGGCGCGATGTCGCGCTCCGAGGTCACCACGCCGGGGACCTCGGCGTTGGTCGAGTCCGCCATCAGCAGGTCGACGCCCTCGCCGCCGAGCCGGGCGAAGCCGGCCAGGTCGGTGAGCCTGCCGTCCAGCGGCAGCTGGTCCATCTTGAAGTCGCCGGTGTGCAGCACCACGCCCGCCGGGGTGCGGATGGCCACCGCGAGCGCGTCCGGGATCGAGTGGTTGACCGCGAAGAACTCGCAGTCGAAGGGGCCGAACGAGCTGTGGCTGCCCTCGACCACCTCGACCGTGACCGGGTCGAGGCGGTGCTCGGCCAGCTTGCTCTGCACCAGGGCCAGGGTCAGCCGGGAGCCGGCCAGCGGGATGTCCGGGCGCTGCCGGAGCAGGTAGGGGACCGCGCCGATGTGATCCTCGTGCGCGTGCGTCAGCACGAGCGCCTCGACCTGGTCGAGCCGCCCGTCCAGATAGCCGAAATCCGGCAGGATGAGATCCACGCCGGGCTGGTCGGGGTCGGGGAACAGCACGCCGCAGTCCACGATGAGCAGCCGGCCTCGGTACTCGAAGACCGTCATGTTCCGGCCGATCTCCCCGAGACCGCCGAGCGCGACGATGCGCAGGCCGTCGGGGTCGAGCTCGGCGGGCGGGGCGAGGTCGGGGTGGGGATGACTCACAGCTTGACGCCGCCCGCGGTCAGGTCGAGCGTCAGCTGGTGTCTTTCCGCGTCGGTGGCGGCCAGCAACGGGAGCCGTACCGCGCCGCCCGGGAGCCCGAGCAGGTCGAGCGCGGCCTTGGTCATCACCGCGCCCTGGTTGCGGAACAGCCCGTCGTAGACCGGGATGAGCTCGTAGTGGAGCTGCCGGGCCCGGGCCACGTCACCGGCGCCGAACGCGTCGATCATCTCGTGCAGCCGGTCCCCCACCACGTGACCGACCACGCTGACGAAGCCGACCGCGCCGAGGGATAGCCACGGCAGGTTCAGCATGTCGGTGCCGCAGTAGAAGACGAGATCCGTCTGGGCCAGCACGTGCGAGGTGGCCCCGGGGTTGTCCTTGGCGTCCTTGACGCCGACGATCCTGGGGTGCGCGGCCAGCCGGATCAGGGTCTCGGTGGCCACGGCCGCACCGGTCCGGGCCGGAATGTCGTAGATGAGCACGGGCAGCCCGGTGGCGTCGGCGACCGCGGTGAAGTGAGCCTCGAGCGCAGGCTGAGGCGGCTTGTTGTAATAAGGAGTCACGACGAGCAGGCCGTGAACCCCGGCCCGTTCGGCCGTCCTGGCTAGCTCGATGGTGTGCTCGGTCACGTTGGTGCCGACCCCGGCCACCACCTTGGCCCGTGCGCCGACCGCCTCCAGCACCACCTGGAGCAGGCGCTCCTTTTCGTCGTCGGCGGTGGTCGGCGCCTCCCCGGTGGTGCCGTTGACGACCAGGCCGTCGTTGCGCATGTCGGTGACGAGATAGTCGGCCAGGCGGGCGGCCCCGTCGTAGTCGACGGTCCCGTCGGGAGTCATGGGGGTGATCATCGCCGTGACCATGGAGCCGAACGGCGCCGGGTTCGTCGTCATACCCGAACGCTACCCGCTGCAGGGTGCCCGGAGTAGCCGGCTTACCGTCGCCACGACGAGAAATCCCGCCACCGGCCGACCATGCACAAGCGGCTGACGTGAGTTCAGGGGTACCCACGTCAGCCGCCTTCACTTGGTCATCGTCTGGCGGTGCCGGAGCGTTACAAGCGGGCTTGATGGCTGGCTGGTCGTGCGCCGGGCCAGGATCAGGGCCGCGGCCGCGGCGGTGGCCAGTGCCACGGCGATGATGGCCGCGATGGCCGCCGCGCTCAGGCTGACCGCGATACCCGAGCCGATGCCGCTCGTCTCGCCCTGCATGTTGATCAGCCGCGGCGCGATCAGCAGGCCGGCCACGGTGCCGGCGGTGACGCCGGCCAGGGCGAGGATCATGGTATTGGTCACCAGGGTGGCCATCACCTGGCGCGGCGTGAGCCCCATTGCCGCCAGCACGCCCATCTCGTGCTGGTGATCCCGCATCCCGACCACGGTGGCGGTGAGCAGGTTGGCCAGCCCGATCACGGCCAGGATGACCACCGAGACCGCGATCACCAGCTGCAGCCCGCGGAGCCCGCTGGCGGGGTTGGGCACGACCTGCACGTCGAGCCGGTCATGCGACTCCGCGAGCAGCCGGGCCCGGGCCGCGGCGGCCGTCACTCCCGGCTTCAGGACCAGGTGGTAGACCAGTTGCGGCGGCGCGCTGCCCGCGTGGTTCAGCGCGTCGAGCCCGAAGTCGACCACGTCCCCGTTGTTGTCCGGCTCGATCGTCCGGCCGACGATGTGCAGGATCACCGGCACCCCGTCGATGGTCGGCGAGATCCACGCGCCGACGCCGATGTGCATCAGGTCGAGGAAGCCCTGGCCGGCGACCGCCTCGTTGGCCGCGCGGAACATTCGCCCCTGCACGGCCCGGAACGGGTAGGGCCGGGTCGAGGTCCCCATGGCCCGGGCGTAGAAGGTGCCGTTGTCGCCCGGCAGCAAGGTGACGGACTGAGCGCCGGGATAGGCCGCGAGCACCTGGTCGTCGTGGCCGATCAGGGCCAGCATCTGCTTGTTCTCCAGGCCGCCCTGGCTGACCGTGACCGCCGAGGCGAGGCCGATCCTGCCCGGATCACTGGTAAACCCGTCGATGGTCGACCAGCAGGTCAGCGCGATCGTGATCATCGCCATCGGGATGGCCAGGCCGAACACGGTCAGCCCGGCCGACAGCCGCCGGGTCAGCGAGTCCCTGGCCCCGAGCACCAGCGCCGCGGGCAGGTGGAAGAGCAGGCTGAGCCGGGTAATCAGCGACAGGTGCCCGCGGGGCGGGCTCGGCTGGACCGCGGCGACCGGTGAGACCCGGCCCGCCCACCAGGCCGGGATCACGGTCGCGATCGCGACGGTGAGCACGGTGCCCGCGCCGATCAGCGCCATCCAGGCGCCGGACAGCGGCGCGAGGCCGACCGGCGTGCCGCCCGGCGGCTTGACGAAAGCCGGTGAGGTGATGATCCGGGCGGCGGCCAGCCCGAGCGCGGCCCCGGCCGCCCCGAGCAGCGTCTGCTCGGCGAGCAGCATGCGGACCACCTGCCCGGGCGTGAACCCGAGCGCCTTCAGCATCGCGATGTCCTGGCGCTGGACGAGGACGCGGCCCGCGGTGACGTTGGCGATGGCGCACGGGGCGGCGAGCAGCGCGATGATCCCGAACAGGGCGAGCAGCAGCCCGAGCAGCCGGTCGTTGTTCGCCATCGAGTCCTTCACCTGCTGCCAGGTGGAGTAGCGCTCGACGGCCGAGGCCGAATTCTCGGCCGGGCCGTTGTACAGGTTCCAGATGGTCTGGACGACCTGGCCGGTGGCCACCGTGGAGTTGTCGTACAGGCGCAGGCCGACGATCTGGAGGGTCTCGCCCGGGTTGGCCTCCACCCGGGTCAGCAGCCCGTGCTGCACCCAGATCAGGCCGGGGGTCCACTGCGGGTAGAAGCCCTGGTCGGCGGTGTCCGCGATGCCGATCACCCGCATCGGCACCCTGGTGCCGTCGATCCCGTCCACCGTGATCCAGTCCCCCACGCCGACGCCCACCGCCTGGGCGAAGGACGCCTCGACGACCGCACCGTCCCGGGCCGAGGACCGCAGCCAGGTCCCGGTCACCACGAGCGGCGCGGACATCGCGGGCGGCTCTGGCGTCATGGCCCTGAGCTCGACCGGCGACTTCATCGCGCCGTGCTCGAGCGTCGCCGGCGCGGCCTGGTACGGCTGGCCGGTCTCCTTGATCCCGGCCACGTCGTGTAGCTCGCTGGTGTTGGTGCCGTTCTGGAAATAGATCAGTACGTCCGCGCCGCGGGTCCGGGCGGACAACTGCTGCCACGGATTGACCGCCCCCTGCAGGAGCATGGTGGCGAGGAACAGCGCGGCCACCACCCCGGCGACGACGGCGACCGTGACCAGGGCCTGGCCCCGACGGGCGCGCAGGTCAGCGCGTGCCCACCGGAGCGTGCCTCGCATCAGGTCTCAGCCTCTCAGCTCCAGAACGTCGGCGACGCCGTTCATGGTGCGCGGGATCGGCACGATCTTGGCGTCGTCGGCCACCATCCCGTCGAACAGGTTGATCACCCGGTCGGCCAGGCTCGCGACCCGGGCGTCGTGGGTGACCATCAGGATCGCCTGCCCCCCGTCGTGCGCCCGGCGCAGCAGCCGGAGCACGTCGCGCGTGTTGGAGCTGTCCAGGTTGCCGGTCGGCTCGTCGGCGAGCAGGACGCTCGGCTCGTTGGCCAGCGCGCGCGCCAGCGCCACGCGCTGCTGCTCCCCGCCGGACAGCCGGGCCGGGGCGGCGTCCGCCTTGTCGGAAATGCCCAGCTCGGTCAGCAGCTCCTCGCGGCGCTTCCTGGCCTGCCGCGGGTTCGCGCCCGCGAGCAGCGCGGGAAGCTCCACGTTGTCGGCCACCGTCATGTTCGACAACAGGTTGAAGAACTGGAACACGAAGCCGATGTGCTGACGCCGCAAGATGGCCCAGGCGGCCGTCGAGAGCCCGTCCACGCGCTGGCCCCGCAACCAGATCTCGCCGCTCGTGGCGGGCTCGAGGCCGCCCAGCACGTGCAGCAGGGTGGACTTGCCCGAGCCGGACGGTCCCATGATCGCGACGAACTCGCCGAGGCCGAGCTCGATGTCCACTCCGCGGACGGCCTCCACCGTGACCCCGTCGGCGCGGTACACCTTCACCAGCTTGGACGTCCTGAGCAGGATGGTGGCCTCGGTCGGCTGCGCGGGCGGCCAGGGCGAGTCTTTCGGCGCGATACCTCTCACACAAGTTCCTCCTGGCATCTCTGCAGCCAGTCGAGGTCGGCCTGCAGGTGCAGGATGGCGCCCTCGATCAGGAGCCGGGCCGCGGTGTCGGCCGGGTCGGCTTCCGCCTGCAGCTCGGTCAGGTTACGCATTATGCCGAGATAATGCCTGCGCTGAGCGTTCATGAGCTCCATCCGGTCGGCGAGTCCCGCCATCGGGGCCAGGATGAGCTTGATGAAGAACTCGTCGCGGACCCGCGGCCCGTCGCTCGGCTCGCCGACCCAGGCGCGCAGCGCCTCCCGGCCCGCCGGGGTGAGTTCGTAGACCCGCTTGTTGGGGCGGGTGGTCTGCTCGACATCCTCGCTGCGGACCAGGCCGTCCTGCTCGAGGCGCTTCAAGGTGACGTAGATCTGCCCGATGTTCGGCGACGGATACGCCTGGCCGAAGGTCTGTTCAAGCGCGAGCTTCAGCTCGTAGCCGTGAGCCGGCTCCTTGGCGAGCAGGGCCAGCAAGGGCTGCCGCACGATCCCGTCACCTCCATGGGCCCGCCAGGACCCGCGTTCAGGTTAACGCCAGCCATTACCGGCGGGTAGGGCCCGGCGCCGTGGATAAATGCCGCGCGAAACATGTCGGACTCGTTATGTGATGCTGTTGACATGTACCTAACGGCGGTGCATAACATGCATGTACGAATTTTACATGGCCCCGGGGTATCTGGGTGGAGGCCCGCATGAGGCGTGCGATGCCTGGTATCGCAATCCTTGCTGCGGGACTCATGCTCCTGGCGGGGTGCACCGCGGATCGCGCCTCGTCGGGCGGGTCGGCTCCGTCGACGAACGGGATCGGCCCGATCACCTTCGCCATCGGCCAGGACAACTCCGGCTGGCTGCAGGGCGTGATCGCCGGGTGGAACCAGGGCCATCCCGGCCAGAAGGTCACCCTGCTGCTGCTGCCTCGGGCGTCCAACGGCCAGCTGGCCCAGCTGGTCGCGAACCTTCAGGCGAAAAGCGATCTGTACGACGTCATCGACATGGATGTCATCTGGACCGCCGAGTTCGCCTCGAACGGCTGGATCATCCCGCTGCCGCAGAGCCAGTTCCCGCTCGGCGACTTCCTCAAGCCGGCCGTCGACACCGCCAGGTACCAGGGCCGGCTGTACGCCGTGCCCGACTACAGCAACGCGGATCTCCTCTACTACCGCAAGGACATCCTCGCCAAGGCGGGCAAGCAGCCGCCCAGGACCTGGGCCCAGCTGCAGCAACTCGCCGAGACCGTGGCGCCGAAGTACGGCCTGTCCGGCTACGCCGGCACGTTCGCCCCGTACGAGGGGCTTACCGTCAACTTCGCCGCGGCCGTTCAGTCGGCCGGGGGATCGATCCTCTCCCCGGAAGGCACCAAGGTCACCGTGAACTCGGCCAGGGCCCTTCAGGGGCTCAAGTTCCTCGTGAACGGGTTCCGGCGGGGCTGGATCCCCAGGGCCGCGCTCAGCTACGAGGAGGAATCGGCCCAGAACGCCTTCGCCAGCGGCACGTTCCTGTTCCTGGATAACTGGCCGGACGTCTACGCGGCCCTGTCCGCGCCGGGACCGCAGAACAAGGTGTACGGGAAGTTCGGGATCGCGGCGCTACCCGGGCCGGACGGCACGGGCTCCAGCTCACTCGGCGGGGCCAACCTCGCGATCAGCACGTACTCCCAGCACCAGCGGACGGCGCTGGACTTCATCAAGTACATGACGAACCTGGACAACGAACGGCAGATGCTGGAGAAGGGGTCGTTCCCCCCGGTCTGGACCCGGCTCTACACCGACAAGAGCCTGATCCGCAGCCATCCCTACCTGCCGGTGCTCGAGCAGGCCATCAACTCGGCCCGGCCGCGCCCGGCGATCACCAACTACGACCAGGCCAGCCTGGCCATCTCGAGCACGGTGTACGAGGCCCTGACCCAGCAGAAGCAACCACAGCAGGCCCTGACGGAAATGGCCGGGCAGCTGACCCAGATTATCCGCGATGGCTGAGACGGCCAGGGCTGACCGCCACGGGGGCCGGCCAGCCCTGATCCGCCGATCAAGACCGGCGGACCAGACGGAGCCGGGACCCGGATGCTGCCGCCGACCGGCAGGTACTCCCGGTAGCCAGGACAGCGTGTCTACTACGTAGAGTTATGGCTCACTACGCTGAGTGGAGGAACATGGTGCGTGAACGATCACGCGAATATCGCGGACAACGCCTCACCAGCACATACCAGCTCGGGGCGTCGGGAGGTCCGGCTCTTGACGGCGCGGCGGTGCAGCGCGACGATGATCTAATTCGGTGGAACCGGTTCCAACCGCACGTTTCGGGAGTGTGACGATGCCGTCACCGCGTCGGGCGACAATCGCGGATGTGGCTGCCGCTTCCGGCGTCGGCGTGGGCACGGTCTCCCGGGTCATCAACGGCGCGCCCAACGTGCGGGAAGCGACCCGCACGTCGGTGCTGAAGGTCATCGACCAGCTGGGGTACCGGCCCAGCCACCTGGCCGCCTCGCTGTCACGCGGCACGGCACGCACCACGGCGATCGTGGTGCCGCACCTGACCCGGCCCTCGGTCGTGATGCGGCTGGCCGGCGCGCTAGCGGTGCTGGACGAGCAGGGCTACGACACCGTGGTGTGCAACGTCGACACACCCCAGCAGCGGGATCACCACCTGGCCGCGCTGACCAGGAGGCACCGCGCCGACGGCGTGATGGTGGTGTCGCTGCGGCTGTCGCGGCAGCAGCTGGAGTCCTTCCAGCGCGCCGGGGTGCCGCTGGTGACGGTCGGCGTGCTGGCTCCCGGCGTCCCGCAGACGATCACCGACGACGTGATGGGCGGCCGGCTGGCCACCGGGCACCTGCTGGCGCTCGGCCACCGGCGGATCGGCTTCGTCGGCGACACAACGCACCGCATCTCAGCCACTCACCTGGGTTTCTCCTCGTCGCAGCATCGGCTGAGCGGATACCGTCAGGCGCTGGCGGCGGCCGGCATCAGGTACGACCCCGGGCTGGTGCGGCGCGGCCCGTTCGGCCCGGCGAACGCCGAGGCGCTGGCGGCCGGGCTGCTGGCGCTGCCGGACCGTCCGTCGGCCATCTTCGCGGCGTCAGACACGCAGGCGATGGGCGTGCTCACTGCGGCGGACCGCTGTGGCATTGCCGTTCCCGGCCAGCTGTCGGTGATCGGCTTCGATGACATCGAGTCGGCGGCCCTGCTCGGCCTGAGCACGGTCCGCCAGCCGCTGGAGAACAGCGGTGCCGAGGGAGCCCGCCGGCTCTGCGCGCTGCTGCGCGGGGAGCGGGTCCGCCCGCTGCGGCAGCAGCTCGCCCTGGAGGTCGTGCACCGCGCCAGCACGGCGACCTTTCGCGTGAGCAGCTCCCCCAGATCAGAAGCAGTCCGGCCGGGGCGCGGCGGCGGCCGGGCCAAGGGCAGGGTGGCATGCACGGGCCAGCCCTGCGTGCGGCGGCCGGAGAAGGGAAACGTTACTCGTCGTCCAGCGAGGCACTGCGCTGACGCGCTAGCCGGGAACTGGCGGTAGCTGGAGGGATGATGATAGGCGACAGTGGCAGAACGAGCGCTTCGGTCGGTCGCGCTCACCGGCGGGGCGGTGCCTGGTACTCACGCAAGCGCATGATCGCGGGCGCGGCCAGCGCCGTCCTGGCCGCGACGGGACTGGCCGCCTGCAGCTCGGCCGGCGCCGGCACCGGACCGGTGACGCTGACCTACTACCTCTACCCGGACACCTCGGCGGCCACGTCGACGGCGATCAGCAACTGCGACAAGGCCAGCGGCGGCAAGTACACGATCTCCTATCAGCAGCTGCCCCAGGCCGCGGACGGCCAGCGGCAGCAGCTGGTCCGCCGGCTGGCCGCACACGACGACACGATCGACATCATGGGTCTCGACGTGACCTGGGAAGCCGAGTTCGCGACGGCGGGCTGGATCGAGCCGTGGACCGGCACGTACAAGGCCCAGGCCGTGGCCGGCACGCTCGTGCCCGCCCTGAATACCGCGACCTGGAAGGGCAAGCTCTACGCGGTGCCCGCCAACACCAATACCCAGCTGCTGTGGTACCGGTCCGACCTGGTACCGAAGCCGCCGGCCACCTGGGCCGAGATGATCGCGGATGCGGAGCAGCTGGCCAAGGAGGGCAAGCCGCACTACATCGAGATCCAGGGCGCGCAGTACGAGGGCGCGACCGTCTGGTTCAACACGATGGTGTCCAGCGCGGGCGGCACCGTGCTGAATCCGGACGCGACCAAGATCACGCTCGGCGCGCCGGCCGTCAAGGCCCTGACGATCATGAAGCAGCTCGCTGACTCCACCGCCGCGGACCCGAGCCTGTCGGTGCAGAAGGAGAACGAGAACCGGCTGGCGATGGAGGCGGGTAACGCCGCCTTCGAGCTGAACTACCCGTTCGTGTATCCCGGCATGAAGACCGACAACCCGAAGCTGTTCAAGGTGTTCAAGTGGGCGCTCTACCCGTCGGTCAACCCCGGCCAGCCGGCCAAGGTGACGATCGGCGGCATCGACCTGGCGGTGAGCGCGTACTCACGGCACAAGGACCTCGCCTTCCAGGCCGCGCTGTGCCTGCGTAACCGGGAGAATCAGCTCATCGGCGCCAACGTGGGCGGCGTCCCGCCCACGATCGCCAGCCTCTACAACGACCCGAGGCTGTTCAAGAACTACCCGTTCCACGCCGAGGTCCTGAAGGCGCTGCAGAACGCGAGCGTGCGGCCGAAGACGCCCGTCTACCAGGTCGTGTCCATCGACATCTCGCACCAGATCGCGCCGGCCTCCAGCATCAACCCGGCGAGCACGCTGCAGTCGTTGAAGGGCTCCCTCAGCAACGCCCTGCAATCGAAGGGCCTAGTCCCGTGAGCCGCCACCGAGCAGATGGCGGCCCGGCCGCGAGGAAAGGAGGGGAACGGTGAGCACCAATACTGAGACGGTCACCACCGGCGCCCCGGCGGAGGCGCCACCCCAGCGCAAGCCGCAGCTATCGGAAGGCGCGCGGGCCGAGCGCAGGCTGGGCTTCATGCTGATCGCACCCGCGGTCATCGTGATGATCGCGGTCACCGCCTACCCCGTCGTCTACGCGATCTGGCTGTCGCTGGAGCGCTACAACCTGGCCCTGCCGCAGGCCACCAAGTTCATCGGGTTCGCCAACTACGGCGCGGTCCTCAGCTCCCCGTACTGGTGGCATGCGCTGTATGTAACCGTGATCATCACGGTCTTCTCGGTGGCCATCACGCTGGTGCTCGGCTTCCTGCTGGCCTACGTCCTGCACCGGACGATATTCGGCCGGGGCCTGGTCCGCACCACCTCGCTCATCCCGTACGGGATCGTGACGGTGGCCGCCGCCTACAGCTGGCAGTACGCGTGGACGCCGGGCCAGGGCTACCTGTCCTCGATATTCAACAACAGCGCGCCGCTGACCGATCAGTTCCAGGCCATCGTCGTCATCATCATCGCCGAGATCTGGAAGACCACGCCGTTCATGGCGCTGCTGCTGCTGGCCGGGCTGTCGCTGGTGCCCGAAGACCTGCAGAGTGCCGCGAAGGTGGACGGCGCCACGGGCTGGCAGCGCTTCACGAAGATCACGCTGCCGCTGATGAAGCCGGCGATCCTGGTGGCCCTGCTGTTCCGGACGCTGGACTCGTTCCGGATTTTCGACAACATCTACATCCTCACCCTGGGCGCCAACGGCACCGGGTCGGTCTCGATCCTTGGTTACGACAACCTGTTCAACGCGCTGAACCTGGGCATCGGGTCGACGATCTCGATCCTGATCTTCATCTGCGTCGCGATCATCGCCTTCCTGTTCATCAAGGGCTTCGGCACCGCGGCCCCCGGCACAGACATCGCAAAGAGGTGACCCGCTGATGGCTGCCATCACTCCCCGCCAGAGGGCCGGCTGGGCGACGGCGAACTTCGTCGTCATCGCGCTGGCACTGATCCCGGTGCTCTGGCTGGTCTCGCTGTCCTTCAAGACGCCCACGGCCGTGCTCGACCCGTCGTTCATCCCGTCCCAGTGGACCTGGGGGAACTACAGCGGGATCCTGACCTCCTCGCAGTTCCTCCGGCCGCTGGCCAACTCGATCGGCATCGGCATCATCTCCACGCTTATCGCCGTGATCCTGGCCTCCATGGCGGCCTACGCGGTCGCGCGGCTCCGGTTCCCCGGCAAGAGCGTGCTCATCGGGATGGCGCTGCTGATCGCGATGTTCCCGCTGATCGCGCTGGTGACCCCGCTGTTCACGATCGAGCGCGCGCTGGGTCTGTTCAACACCTGGCCGGGCCTGATCATCCCGTACGTCGCGTTCGGGCTGCCGCTGGGCATCTACACGCTGTCGGCGTTCTTCCGTGAGATCCCCTGGGAGCTGGAGAAGGCGGCCAAGGTCGACGGCGCCTCGCCCTTCCAGGCGTTCGTCAAGGTCATCGCCCCGCTCGCCGCGCCCGGCATGGTCACCACGGCGATCCTGGTCTTCCTGGCCTGCTGGAACGACTTCCTGCTGGCGATCTCGTTCACCTCGACGATCAGCTCCCGGACGGCGCCGGCCGCCATGCAGTACTTCAGCGGCGGATCGGTGTTCACCATCCCGACCGGCCCGATCGCGGCCGCCGCGGTGGTCATCACCATCCCGATCATCATCTTCGTGCTGTTCTTCCAGCGCCGGATCGTCGCCGGGCTGACGTCCGGCGCGGTCAAGGGCTAGCGGAGTTAAGGAGAGACAAGTGGCCGAAATCGTGCTCGAGCACATCACCAAGCGCTTCCCGGACGGATCGCTCGCGGTCAACGACTTCAACCTGGAAATCGCCGACGGGGAATTCGTCATCCTGGTCGGCCCGTCGGGCTGCGGCAAGTCGACGACGCTGAACATGATCGCCGGGCTGGAGGACATCACCTCGGGCGAGCTGCGCATCGGCGGGCAGGTGGTGAACACCAAGTCGCCCAAGGACCGCGACATCGCGATGGTCTTCCAGAGCTACGCGCTGTACCCGCACATGACCGTGCGGGAGAACATGGGCTTCGCGCTGAAGCTGGCCAAGACGCCGCAGGCCACGATCAACCAGAAGGTCGAGGAGGCGGCCAGGATCCTGGACCTCGAGCAGCTCCTGGACCGCAGGCCGGCCAACCTGTCCGGCGGGCAGCGGCAGCGGGTCGCGATGGGCCGGGCGATCGTGCGCGACCCGGCGGCGTTCCTGATGGACGAGCCGCTGTCGAACCTGGACGCCAAGCTGCGCGTGCAGACGCGCACCGAGGTATCGCGGCTCCAGAAGCGCCTGGGAACCACGATGGTCTACGTCACGCACGACCAGACCGAGGCCCTGACGCTCGGCGACCGGGTCGCGGTGATGCGCACCGGCGTGCTGCAGCAGGCCGCCTCCCCGAAGGAACTCTACGACCGGCCCGTCAACCTGTTCGTGGCCGGCTTCATCGGGTCGCCGGCGATGAACTTCCTGGCCGGCACGCTCGAGGACGGCATGCTGCGCACGACCCTCGGGGACATCCGGCTCAGCGACCGGATGCGGCGCGAGGTGGAGCGCTCCGGGACCGGGCGCGACGTCATCGTGGGCCTGCGGCCGGAGAACTTCGAGGACGCGGCGCTGGTCGCCCCGGACAACCGCCCGCACGGGATCACCTTCAACGCCACCATCGACGTCTACGAGTCCCTGGGCTCCGACGTGTTCGTCTACTTCACGCACGGGCGCGAGCGCGGCGTGAGCTCCGCCGAGCTCGAAGAGCTGGCCCAGGACTCGGGACGCGCGGGCGGCGCCAGCGGCGAGACGATCGTCGCCAGGCTCGACGCCGCCACCCGCATCAGCGAGGGCCAGGACGCCGAGCTCTGGGTGGACGCCCGGGCCGCGCACATCTTCGACCCGGCCACCGGCCGCAACCTGTCGCTGGCTGGCGACGGAGACGGCGACGGCGGGGCTGCCACCGTGCAGACGGCCTCGGGCGCGGAAGCCGGACAACCGGAGACCGTCCAAGCGGAAACCGTGCAACCGGAAACCGTCGATCCGAACGCGACGGCCACCGACATCCGGGCCGTTCCCGGGCAGGCCGGGCAGGCCGGCCAGGGCGGGGAGGCTACCTGACCGTTCGCCGCAGGCGCTCGATGATCTCGTCGTTCCACTCGTGGGTCCGGATGAGCCGGTACCGCTCGGCGGCAATCCGCATGTAGGCCTCGGCCTCGGTGCGGGAGCCGATCATGTCGGCACCCCGGAGCATCCGGACCACGGGCTGGTATTCGTCGGCGAACCACCGGCGGGCGATCTCGGCACGGTCCATGAACCGGCGGTTGTCCTGCATGCACCGGCATCCCCAGGCCTCGACGGCCTCGCCCAGCTCGGCGTACAACCACGGATCGCTGAAGGCGATCTTGGCGTAGGCCTGATCGGGCAGCGGGACCCGGGCCCGGAACAGCCGCTCGTAGTCCTTGACCAGCAGGTCGCCACGACGGCGGATGCCCGCGGCGGGCACGACGGTGAGAATCTCGGTGACGTAGGCCTCGATCGTGGTCGCCCCGGTCGCGATCGCGATCGAGACCCGGTGATGGCCGTCCTGCACGAAATGCAGGTC
>Ga0081540_1000770_pt1 | contig 29409 bp, 26 predicted proteins | sample TabmetS2T1R1_FD_71024 | JGI IMG/M metagenome (GOLD analysis project Ga0081540, IMG submission 71024) | Tabebuia heterophylla rhizosphere microbial communities from the University of Puerto Rico - S2T1R1 | ecosystem: Host-associated > Plants > Roots > Rhizosphere ...
CTGCATGTAGCTGACCCAGATGGGAAGCGCCGCGCGCCCGCCGGTCTCGAAGCGCGCGAGCGGGTGCGGATTCAGGTCGTAGCCCACCCAGGCGACGCTCACCAGATCACGGGTGAAGCCGGCGAACCACGCATCGAACGAGTCGTTGGTGGTGCCCGTCTTCCCCGCCGCGGGCTTGCCGAGCCGCTGTGCCGGAGTGCCGGTGCCCTCGCGGACCACGCCGCGAAGCAGGTCGGTCAGGATCCACGCCGTCTCCGGCTCCATCACCTGGTCCACCGGGGCGTAGAGCCGCGAGTAGCCACCCGCGATGCGGTCGGTGAGCGAGGCCCACGGGTCGTCGAACGCGGAGTGGTCCTCGAGCGTGCGTCCGTACCGGTCCTCGATCTTCCGCAGCATGAAGGTCGGCTTCTTCGCCCCCAGCCGGTTGAACGTCGCGTACACGCCAGCCAGCTCGAACGGGTAGACGCAGGAGCTGCCAAGCGCCGCCGAGAAATCGCGGTTCATCGGCGTGCTCAGCCCCAGCTTCTTCACCCACTGGGCCATCGGCTCGATGCCCACGGCGATGAAGGTCTTCACCGCGGGGATGTTCATCGAGTTCACCAGCGCGGTGCGCAGCAGCACGTCCCCGTGGAAGTCCTCGGTGTAGTTCTCCGGCTTCCACCGCACCTGGTGCTCCGGATCGTTCTCGACGATCGGGCTGTCCACGATGACGTGGGCCTCGGTCCAGTCGAGCTTCTCCAGCGCCGCCGAGTACACCAGTGGCTTGAAGCTGCTCCCCGGCTGGCGGCAGGCCTGGAAGGCGCGGTTGTACTCGTTGGCGTCGAAGTCGTATCCGCCCACCATCGCCGAGAGGTACTGGCGGTGGGGATCGATCGAGACCAGCGCGCCCTGCAGCTCGGGCTCCTGCTCCAGCCGGTACAGCTGCACGTTCTGGGGGAGCGCGTCGAACAGCTTCTTCTCGAACTGCTCGCGGTCGTCGTAGAGGTCCTTCGGTCCGACCGACCGGACCACGACGACGTCGCCCGGCTTCACCACCTTCTTCGCCGAGGTGAGCATCGCGCCCGGGTAGTAGGCCTCGGGGTTCACCTTGCGCGCCCAGCGCATCCCGAGGAGCGGGAGCACGCCCTTGTGCGTGCCCACCTGGACGTCCACCCGGGTGTCGTCCACCGCGGTCACCAGCGCCACGTAGTACCGGTTGTTCTCGATGGGCTTGCCCTCGAGCGCCTTCTCGCCCCGCTCGATGAAGGCCTTCCGCTGCTCGGGCGTGTCGAGGGTCATCACCGGCCCGCGGAAGCCCTGCCGCTTGTCCACCTGGAGGAGCCCGACGAGCATCGCGTCCTGGGCCGCGCGCTGCTTCTCCGAGTCCATGGTGGTGAAGACCTTGAGCCCGCCCCGGAGCAGCGTGGGGTTCCCGTAGCGCTGCACCACGTCCTTGCGCACCTGCTCCACGAAGTAGGGCGCGAACTCGTGGAAGACGTCCTCCACCGGGAAGACGTGGATCTCCTCGGCCATCGCCGCGTCGTACTCGGCGCGGGAGATCATCCCCTTGTCCTTCATCTGCCCGAGCACGTAGCCCCGGCGCGCCTTCGCGGATTTTGGGTTGAGGAAGGGCGAGTACTTGCTCGGGGCCTGCGGGAGCCCGGCGATGAGCGCGGACTCGGCGAGCGTGAGGTCGCGCACGTCCTTGCGGAAGTAGTTCTCGGCCGCCGCCTGGACGCCGTAGCTGTGGTGCCCGAGGTAGACCCCGTTCAGGTACAGGTAAAGGATCTCCTCTTTGCGCAGCGCCTTCTCCAGGCGGAGCGCGAGGATCGCCTCGCGGGCCTTCCGCTTGAGGCCCGCTGAACCGCTGCGCTTCGTGGCCTTGGCGAAGCCCTCGGAGGAGATGAGGAGCGCCTTCGCCGTCTGCTGGGTCAGCGTCGAGCCGCCCTGCACGCTTCCGGCGCCGGTGGACTTCTTGAGCACCGTCTTGATCGCCGCGCGCAGCGTGCCGAAGGCGTCGATGCCCGGGTGGTCGAAGAAGCTCGCGTCCTCGGAGGCGATGAAGGCCTGCACCAGCCGCTTGGGGATGCGCTCGTAGGGCACGACCTTCCGGCGCTCGTCGTAGAACTCGCCGGCGAGCACCTGGTCGTCGGCATAGACCTCGGTGAGGAGGGGCGGCGCCCACGCGGCGACGCGGGGAATCTCGGGCAGCCCCTCGCTGAACGCGTAGTAGACGCCGAGCGCTCCGACGACGGCGGCCGTCCCCCCCACCAGCAGGACGAAGGCCAGGACCTTGCCGCCGCGGCGCAGCCAGAACTTCCACGGGGGGCCGGGGGGCGGAGGCGGTCGCTCGGCAAGGACCAGGCGGTGCCGGGCGCGTTCCTCGGGCGGGGGATTCTCGCGGATGGGCGGGGACGTCATGGGGCTGAAGCGATGGCCGACGTTATCAGAACCCTCCGGGATTCCCTCCCCTGCTGCCATCCGGCCGCACCGTTGTGCGAACGTGGAGGGCAAGCATGCAGCCGCGCCCGACCCACTCCCTCCCCGCGCCTTCGCTCGATCGCCGGATCTGCGTCATCGGCGCCGGGCCGTCGGGCATCACCGCGGCGAAGAACCTCCTCGGCGCGGGCTTTCGACGGGTGGTGGTGTACGACCGCAACGCCGAGGTGGGCGGGAACTGGATCTACTCGCCCGATCCGAGCCACTCGAGCGTCTTCGAGACGACCCACATCATCTCCAGCAAGCATCTGTCGCAGTACGAGGATTTCCCGATGCCCGACGCCTACCCGGACTACCCGGGGCACGCCGAGCTGAAGGCGTACTTCCAGAGTTACGCACGCCACTTCGGAGTGGAAAGGGTGCTGCAGCTGGGGACCGAGGTCGTCAGCGCCCGTCCCCGTCCGGAAGGCGGCTGGACGATTGCGCTGGGTGATGGCCGGCGCGAGGACTTCGATGCGCTGCTGGTCGCCTCCGGGCATCACTGGGATCCGCGGATGCCGCGCTACCCCGGGACGTTCGGCGGCGAGCTCCTCCACAGCCACGCCTACAAGACGGCCGAGCGGTTCACCGGCCAGCGAGTCCTGGTCATCGGCGGCGGGAACTCGGCCTGCGACATCGCCGTGGAGACCGCGCGTTGCTCCGGGAGGACCGAGATCAGCATGCGCCGCGGCTACTGGTTCGTGCCCAAGTTCCTGATGGGGCTGCCCACGGACGTGATCAACGACCGGCTGATGCGGAAGTTCCCCAAGGGCATTCGTCAGCAGGTCGGCAAGCTCACGGTCTGGCTGGTGCAAGGGAAGAACTCTCACTACGGCCTTCCCGAGCCGGAGCACGGCCCGTTCGAGGCCCACCCCACCATCAATTCCGAGCTGCTCTACTTCATCCGGCACGGGCGCATTCATCCCCGCCCCGACGTCTCTCACCTCGACGGGAAGACGGTTCACTTCGTCGATGGGAGCTCCGGAGAGTTCGACGCGATCATCGCCGCGACGGGGTACGTGACCCGCTTTCCGTTCCTCGACGCCGCGGAGGTCGGTGACTACTCGGGGCGCGAGGTGCCCCTGTATCTGAAGATCTTCCACCCCCGCTTCGAAGACCTCTTCTTCATCGGGCTCTTCCAGCCTCAGGGCTGCATCTGGCCGCTCTCCGACTGGCAGGGGCGGCTGGTGGCGCGGGCGCTGCTCGGCGCCTGGACGCGGCCGGCGAACATCGAGGCGGCGATCCGCCGGGAGCTGGACCACCCGGATTTCCGCTTCACAGATGCCGTCCGTCATGCGGTGGAGGTCGACTACCACGACTACCGGAAGCGCCTGGTGACCGAGGTCGAGGGCGGGCGCGCGTTCTAGTCCCTCGGGTCCACCTCGGCGCAGGGTGGTGGGGTGTGTCCTCCCTCGTGGGGAGTCGACACCCTTCCCCTTGGGCTGATACGCGAGCAACGACTGTCGAGCGCGTGGGTCCGTCCTACAGCAGCGCTCGTGTGAACGAACATTCACGCCGCCCCGGCAGCTGCCGTCGGGTGAGCGGAGTGTCCTAGGCTTGGCTCCAAGGGAGAGCCTGGAGGACGCATGTACGGAGATCTGGGACGCGCCGGCCGCACCGGTGCGTGGGTGGTGCTCGCGCTCGTCGCGCTGGCCGGCTGCAACGCCGCGCCCGACGCGAAGGCCGCGGCGCCGAACGCCGCCTCACGCAGCGTCGTGGAGGAGGTGCGGGTGGCCACGGATCGCTCCGCGCTCCGCCAGGACAGGCTGACCCTGCCCGGCGGTCAGCGAATCCGGCGGCTGACCGCGCCGAACGGCTTCAACCAGGTCGCGGTCGCACGCATGGGTCCGGACGGCAAGCCGGTGGTCGGCTGCGTCGACAGCGCGGAAACAGCGGAGGCGTTCCTCGCGGGCCCGGGGACGGGCGAGTGAGGGCGCTCCCGTCGTTCCTCGGCGCCGCGATGCTCCTGGCCGCGCCTGCGGCGCTCGCGAATTCGACCATCATCATCACCAACGGCGATGGGCCCAACACCGGATTCAACGATCCGACGCCGAGGAATCCGGTCGGAGGAAACACCGGGACGACGCTCGGGGCTCAACGACTTCAGGTATTTCAGAAGGCAGCGCAGATCTGGGGCCAGGCGCTGGACAGCGACGTCCCGATCACCGTCTTCGCCCAGTTCCAGCCGCTGTCCTGCTCCAGCACCGGAGCGACGCTGGGAAGCGCCGGGCCGACGAACTTCTTCTCCAGCGACGACCCGACGCTCGATGCCGGGATCCCACCGACCTTCTTCCCCAAGGCCCAGACCTGGTACGTCTCGGCCGAGAGCGCGCGCTTCGCCAGGGTCCAGCTCCTGTCTGGAACGGGCACCAACCCGACCAACTACGACATCCTGGCGCGCTTCAACTCCAGCCTCGATACCCCGCAGACCGCCAACTGCAATGATTTGACCTGGTACTACGGCCTGGACGACAAGCACGGGTCCGCCATCGACCTGCTGACGGTGGTGCTGCACGAGCTGGGTCACGGGCTCGGGTTCCTCAGTCTCATGAGCCCGAGCAGCGGGGAGTTCCCCGCGATGAACGAGCCGGACATCTGGTCGTACTACGTGCTCGACGAAGCCTCCGGGAAGCACTGGAAGGACCTCACCGCCTCGCAGCGAGCTGCTTCCGTCACCAGCGGGGCGCTGGCCTGGGATGGCGCCGGCGTGACCCAGGTCGTGCCGTCACTGCTCGCCTACCCTCCGGTCCTCCAGGTGACCTCCGCGCCCGACACCCCCGCGGTGGTGAAGGGCTACGACTTCAAGCAAGCAGTCTTCGGTGGGAACTTCCCGGTCGACGGCGGACTGGGCGGGCCACTCGGTGTGGGGTCGACCGGGTGGGGCTGCACCTCGCAGGGTCAGCTCGATCCGCTGGACGGGAAGATCGCCATCCTCGACCGCGGTGGGCCGAACGATGCCGGCTGCCCCTTCGTGGAGAAGGCCCGCAATGCTCAGGAGGCGGGCGCGATCGCCCTGCTGGTCGCGAACAACGTCGCGGAGGCGATCTTCAATCCCGGGACTTCTGGGACCGACGATGGTCACGACATCGTGATCCCGGTGGTCATGATCACCCAGGCGGACGGGACCTCCCTGAAGGGCGCAGTCGCGGCGGGCCCGGTGGACGGTCTCCTCACCCGTGACCCGAGCCAGGGTCGCGCGGGAGCTGATTCGTCGGACCGCGCGCTGCTGTATGCGCCCACGACGTTCGAGTCGGGCTCGTCCGTTTCGCACTGGGACAAGTCGGCCTTTCCCAATCTCCTCATGGAGCCGGTCATCAACCCGGAGCTCACCCACTCGCTGGACCTGACGCCGGTGCTCCTGCGGGACATCGGCTGGTTTCCGGTGGATCTCGCGATCTCCGGCCAGGGGCCCTCCTCGCTCGGCGCCGGGCAGCAGGGCACGTTCACCTTCACCGTGCACAACCCGGGACCCTACGTCGCGCCCGCGGTGAAGGTGAGCAACGCGCTGACCGGGCTGACCTTCGTCTCCAACTCGGGTGACTGCACCACGGCCTTCCCCTGCGCGCTGGGAGACCTCCAGTCGGGCGAGACACGGACGTTCACCACGGTGCTCCAGCCCGGCGCGAGCACCGACGGCCACGCGACGACCGTCGCCACCGCCGACTCGGTCTCCGCGACCAGCATCGCCAACGTGGCGACCGTGCCGGTGACCGTCCCGATCTCCAGCGGCGGAGGCGGAGGCGTGAGTGGATGCACCACCGCGCTCGGTCCTCCGGCGCCGTGGCTGGCGCTGCTCGGCCTCGTCGCGCTGGCGAGGCGGCGGCGCTGAGCCACATCGCGCGGAGCCGCGCTCCGCCACGTCAGCGTCCCCCTGGCTCGGGGGGCCGGGCCTAGCCTAGGCCGAGGTGCGGGCCCATGCGCCGGACAGCCGCTCCACGAGCCAGTCGAGCACCCGCGTCCAGCCCTCGGAGTGGCCGCGGGTCGACTGCTCGGAGACCAGTCCCCGGTGGAACAGGCTGAGCCGGGTTCCGCCGGGGACCTTCTCCAGCGTGTAGCGGACGACGCTCCGCCGGTACTCCTCCCAGCTCGGCTCCCAGGTGTACTCGAGGAGCCGCGGCGGCTCGACGGCGAGGACCTCGCCGCGCACCTCGCCGGTGCCCTCGCCGCTCCGGGCCTGGCAGCTCCACTTGCCGCCAGGACGGAGGTCCAGCTTCCAGTCGTGGGTCTGGTAGAGTTCGGGGCTTCCCCACCAGCGCGGCAGCTCATCGGGGTCGGTCAGCGCCCGGAACACCGCGTCCGGCGCCGCGGCAATCTCCACCGTCGCGTGCACCGTCCCCGCCTGCACGTCCGCCACCGCGGTCATCGGTCCCCTCCCTCGAGATGCCGCTTCAGGCTCTGGAGATTGAGCGCCCAGAAGGCGCGGTAGCCCTCGATCCAGCGGTAGGCCTCGGCGAGCGGGGCCGGGGTCAGCTCGTACCGGCGGAGGCGTCCCTCGCGGCGCTCGCGGACGAGGCGCGCCTGTCGGAGGACACGGAGGTGCTTGGAGATGGCAGGGCGGCTGGTGCGGAAGTCACTGGCGAGCTCGCCGACCGGGCGTCCTCCGGCGCGCAGTCGATCCAGCAGCGCCCTGCGGGTGGGATCGGCGATGGCGCGGAAGACGTCGGCGTGCGCACGGGCCCGGTGCATAGGTAACCATACGGTAACCAGGAAACCGGGCCCACCGTCAAGCCAGCCCGCGGACCCCGAGCAACGGTCCCCGGGGCTCGGGGCGAGGGAACCTCGGCGAGCGAGCGCCGACGATCTCTCGCAGCCGGTCCGCCGCCTCGGCGCGCTGGGCCGAGTCGGCCGCCGGCGTCTCCGGGCCGTCGTCGTGGACGTGGCTGAGGTAACCGTGAAGTGACAGCAGGTCGTTCCAGATGCTCATGACCGACTCCTCATCGTCTTGAGTACGGTCAAAGGATTAATCCCGAGCATCACGGGGCAACAGGCGATAGTTTCTCAAGCGCGACTTGAGCAGGATTCAAGATGAGCAAGGTCCCCCTCCACGTGCTTCCCGGGTTCGTCGCCGCCGCGCGGGCGCGGAACCTCTCCCGGGCGGCGGCTTCCCTGCACGTCACCGTCAGCGCGCTCAGCCACCAGATGCGGGGCCTGGAAGAGCTCCTCGGACATCGCCTCTTCGACCGGGGGCCGCGCGGGCTCAGCCTCACCCCGGCAGGAGAGCGGCTCTTCGGTCAGGTGGCGCCGCATCTGGACGCCATCTCCGCGGCGCTCACGCCGCAGCCGGCCCGGAACCCGGACACGCTCACCGTCAGCGTCATGCCGTCGGTGGCCTCGAGCTGGCTGATCCCCAGGCTCCCCGCCTTCACCGCTCGCCACCCCGAGGTGGAGCTCAATCTCCAGTCGACGAGCGACGTGGTGGACTTCGACCGGGACGACGTCGACGTGGCGATTCGCTTCGGGCCCGGCGGATGGCCGGAGCTCCGGACGCACCTGCTGTTCGAGGAGTGGGTCATCCCGGTCTGCAGTCCCGAGCTGCTCCGGCGCTTTCCCCAGGCGGCGCGCGGTGACTTCGCCGGCGTGCCGCTGCTCCGCGACCTCGGCGAGCGGTGGCATGCCTGGTTCGAGCGTTTCGGCGGAGCGCCTCCGGCACGCTGGGCGGCCGCGTTCGACGACACCGATGCGCTGCAGCGCGCGGCGATGGAGGGGATGGGGGTGGCGCTGGGCCGGCTGACCATGGCCCGTCCGCTCCTGGAATCGGGGCGACTGGTGGCGCTGACCGGGAACCGGCTTCCGGACCGGTACTCGCACTACCTCGTCTATCCGCCGCGCTCGGAGAACCACCCGGCGCTGGTGGCGTTTCGCACGTGGATCCTCGGCGTCGCAGCCTCCGAGAAGCCGGGACCGCCGAGCTCGCCCGCGGCGCCGCCGGCCGCCCGACCGCGCCGGCGCAAGAGCGCTCGGCGACGTTGAGGCACAACGCCCCGTGAGCGACTCAGGCGCGGACGCCGGCGCGACGGAGCACGTCCACCAGCTCGTCCGGGAGCGGTGACTCCAGGCGGAGCCGGTCGCCGGTCTCGGGATGCGGGATCTCGAGCCGCTCGGCGTGCAGGAACAGCCGCTTGAGGCCCCAGCGCGCGCGCGCGTCGCGGTTGAAGGCGAAGTCCCCGTACTTCCGGTCGCCGGCCACCGGGTGCCCGATGGCAGCCAGGTGACGGCGGATCTGGTGCGTCCGGCCGGTCTCCAGGGTGACCTCGAGGAGCGCGGCCTCCCCGCCCTGCCGGAGCACCCGGTATCGGGTCGCGGCCTCCTGCATGTTGACCCCGCGTCGGGCCTTCGACTCGGCCGACTGCTGGTGCTCGGAGAGCGGCAGGTCGATGCGGCCCTCGGCCCGGGGGAACGTTCCCTTCGCAAGGGTCAGGTACTGCTTGCGGGCTCCACCGTGGGTGAAGACCTCGGTGAAGTGCACCATCGCCGGTCGTCGCTTGGCGACCACGATGACCCCCGAGGTCTCCCGGTCCAGCCGGTGGGCGGGACTTGCCGAGAAGCCGTTGCGCTCCGCCTTCGAGCCCAGATGGGCGCGCACCAGATCCACCAGGGTGCCGCCGCGAATGCCGCTGCCGGGATGGACCGCGAGACCGGAAGGCTTGTCCACCGCCATCATCCAGCCATCCTCCTGGAGGATGCGGAGCCGGGCGACCTCCTCCGGAGCGGGGGCCCGGGCCGGAACCGGCGTCTCGCCGAGGAGCGCTCGCTCGTCTCCCCGGACGGTGAGCACATCCCCTTCGGCCAATGCCTGCTCCGGGCGGGCCCGCCGCCCGTTCACCCGCACCTTCTTGGTGCGGATCATCTTCTGCAGGTGGCTGGTGGGGACGCGCGGCAGGCGCTGGCGGAGGACCTTGTCGAGGCGGACCCCGGCATGGTCACTGTCGATGCGGAATTCGAGCATTTTCCCCGGGCGGCGGATGGAAGCACACCGATAGACTGGGGGTCCATCTATGGCGAAGACCTTGAGAATCGAGGACCTGCTGAAGAACGGCTCCACCGAGTGGAACAAGCATCGGAAGGCCGGAACGGTCTCCACCGACCACACGGGCGCGACGTTCGAGAACCTGTTCTCCGCCAACACCGACCTGTCCGGCCTGGTCCTGGTGGGCAGCGAGTGGGACCGCTGCGACCTGTCGAAGGTGAGCTTCCGCGATACCGATCTGTCGAACGCCTATTTTCACGGGGGACGGCTCCAGGATTGCGACTTCCGGGGGGCCAACCTCGACGGTGCGACGTTCGAGCGCCTGAAGCTGCTCCGCTGCGACTTCTCGGGTGCGCAGGGACTGGAATCGCTCGAGCTCGACGACGTGGACATGGACCGGGTGCACGGGCTGGACGGGGAGGAGGCTCCGCCGCCCCCTCCGCCCCCGGTGCACGGAACGACGTCGTTCACCCGCGAGCAGCGGCAGGCCAACGTGGCGTTGCTGGCGGGGTCGGGCGGGGACGAGCCGCCCCCGTTCCAGCCACAGGACCCGCCCGGGACCCTGCTCTACCGCGCGCTGAGGCGTCTCGGCACGACGCCGCCGTGGGTGCTCGACGCCCCCGGGCTGCGTCCCCCGCTGCCGACGCGGCTTCCTCCCGGTGCAGGGCTCGAGTCGCTGCTGCGCGAGGCGGTGAAGCAGCGGCTCGAGGGGAGCCGCCCGGTCACCGACCCGGACGCGGTGAAGCGCGCCCAGAATGCGCTCCGTCTGGGCTCGAAGGAGGCGCCGTACGCGGTGATGTACCTCCGCGAGGTGGGCGTCGAGCCGGCGTTCCGCTTCTCGGCGGCGAACTCGCTCCGCGAGCTGCTCCGCGAGGAGCTCGAGGTGGACGATCACACCGGGGCGGTGGACCCACGGGTCGCCGGGGCGATGTGGGAGCTGCGGCTGGCGCACAACGCGGAGGAGTCACTCGGAGAGGTGCGCCGGCGACTCGCGGCGACCCAGCTCTTCGAGGCGCTGCTCGAGGCGGGTTTCACCCCGGAAAACAACTGGGACGAGGCGGTGGAGGCGCACGAATCCGCGCTGGATCTGGTGGCCATGGCGGTGGGTGACGACCGGCAGGCGCTGGGCGAGGCGTTCTCTGCCTACGCCGGGCTTCCGGAGGAGGCGCGACTGCGCCGGCTGGCGTACCTGGCGGAATCGGCGACCCATCTGGAGCAGCTGTCGCGGCTTCCCGCGGGGACGGAGCCGGCGTGGCTCCACGGCCCCGAGTTCCGGGAGTGCCACGAGAAGGAGATGCTCACCCTGCAGGCCTTCCCCGCGTCGGAGATTCCGAAGCGCGTGCCGGAGCTGGCGCAGACCGAGCTCGGAATCCCTGCCGGGACGGTGCCCGAGGACAGCGAGGGGGACCTGTTCGTCCACCTGCGGTGCTCGGTGTGCGGCAAGGAGAAGCTGCTGGTTCAGTCCCCGGAGGAGTGAGCTCCTCGGGGCGCGGGTGCGTCGTTCGGGGCGCTCGCTCAATGGGCCGAGTCGCGTACGGTGGCTCGTACGGGAGGCCGCAGGCCGGGCACACCGCAAGAGACTCCACGAGGCACGGGTCCCGTGGCTCGTACGGGACGCGGCAGGCCGGGCACACCGCAAGAGACTCGACGAGGCACGGGTCCCGTGGCTCGTACGGGACGCGGGCAGGCCGAGGGCCGTGCGCAGCGGCGCCGTTCCGGGCCTGGCCTCGATCCGGGCCGTGGCAGGTTGCAACGGATGGCGACCCGGTGTCGGGGCAGCCGGCCCGCCGGGCAATTTCGAGGACCGGGATAGTTAAGGAAGTTCCTTAACTATTCCGACCCCTCTTGGGCCTCGGCGCGTCCAGCCCCCGAGCGCATCGGAGTCGCGCAGGCCGTTCCTGCTGGGCAGGGCAACCCATGGCGCGCCCAACCGCCGTCCCATCAAGGCAGCTTCCGAACGATGGCTCTGGCTTTGCGCCGTCCGGGTTCCCTCGCCTGATCCGGCCGATCCCCGGCCTACTCACCCGTCGCGGCTCAGCGCTCAGCCGAACAGGTCCAGCTGCCGCACGGTCCCGAGCGGACGGGCCTCGATCCCGCGATCCCGGAGCGCCCGGGCGAGCTCCTCGGCATACCCGTGGTGGGTCAGCACCTCGGACGCCCCGGTCGCCTTCGCGTACGAGATCAGCCCCTCGAAGTCCGCGTGGTCGGACAGCGGGAACGCCTCGTCCGCCCCGTAGCGTCGTGCCGTTCCGCCGTCGATCGCCCAGCCCGTCAGGATCGCCGTCCTCCGCGGCCAGGGGCGGAGGATCCGCTCGAACTTCCACACATGCGGAGGGAATACCCCCACCTCGCCCGGAAGCCAGGTTCCATCGAACCGGCGCACCGCTCCGACCTCCACGCCCAGCGAGCGGTACACCTCGGCGACCGCGCAGACCGAGGAGTGCGCCACCACGCTGTGTCCCCGAGAGGTCAGCGCGCGGATCACCTCCTGGCTCTTCCCCAGGCTGTACCCGAGCAGCACGGGGATCGCTCCGCGCTCCAGCGTGGTCCGGGCGAAGGCCTCGATGGCCTCGAGCACCTCGGCCTTGGGCGGGAACTTGTACCTCGGATGGCCGAAGGTCGACTCGAGCACCAGGGTGTCGCACTCGGCGACCTGCGCCGGCTCGGCCGTCGAGGAAGCCTCGAGGTTGAGGTCCCCGGTGTAGGTGACCCGCTTGCCGTCGGAGCGGATGACCCTCAGCTGGGCCGAGCCGAGGATGTGCCCGGCCGGGAGCAGCTCCAGGCAGAGCGAGCCCAGCTCGAACGGCCGGTTGTACGGCACCGGGAGGCAGGACGGCAGCGCGCCCAGCCGGTGTGCCATGAGCCTCAGCGTCGCCCGGGTGGCGATGACCCGCTCGTGCCGGGCGATGTGATCCGAGTGCGCGTGGCTCACGAAGGCGAGCGGGGCCTTCCGGTGCGCGTCCAGCCAGAGCGCCGTACCCGACAGATGGAGACCTCCGCGCCGCAACTCGACAGGCATGACGTGGGTCCGGACTCTAGCGGAGAACCGCCGAGACCGGCTCGACTGCGGAGGAGGAGAACGAGCGCCCGACGTTCATCGGTCGATGGAGCGCCGGCAGGTCCAGCCCGGGCGCGCGACTCATACCGCGGGCCGCTGACAGACCCGGGAGCGTGCGAAGCTCGGCCAGTGCGCGTTCTCCGGCTGGCTCTCGGTCTCGTCGCCTCGAGCGCCGGAAGAACCGGCAGGGCTCCTTCCATTCGAGGTCCCTCCCGAAGACCGGGAGTTCGTGTGGACGGCGGACGACAAGAGCCGTGCGGCGCATCAGTCCGGACGCAGGTAGCCGCCACTGAGCCTCACGACGCGACCGCCCGCCTCCTGGCCCACAGCACCCCACCGAGCTCGGCCGCGACGATCCCGAGCACGATGAGCGTCCCGCCGGTCAGCTCCCGCGCTCCCAGCCGCTCCCGGCCGACCAGCACCGACCAGAGCGCCGCGAAGACCGGCTCCAGGGCGAAGATCAGCGCCGCCCGCACGGCCGTGGTCCGCGCCTGCGCCCAGGTCTGACCGAGCAGGCAGACGGCCGTGCTCAGCACGCCGGTGTACAGCACCGCCCACCAGAGCGCGGGCGACGGGTCGAGGTGCCGCGGCACGAACGGCAGCGCGAGCAGCGCCAGGAGCGCCACCACCCACAGCTGGACGGCCACCAGTGGCGTCGAGGGATGGGCCCGGGCCGCCGGTTCGAGGAGCACGATGTAGAAGGCGAAGAACACCGCGCAGGCGATGGTCAACAGATCCCCCTTCGCCGTCTCGCCGCCCGCGCTGGACATCCCGCCGGTCAGGAACCACAGCCCCACCACCGCGAGCCCGACTCCGAGCAGCACGGGCGGGCTGGGCCACTTCCGGAACAGCAACAGCCCCACGAACGGCACCAGCAGCACGCTCAGCCCGGTCAGAAACCCACTCCGCGACGGCGTCGTGTACTGCAGCCCCGCGGTCTGGGTGATGAAGCCCAGGAAGAGCAGCCCTCCGAGACCGACGCCGGCGAGCAGCAGTCGCCGGTCGCCCAGCGCCCGCCAGTCGCGCACCGTGAGCACCGAGGCCCCGACGACGAAGCGGAGGACCAGGAAGGTGAACGGGTCGGCCAGCCTGACCGCGTCCTGCACCACCACGAAGCTCGCGCCCCAGATGGCGGTCACCACCACCAGCACGCCGTCGGCGAGGGCCGCTCTCTCCGCTCGGGCGTTCACGGGACGAAGAAGAAGACCAGGGCCAGGATGGCGTAGACGCCGATCAGCATCGCCCCCTCGAGCCAGTGAGTCTCACCATCGAGGGTCACCAGCGCGGTCGCCCCCACCGCGAGGGCGAGCGACATCACCTCGAGGTGGCTGAACTCGAGCGTGATGGGATGCCCCAGCGGCCCGGAGAGGAAGACCAGCACCGGCGCCACCAGCAGCGCGATCTGCTTGCTGCTCTCGAAGCAGATCGAGACCCCCACCTCCAGCTTCTTCTCCAGCGCCAGGATGACGGCGGTGCTGTGCTCGGCCGCGTTCCCGACGATCGCGATGACGATCACGCCCACGAAGGTGGGCGTCAGCCCCCAGTGCTCGATCACCATCTCCAGCGAGCCGACCAGCATCTCGGAGACCACGACGGTCACCGCCGTGCTCAGCAGCAGGACGCCGATGCCGAGGCCCAGCGACCAGTGCTGGGACGCTCCCGGGTCCTCGAACTCGAGCTCCGCCTCGAGCGCATCCGGTCCCTCGAACAGCTCCTGATGGGTGCGGACCGAGAACAGCAGGCTCAGCGCGTACAGCACCACCAGGATGACCGAGACCATGACCGAGAGCGGACGCATCAAGTGCGTGACCGATGCTCCGAGCGTCGCGTGGAACAGGTCCGGCATCACCAGTGCCACCACCGCCAGGTACATCAGCGCCGAGCTGGAGAGCGCCGCCGTGGCGTTGAACCTCGGCCGCGGCTCCTTGAGCCCTGCCGCCAGGGCAGCCGCTCCGAAGATCAGGAGCAGGTTTCCCAGGATGCTTCCGGTGATCGACGCCTTCACCACCGCCGTCTGGCCGGCCTTGAGGGCGGCGATGCCGATGATGAGCTCGGCGGCGTTGCCGAAGGTCGCGTTGAGCAACCCTCCCAGCCCCGGACCGAGGTGGCTGGCCACCGCCTCGGTCGCGGTGCCGATCCACCGAGCCAGCGGAATCAGCGCGAGGGCGGCGAGCACGAACACCCAGGTCCCGGCCTGCAGCCAGGCAGCCACGATCGTCGCCGGCACGAACACCAGCAGGGCCAGGAAGAGGATGTCCGCGCCGCCGAGGCGGGGACGTGTGTTGGTGACAGTCACGGGCGGGAGGCTGCTTCTCGCCGGTCCCCTTCCCTGGATCAAGCTGGTAAAGCGTCGGCTCGACCGGAGGTGCTTGCCATGGCCGAGCGTTCGCCGCGGAACATGACCAACTACGAGGCGGAGTACGCCGGCTTCCGCTGGGATCGGCCTGCCCGCTTCAACTTCGCCATCGACGTCGTCGATCGCTGGGCCAGCGAGCGTCCCGACGCGCCGGCCATGCTCCACTGCGACGATCGCGGCAATCGCAAGGTCTACAGCTGGCGCGAGCTGGCCGAGCGCTCGGTTCACGCTGCGGTCTTCCTTCGCGATCTCGGCCTCCGGCCCGGAGACGGCGTGTTCACCATGCTGCCCAGGCTCGCCGAGTGGTGGATCCTCGCGCTGGGCTGCATGCGCGCAAATCTCGTGTTGATGCCAGGCACCACCATGCTGACCGCCAAGGACGTGCGCTACCGGCTCGAGCTGGGCCGGGCGCGCGCGGTGATCACCACCGCAGAGCACCTCTCCAAGTTCGAGGTCGGCGCCCACGCCGACGTCGTCGGCTGGATCTCCATCGACGAGGCGCCTGCGCCGTGGGTTCGCTTCCGCACCCAGACGGTGGACGGCGCGCGCGCCGCGGAGTTTCCCGACACCGCCGCCGACGATCGGATGCTCGTGTACTTCACCAGCGGCACCACCGGGATGCCCAAGATGGTGCCCCAGACCCACGCGAGCTACGGGATCGGCCACGGGGTCACCGGCAAGTACTGGCTGGACCTCGGACCGGACGACATCCACTTCACGCTCTCCGACACCGGCTGGGCCAAGTGCGCGTGGGGGAAGGTGTTCGGCCCGTGGAGCCAGGGCGCGTGCTCGGTGGTCTACGACTTCCGCGGCCGGTTCGAGGCGAAGGCCCTCCTCGATCTGCTCGCGCGAGAGAAGGTCTCCACCTTCTGCGCTCCACCCACCGCCTGGCGGGCCATCGTTCTCGAGGACCTCACGAAGTGGAAGTTCCCCGCGCTCCGCCACGTCATCAGCGCCGGCGAGCCGCTCAACCCGGAGGTCATCGACGCCTGGCAGCGCGCCTCCGGTCTCACCATCCGCGAGGGCTACGGCCAGACCGAGACCGTCGCCATCGTCGGCATGTTCCAGTGCCTCCCCTTCAAGCCAGGCTCGATGGGCAAGCCCTCTCCCGGGTTCGACGTCCGGATCATCGATCAGGAAGCCCGCGAGGTCCCGGTGGGCCAGGAGGGTGACATCGCGGTCCGGGTGAAGCCGGAGCGCCCGGTGGGGATGTTCGCCGGGTACCTCGGTGACGAGGCGACCAACGCGGCAGCCTTCCGAGGCGACTTCTACGTCACCGGTGACCGCGCGGTACGGGACGAGGACGGGTACCTGTGGTTCGTCGGCCGTGCCGATGACGTCATCAAGACCTCGGGCTATCGAGTGGGCCCGTTCGAGGTGGAATCGGCGCTCCTCGAGCATCCGGCGGTCGCCGAGTCGGCGGTGGTCGGCGTTCCGGACGAGAAGCTCGGCCAGCGCATCAAGGCCTTCGTGGTCCTCAAGCCCAGCGTGGCGGGCTCGGATGCGCTCGCCACCGAGCTCCAGGACCACGTGAAGCGCACGACGGCGCCGTACAAGTACCCGCGGGAGATCTCCTTCGTCACCGAGCTTCCCAAGACGGTGAGTGGGAAGATCCGCCGCGTCGAGCTGAGACAGAAACGCTGAGCCAGACGTCAGCCGGCATCGGCCGGAGCGGCGTCACTCGTCGAGCGCGTGCTGCACGCAGCGGACGCCCGGGCGTGGAGGCAATCGCGCCGGCGCAACGTCCGCGTCCACCGGGTTGCCGCTCATGTCGTCCACGTGCGCCGGAGGTGTGAACATCCGCCCGGGACGTCCAGCAGCGGCCGAGTGACTCCCGGGTCGGTGCCCACCCTCCGGCGAGTCCGCAGAAACCGAGTTCCGCACCAAGCGTTGTTCAACGTAGAACGCCGCGGTCTCGCTGCGGTCCCAGCCTGCTCCGGCGGTCCTGAATGCCCGTGTTGCGGAACTTCCTGAAGACCCTGACCCCGCCCGCCCGCGAGCGTCCCGGCGAGTGGGTCCAGCATCCGGAGTACTTCGCCGGGAAGGAGGCCCTCGCCAGGGATGACGCCGCCGCCGCGCGCGATGCGTTCCTCCGCGTTCTCGCGGAACGCCCAGACCAGCTGGATGCGAAGGCCGGCCTCGCGCGGGCAACGTACCTGCTCGGCGACACCCAGGCGCTCGCGCAGGTGGACGACGTGCTCGCGCGCGCGCTCGCCGGAACGACCGAGCTGCTCCGGGTCACACTGGAGGAGCTCGGCCCCGCCGGCGAGGCCCGCGCACTCCGCCCGTCGATCGCCTGGCGCGTGGCGCAGCGGCTGGACGCGGACGGCGAGGGGAGAGACGCGCTTCCCTTCTACGAGGTGGCGGTCCGCGCGGACGGGCTGGTCGGCCTCAAGGCTCGCGTGCGCGCCCTGGAGCTCGACCCGAAACCGGACGCCCGGACGCTCTCCATCGCCGCCGACCTGACCGCGCGCGAGCCCGAGCTCCACAAGCGGATCACCACCCTGCTCCGGAAGGTCGCCTCCGAGGAGTCGCGCTCCATCGAGCTGCCGCCGGAGGACGCGCCGCTGGAGTTCGAGGTGCACCCGTCTCTCCACGACGAGAGGCCGCTCGCGGCGGCCGGCGCGCCCTCTCCCCGAATCGTGTCCGTCCGGGTCGTGGGCCTCGAGGAGAGCGGTCTGCGCGTCTCCAGCGCGAACGGGGTGAATCCGCTGCCGTTCGATCGGATCCTCGGCATTGCCCTGGGGATGGTGCCCGCGGGCGATGGCCGGAGGACCGTCCTCACCGACCTCGTCCTCTCCTGGTCCGAAGGCGAGAAGGGCGCCACCGTCCTCCGGGTGAACCTCGGGGACCTGGGGCTCGATCGGCTCTACCCGGACGTTCCGCCGAAGGAGGCCTACTGGCGGCTGGTCCGGGAGATCGCGCAGCGCTCGGGCGCGCGCTGGCTTCCGGGTGTGGGAGAAGGAGTGACGCTGCCGCGCTACGAGAGTCCCGACGAGATGACCCGCAGCGTGTACGGGGCCGGCTGAGCACGGGCGCTCGCCGCGACTCGATCAGGGGCGCTCGCCAACCTTCGTCCAGCGGTCGACCGGACCGGACTCGACCCGGTGCACGCGGCCTGCGCCCTCGAGCACCTCGAGGTTTCCCACCACCTCGGAGAGCGTGAGGTAGAGCCGGGCCCCTTCCTGTGGGCCGAACAGTGCGTTCGACAGCTCCACGGACGTTCGCGGCGCCTGGGCGAGCTCGCCCAGGAGCTTCTCCTGGCGCCGCTGGTAGAACCTCAGCAGCGAGTCGATGGCCGCACGGTGGCCCTGGAACGGAGCGCCGTGGCCGGGGAGCACCCACTCCACGTCCAGCGCGCGGATGCGCCCGATGGAATGCAGATACTGCACGAGCGCACGCCGGGTGGTGCGCTCGTCCACCAGCTCCAGGAAGGGATTGGGCGAGGTCCGGGCGAGGAGATGGTCGTCGGCGAAGAGCAGACGGTGCTGCGAGTCCCAGAGGCACACCAGCCCCGGGGTGTGGCCGGGCAGGTGCAGGACGTCCAGCCGCACCTTGCCCGCGCGGAGCTGCTCCCCCTCGGTCAGCGGCCGCACCCGCGCCGGGTCGACGCGGCGGCTGTACTTGCCGCTGTGGCGGCCGATTGCGACCAGGCGCGGCAGCTGGTCCTCCGGCACGCCCTGCCGGCGCAGGAACGAGGTGTACGCCGGCGCTCGCGTCTCCCAGACGTCCTCGCCGACCACCTTCTCCGTGTCTCCCGGATGGAGCCGCACCGGCGCGCCACTGAGCTCGGACAGGAGCTGCGCGTTGCCGAAGTGGTCGACATGGCCGTGGCTCACCACCACCTGGGTGCACCGGCGCAGGTCGAGCCCCGCTCCGTCCGCGCCCGCGTGCAGCGCGGCCACGCCCTCGGCGGTGCCGATCCCGGTGTCGAAGAAGAGGACGCCGCCGCGGCCGTCCTCGATCGCGTAGGCGTTCACCGGCCCGCCCGCGTCGGCGAACGGGACGGGCATCGGGAGACGATGGATGCCCAGCGCGCGGAGGACCGCGTCGCCGTCACGGCTGGTCTGCTCGCTGGACACTACGACTTGGAGGCGTGGATCGCCGCCCGGAGCTCGGGGAGGACCTTGAAGAGGTCCGCGACGATTCCGTAGTCGGCCACCTGGAAGATGGGCGCCTCGGGGTCCTTGTTGATGGCCACGATGACCTTGCTGCCCTTCATGCCCGCCAGGTGCTGGATGGCACCCGAGATCCCCGCTGCAATGTAGAGCTTGGGCGCGACCACCTTTCCGGTCTGGCCCACCTGAAGGTCGTTGGGCACCCAGCCCGCGTCGACCACCGCGCGGGACGCGCCCACCGCGGCACCGAGCTCGTCGGCCAGCGCCTCGACCTCCTTGAAGTCGCCCTTCGTTCCACGGCCACCCGAGACGACGACGCTTGCCTCGGTCAGCTCGGGCCGTGCGCTCTTCACCTCGTTGAAGGAGACGAACTGGGTGGGCGAGCTGGAGACGTCGGCCGGCGGCGCGAACGCCTTCACCTCGGCGGCGGAACCACCGGCCTCGGCCGAGGCGAACTCGGTCGTCCGGATGGTGAACGCCTTCAGCGGCGTCTTGAGCTTCACGTCGGCGATCACGCTGCCCGCCCACATCGGGCGGGTGAACGTCACGTCGGTTCCCGACCCGGAGAAGGCGAGCACGTCCGAGGCCATCGCCGCCTTCAGGCGAGCGGCCACCCGGGGGACGAGGTCACGCCCCTGCGCGGTGGCGGCGGCTCCCACGAAGGTGGCGCCGATGGAGCTCGCAAGCGCGGCGATCGCCGGAGCGAAGGACTCGGCCACGTAGTGGGCGAATGCGGGCGAGGCGATGGTGTGGATGACGGCCGCGCCGTACGGCTTCAGCTGCTCCGCCAGCGCCGAAGGATTCTCGGCCGGAACGACGAGGTGAAGCGCGGCGCCGGTCTTCTGCGCCAGGTCCTTCCCGGCGGCGATGGCGTGGAGGGTCGCCTTCCTCAGCTTTCCGTCGGGCTGGGCCTCGGCGACGATCAGGACGGTGGACATGGCTGGTGGATTCCCTCAGATGACCTTGGCTTCGTTCTTCAGCTTGGCGAACAGCTCCTGCACGTCGCCGACCTTGACCCCGGCCTTGCGCGGCGGAGGCGCGGACAGCTTCACCACCTCGACCTGTGCCGTCGCATCGACGCCGAGCGCCGCCGGGGTGAGCTCCTCGATGGGCTTGCTCTTTGCCTTCATGATGCCGGGGAGCGAGGCGTAGCGCGGAAGGTTGAGCCGGAGGTCGGTGGTGACGACCGCCGGCAGCTTGACGGTGAGCGTGGCCAGCCCGTTGTCCACCTCGCGGATCACCTGCGCGCTCTTGCCGTCGGCGGCCACCTGGATGGCGGGGGTCTTCGCCTTCTCGGCGTCGCTCTCCAGCGACTCCACCTTGGAGGCGAAGGTCGCCTGGCTCCAGCCGAGCCACTCGGCGAGGTACTGGCCGGTCTGGTTCTGGTCGTCGTCGATGCTCTGCTTGCCGAGCATGGCGAGGTCCGGCTTCTCGCGCTCGATGACGCCCTTGAGCAGCGCGGCGGCGGACATCGGGTCCAGCGCGCCGGCGTGGTTCACCCAGACCGCCTTGGTGGCGCCCATGGCGAGCGCGTGCCGCAGCTGCTCCTGGACCTCCTTGGGCCCGATGCTGACCACCACCACGTCGCCGCCGTGCTTCGCGGCCAGGCGGAGGCCCTCCTCCACGGCGATCTCGTCGAAGGGGTTGATCTTGTACTTGAGCCCCTCCTGCACGATGCCCGAGCCGTCGGCCTTCACCTTGATCTTCGACTCGGGGTCTTCCACCCGCTTGGCGGTCACCAGGATCTTCACGAGATGAGCTCCCTGCGCTGCCCGGCTCACGCTTGACGCAGCGCGACAGGCACCGATACCGATTTACGCGTCAACTTTCCGATCCGCAACCCGTTTCGAGGCGCGAGCAGACCGTTCGATGAGCAGCGCTCCTTACTACCAGGACGACCTCGCCTGGGTGCACCACGTCGGCTACCGGCAGCTCGCCGAACGTTCCGCGCCGGGCATCCTGGCGCTGCTGGAGCAGGCGGGCCTGGGACGCGGGGCCTCGGTCCTCGACGTCGGTTGCGGCAGCGGCCGGCTTGCGGGCGCACTGGCGGACGCCGGCTACCACGTGCTCGGAGTCGACGCCTCGCCGGCGATGGTGGAGCTCGCCCGGAGTCACGCCCCGCGCGCACGGTTCGAGGTCCGGAGCCTGCCCACCGGTCGTCCAGGGGCGCTGCCCCCGGCGGATGCGGTGGTCTCCACCGGCCACGTGCTGAACTATCTGGACTCGCCGGGCGACGTCGCGGCCTCTCTGCGAGAGGTGGCGGCGGCGGTCCGACCCGGTGGCCTGCTGGCCCTGGACGTCATGACCGAGCGCTTCGCCCTGGCACGCGAACGCTCGACCCATGCGCGGGTCGAGGACGATTGGGTCATCGTGACGCGAGACTCCCGACCCGGTCCCCGCCGTCTCCACCGCCGGATCACCATCTTCCGGCGGGTCGGCGACGTCTGGCGCCGGAAGGACGAGCACCACCGGAACGTGACCTGCGAGCCCGCCGAGGCGCTGGCGATCCTCGCAGCCTGCGGCATCTCTGCCGAGGAGCGAGCGAGCTTCGGGAAGGAGCCGACGCTCGAGGGGCTGGCGGTGCTCGTCGGCGTGCGGCGCTGACCCTCCTCGCTCGACTCTGCTCGGAACCCATCGTGCTGCGCTGCGTCGCCGCTTTTCTCGGTGCGGGCCGCCGGGACGGACGTGCTACGTCGTTTCGTCTTCACCTCGGGGGAATCGTGGAGGGGTCGAACATGTCGCGCATCACATCTCTCGCCGTGCTGCTGATCCTGGGGCTCGGGCTGCAGGCGCGTGCGCAGGACGAGATCCGGATCGGCGCGGTGCTCCCGGTCACCGGCAAGGAGTCGAAGATCGGCGGTGCCTACAAGCAGGCCACGGAGCTGGCGGTGAAGGAGGCCAACGACGCGGGCGGCGTGCAGGTCGGCGGCAAGAAGATGAAGGTCAACCTCTCGCTCCTCGACGACACGTCCGACGCGGCGAAGAGTGCGCAGCTCGTCGAGCAGCTCATCACCCAGAACAAGGCGCACGCCATCATCGGCGGATACGGCTCGCACCTGGTTCAGGCGCAGTCGGTCGTGCCGGATCGCTACGGCGTGCCGTATCTCTCGGGCGGCGCCGGCGCGACGGCCATCTACGGGCGGAGCAAGTGGGTGTTCGGGACCCTGTCTCCGGTGGAGCACCTCGCCGAGACCCAGATGGCCTTCCTCGACGACCTGGTCAAGCAGGGCAAGCTCAAGACTCCGCTCACCATCGCCCTGGTCACCGAGAACACCGAGCACGGCAACGACTACGCCAAGGGCGTGAACGATTTCATCAAGAGCCACCCCGGATACAAGGTCGTGGTGCAGGAGAAGTTCGAGCTCAACACCACCGATTACCGCCCACTGCTCCAGCGCGTGGCCGAGGCGAAAGCGGATCTCTTCCTCGCCGACTCGCACCTCGAGGACTTCATCGCCATGCACCGGACGTACACCCAGATGGGCCTGCACCATCAGATGCTGACCCACGGCGCGCGCGGCTCGGACGCGGCGGCGCGAAAGGCCCTCGGTCCGGCGACCGACTACATCTTCGCCAGCGGCTGGTGGTCGGACCTCCTGCCCTACCCTCAGGTGAAGGAGTTCAACGAGCGTTACAAGAAGGCCACCAACGCCGAGCCGCAGTGGTACCACGCCATGGCCTACGAGACGGTCCGGGCACTCCTCACTGCCATCTCCAAGGCTGGCTCGCTGGAGCCGGAGAAGATCCGCGCTGCGCTCGCCGGACTGAAGCTCGAGAAGAGCATCGTCCCTGGCCAGGTGCTCACCTTCACCAAGACCGGGCAAGCCGACCTTCCCTTCGTCGTGACCCAGAACAAGCCGGGCGGGAAGGTGGACCTCGTCTGGCCGAAGGACAGCAAGACCGGCGATCCGGTGGCGCCCATCCCCACCGCCAAGTGAGCCCCCGGCCGGGGCGGGAGTCGCCACGGTGCAGAAGCTGGTCATCGTCGCCCTGAACTCGCTGCTGGCCGCGGGTCTGTACGCCACGATGTCGTACGGCCTCGCGGTCATCTACGGGGTGATGCGGATCATCAACCTGGCCCACGCCGGGCTGATGATGCTGGCCGCGTACGCGACCTGGGCGCTGAACGATCGGTTCTCGCTCGACCCCTTCCTGTCGATCGTGATCGTCGCGCCCGCGTTCTTCCTGATCGGGATGGCGCTCTACGCAACGCTCATCCGCTGGCTGCCCCGCTCGTCGACGGGGCCCTCGATGCAGTCGCTCCTGCTCCTGTTCGGCGTCTGGCTCGTCCTCCAGAACCTGGCCTACGCGATCTGGGGCGGGGACACCCAGTCGATCCTCACCCCGTACACGATGGAGTCGGTCTCGTTCCTCGGTGGACGCTTCGGGGTGCCGCAGATCGGAGTCTTCGTGGTGGGCATCGTGTCGCTGGTGGGCCTCAACCTCGTCCTCCGCCGCACCTTCCTCGGCAAGGCGATCCGCGCCGTCACCCAGAACCGGGACGCGGCGATGCTCTCCGGCGTGAACGCGGGGCGGATCGCCGCGGTGGCCTTCGGGATCGGCACGGCCTTCGCGGCGATGGCCGGGAGCATGCTCTCCACGCTCTACGCCTTCACTCCCGACTTCGGGCGGAGCTTCCTCCTCAAGGCCTTCTGCATCATCGTCCTCGGAGGAATGGAGAGCTTCACCGGGGTGGCGGTGGGCGCGCTGGTGCTCGCCTTCATCGAGAACTTCGCCTCGGCCTACACCTCGATCCCGGTCTCGTTCCAGGACGCGATCAGCTTCACCCTCCTGGTGGTGGTGCTGGTGGCCGCGCCCGGCGGCCTCCCGGGCCTGTGGCGACTGCTCGACCGGCGGGTGGTGGCGCGATGACGGCCTTGCTCCGCCGTCATCCGGCGCTGCTGCCGGGACTGGTCTTCGCCGCCCTTCTCCTGCTCGCGCCCGTCCTCGCGGATCGCGGGACCCAGAACGATCTGTGGAACATGGCGTTCTTCGTCGTGCTCGCCGCCGCCTGGAACCTCCTCGGCGGATTCGCCGGGCAGGTGTCGCTGGGGTACTCGGCGTTCGTCGGCATCGGGGCGTACACCACGGTGCTCCTGGCCCAGGCCGGCTGGTCGCCCTGGCTGACGCTGCCGGTGGGCGCGGCGCTCGCGGCCGCCTTCAGCGTGGTGGTGGGCCTGCCCACCTTCCGGCTCCGCGGTCCGTACTTCACCATCGCCACCATCGGTGTCGGCGAGGCGGTCCGGGTCATCGCCTCCGGCCTCGAGTTCACCGGCGGCTCGAGCGGCCTCCGGATGCCGCCGGGGACCTTCGACTTCACCGCCAACTACTACGCCATGGTGGGGCTGGCGCTCGCCACCCTGGCGCTGGTGGCCTGGCTCCAGCAGCACGCCTTCGGGCTGGCGCTGGAGGCCATCCGGCAGGACATCGACGGAGCCGAGGCGCTGGGGGTCAACTCCACGCGGGCGAAGCTGCAGGCCCACGCCATCTCGTCGGCGCTGGTCGCGGTGGCTGGCGGTCTGTTCGCGACCAACTTCCAGTACATCAGTCCGGGGAGCGTGTTCGACTTCCGGCTGTCGCTGACCATCGTGCTGATGCCCATCGTCGGCGGGATGGGGACGCTGACCGGTCCGGTTCTGGGAGCGATGCTCTTCAGCTACTTGCAGATCAAGCTGCTGGCCAGTCCGGCGCTGCGCGATTCGTACCTCTTCATCTACGGCGGCCTGCTGATCGTGGTGATGCTCTTCGAGCCGCGGGGAATCATGGGACTGTGGGAGCGGCTCTGGTCGAAGCTGCCCCGGCGGCGAACCTCGGCGATCGCGGAGGCGCACGGTGCCGGCTGAGAGCGCTCCCATCCTCGCGGTGACGGCGGTGTGCAAGCGCTTCGGCGGGCTCCTCGCGCTCGACTGCGTCTCGTTCGAGGTGCAGCCGGGCGAGATCTTCAGCGTCATCGGTCCCAACGGGGCCGGGAAGACCACGCTCTTCTCCTGCCTGGTGGGCGCGGTGCACCCGACGTCGGGCAACGTCCGCTTCCGGAACGAGGATCTGGCCGGGCTCCGCAATGACCAGATCGTCACCCGGGGCCTGGTCCGGACGCACCAGATCGTGAAGCCGTTCCGGGACATGACCGTGGCGGACAACGTCCGGGTCGGGGTGCTCTACGGCAAGCTCCGGCTCCGGGGGGCGAAGGCTCGCGAGCGGGTCGACGAGGTGCTCGGCCGCACGCAGCTCGCCCATCGGGCGTCGGTGAAGGCGGGAGTGCTGAGCATCGGCGAGCTGAAGCGCCTGGAGATCGCCCGCGCGCTCGCCACCGGCCCCGAGGTGCTCTGCCTGGACGAGGTGATGGGCGGACTGAATCCAGCCGAGATCCAGCAGGCGATGGCGCTGGTTCGCGCGCTGCGCGACAGCGGACTGACCATCCTCATGATCGAGCACCACGTGCACGCGGTGGCCGGGCTGTCGGACCGGCTGGTGGTCCTGAACTTCGGGAAGAAGATCGCCGAGGGACGGCCGGGAGAGGTGCTGCGCGACCCCGCCGTGGTGGCCGCCTACCTCGGCGACGAGACGAAGGAGGAGGCCCGGGCGTGAAGGCGCTGGAGGTACAGGGGATCGACGTCTTCTACCGGGACGTCCAGGCGGTCTGGGACGTCTCCTTCGACGTCGACCCCGGAGAGATCGTCACCCTGGTCGGGGCGAACGGGGCCGGGAAGACCACGACCCTTCGCACCATCGCCGGTCTGCTGCGGCCTCGCCGGGGGACCATCCGCTTCCAGGGCGAGGACGTCACCGGGATGCCGGCGTTCAAGCTGGTGCAGCGCGGACTGGTGCTCGTGCCCGAGGCACGACAGCTCTGGCCGCAGATGAGCGTGCGCGAGAACCTCGACATGGGTGCCTACGGAAGCGAGGCGCGCAAGCACCGCCAGGAGACGCTCCGGACGGTGCTCGAGATGTTTCCGATCCTCGAGAAGCGCGCGCAGCAGAACGCGGGCACGCTGAGCGGCGGCGAGCAGCAGATGTGCGCCATCGGGCGGGGGTTGATGGCGCGCCCGAAGCTGCTGATGCTGGACGAGCCGTCACTGGGTCTGGCACCCATGCTGGTACGCCAGGTCTTCAACGCCCTCCGCGAGATCAACGGGCGCGGGGTGACGGTGCTCCTGGTGGAGCAGAACGTGCACCACGCCCTCGCGCTCGCGAACCGCGGCTTCGTCCTCGAGACCGGCCACCTGACGCTGTCCGGTCAGACGAAGACTCTGCTGGGAGATCCTCGGGTGAAGGAGAAGTTCCTCGGCGAGGCGGCGCTGTAGCGGAACGCGGCTCAGGGGAGATTGGGATTCACCAGGCCTCGGTAGAGGCGGCCGAGGAAGTCCCGCTTCTCGTCGTCGGGCCAGCGGTACTGGCGAAAGACCGGATCGGCGAGCAGCGCGTCGAACGAGGCCTTGCTGCTCCGTGCTCGCTGGAGGGCGGCGCGGGTGTCCTTCAGCATCCTCGAGTACGCGACCAGCTCGGGTTTCCCCCCGATCGGCCCGTGCCCGGGGATGACCTTCACGTCGTCGGCGACGGTCCCGATGACGTGGTCCACGTTGGCGATGAGCCCGTCGAGATTCCCGCCGCTGGCGAAGTCCACGAACGGCAGGAAGCCTCCGGCGACGAACTGGTCTCCCATGTGCACCACGTTCGACCTCGTGAAGTAGACGACCACGTCGCCGTCGGTATGCCCCCGATCCAGGTGCAAGCCCCGGATCTCCTCGTCGTTCACGTGCACCGAGACTTTCCGGTCGAAGGTGATGACCGGGAGCGCTCCCTTGGGCGCCGGCTCGAACCGCCTGCCATTGGAGAGCACACCACCGGTGATGAGCCTCTTCCGGACGTTCTCCTGGGCGATGATCGGCGCCGTCTCGCCGAAGACCTCGTTCCCGCCGGTGTGGTCTCCGTGCCAGTGGGTGTTCAGGACGAACCTGACCGGCCGATCTCCGGCGAGGGTCCGGAGGGCGACGCGGATCTTCGGCGCCAGGGGGGCGTACTGATCGTCGACCAGGAGGATCCCGTCCGGGCCGACCGAGACGCCGATGTTCCCGCCACCGCCGTAGAGAACGTGGACGTTGCCCGCGACCCGCTCGGCCTTGATCTGGATCTGGTCGAATTCGGGCTGGGCCCGGCTCGGTGGCGCAGAAATCCCGAGAAGCAGTCCGAGCAAGACTCCGTTCCTGGGCATGGCGTCTCCTTCCGGGGCCGAGCTCGCGTGCCTACCCGGGCAGCGGCGAGCGAGCTTGGACGGAATAGCCTGATGGGACCGTTGGACCTGCCGTGACGGGGTCGTCCAGAATGCCCAGCCCCATGTCCAGCGATGACTCGTCACCGAAAGCGGACCAGGCGACCGTCACACCACAGCGCGGGCTGCCGGTCGGCTATCGCCAGGGCGTCATCAGCGCGATCACCGTCGTCCTCGGGTTCTCGCTGGTCTTCCTCCGCTTCTGGGGGTTCGAGCTTCCGGGAGCCTGGACTGCGACCTCCGTCGCCTCGGCGGTGGTGATCACGATCTCGATCCTCGGACAGCTCGTCACCCTCTGGAGGTCGCTGCAGCTCGAGGACGACCTGCCGACGGAGTACCGGAAGACGCTGCGGTGGTTCCTGGGATCGACCATCGCGCTGATCGTCGGCATCGCCCTGTCCTCGCTCGCGTTCTTCCGGGTCTAGGCCTCGGAAGTCGGATCGGAGCTTGCGAGGCTTTGTGACGGGTCTCGGACCGGTGGTGACAACGGCATCAGTTCGACGAACTGCCGGCCCGACATGACGGAGGACACCGCGGCGCTCATCGTCGGTGACTTCGAGACGCAGTACGTCCCGCCGTCGGATCTGATCACCAACAGCCTGATCTCGCACAGCGCGGGCTTCGGCATCGACGCGATCTGGCAGGCGGTCCTGCACAACGATCCGGACCTGACCTCGAGCAACCTCTTCCAGGACAACGCCGGGTGTGCCCAGACCTTCAACGCCCTGACGCCGCCCGGAACCTGCCCCGCGCACGGGTGCACGGCCAACTGACCTCGCGCCCGGGGGCCAAACCCTCCGGACCATGCCGCCGCTCACTCCAGCACGAAGAGCCGCACGCCCTCGGTCGTCGCGGCGGTGTGCCACCCGGAGGTCTCCGCCTCGCCGAGCGGTCCGTCCATCTCGGTCGTGGTGAGCGCGAGCACCGCCCCTGGACCCGGCGCGCCGGCGGGAATCGAACGGTCGAGGATGCCCAGCGCCTCGATCGCCCGTGCGGTGACGTCCGAGGCCACCCCCGGGCGGCCGAGCACGTCGTCGAAGAGCATCCCCGAGCCCGTCGCCAGCGCCGCCCGTACCCGCACGCCGGCAACCGCCGTCGCCCGCGCCACCTCGCGCGCGAAGCGCAGCACGTCCGTCGCGTCCGTTGCCGCTGCCGAGGCTCCGGTCACCCACAGCCGGTTCCCCGCCTGGGCGAACGCCACCCGCCACGCGCCGAGCCACCCCTGGGCCTCGCGCGCGGCCTCGGCCAGCGCCTCCTGCGCCGCCGCCAGCCGGTCGGGTGAGGGTGGCACCACCTGCGCCACGTAGGCCACCGCCCGGAGCAGCGGGCGCGCGCCGGCGGCCGACGTCAGCTCGGTCGCCCACGGCCGCGGCTCGGGCAGCGCCCACTCCCGGAGGAGGACCAGGTCTCCGGGCGTCTCGACCACCGACTCTCCGCCCGGACCGAGCAGCGCCTCCAGCCGGTCCGCCCCGGTTCCCACCGGTGCCGGAAGCTCGGGGCGCCGTCGCGCGTGCGCGTTCCACCAGGGGAGGAGCAGCGCCGTGTCCGTTCCGTCCACCGGCTGCACCTCCTCGCCGCGCTCGACGAGGAGATCGACGGCCTCCAGCGCCTCGTACCCCAGGCCGCTGCGGGGGAGGAACTGCACCACCCGCCGCACCCGGCCGTTCTCGCGCACGCACAGCACCGCCAGCGGCACGCGCATCGACTCCTTGAGGCGCTCGGTCAGGCGCGCGGGAGGCATCGCGGCCGCCTCCGCCGAGAACCAGTGCGACTCCCGCCACTCCTCCCCCATGGCCACCAGCTCGTCGGTGAGGACCCGGAAGACGTCGAACAGCGAGGACAGCCGCTCGGCCTCGCCGACGACCAGCGAGACCAGCGACCGCAGCCGGAGCCGCACCTCCTCCAGGTGCTCCGGCCTGACCAGCGTCTCGATGCCGTCGAAGGTGAGCGACGCGATGTCCGCGGGCTTCAGCGCTCGCAGGCAGCTGCGGATGCTCACGTAGGTGGCGCCCTCGACCAGCATCGGCCGGCCCCGCCCCGTGAGCGTGCGCTCCACCCGGGCGAGGTGAACCGGCAGCGCGCGCCGGAGTCTCCGCCGGCGCTCCACCCACTCCGCCGAGGGGCTGGTCCTTCCCCGTTGCGGCAGCCCCCCGGCGCCCCCCCCCAACAGCGAGACGACGGTGG
>Ga0081540_1000771_pt1 | contig 29404 bp, 24 predicted proteins | sample TabmetS2T1R1_FD_71024 | JGI IMG/M metagenome (GOLD analysis project Ga0081540, IMG submission 71024) | Tabebuia heterophylla rhizosphere microbial communities from the University of Puerto Rico - S2T1R1 | ecosystem: Host-associated > Plants > Roots > Rhizosphere ...
GACTGTCGTGATGACGATCGCCGATAACAGCAGGACTGCTGCCCGAAGATAGTCTCGAACTTGGATCATCCCCCCGAGTACCCGCCCGCTTCCGAGAAGCGCTCCGATACCGATTGCGAAGACGAGCCCTCCAAGGGCGACGATCACAGTCGCGGTCCAGACTTGGTCCGCCAGGACCCGGCCACTGTCGGACTTGAAAATTCCGAGTGCAACGAGAAGCACGCCGGCGGCGATGCCCGTCCCACCGATCGTCAGGAAGCGGTGAGACCTTGCTGGTGCCTGACGTGAAAAGCATGTCAGGCAGCAGTGAAGGACGGCGACCGTGGCGAGATAGAGGAGCCCCTCGACCCAGGGAACGTATTCGGCAAGGCGAGCCCGCGTAGCGACGTCGATGTGTCTGTCCGTTCCCAGGTTGATCACCTGCCTGAGCAGTAGGGGAAAGAGGACCATCAAGAGGACGCTTCCGCCAGTGAGGTAGCCGGGACGTCTCTCGCGTGATGGGGTGGGGCGGTCCGACGGGTGAGGCAAGAACAGAACCGCAAAGCCAAAGATGAGTACGAGCAGGACGAGGCTGGAGAACCGGAGGACGCCGAAGAACGGGAAGATCTGGCTCGCCGAGGCGACGACTCGCCCATTGCGGATCCAGAGATCCGCCAGATGAAATGGAGGAGTGGAGAATGCAGCGAAGAGCGCGGTCAGGGCTCCCCCGGAGGTGCCGATGATGGCGTGAACGCGTAACGGTTCGGGGGAAGTCACATCAGGGCTCGTGGCGCGATCGATCGCGATCGAATGCGTCGCCAAGAGCGGTGAGGCGGCAGGATCTTTCCTTCCGTCGCCAAAGAGCCGGTCGAGAAGCACGGCTTGATAAGCAGCCTTGACGCCCCCCCCCGGTAGCACCAGCGCGAGATTGTCGGATTGCGAGCGGCGCTGGTCGTCCCGGATGAAAGTGAAGGTCTCCTCGATCGTGAACTCATAGGCGTCGCCGAGGTACCACTGCTGAAAGAGCTCCTCGAGGCCGGTATTGGTGCACTCGTCGGATCCCCAGAGGCAACGAATCGCGCCCATGAACGAGTTCCACGTGCCATCAGGTGGGCCATAAACGCTCGGGGTCGTCCTGATCGGGGCGACGGCTGTGTAGAAGCCGCACGGCGAGAGGGTGCCTTCGACGAGGGGAAAGAGATGCTCCGCGTAGTTCGCGTCAGGCTTGTCGCCAAACATCCGGCGCTCCCCGACCTTGCTGAGCACCAGGACGTCGTTCGGAAGGTGAAGCCAGGGGGCGTACTTCTTGTACTTGCCGCTCGCCAGCCCGGATGGAGTCGAAGACCAGAAGCGAATGACTCGGGGGCCATGCTTCTCTTTCCCATCATCCGGGGCGTGGGGGAGCCCGAAGTGCGCACTCCGAAGAAGTTCGGCCCAGAATGCTCGACGGAGAGGAGCGACTTTGGCTGGGTCGCCTGGGGTTTTCGCGACGAGCCAACGATGCGCGTAGATCAGTGGGGCGATGAAGCCAGAGCTCGAGAGATGCGAGACCATCTCAAGTTGATAGGCTCGAGGCCCGTCAGGGCGCTTGCCGGGAGATCGAACGACTTCGAGAGTATCGGTTAGGAAGGCGTCAAAGACGGCGCCGGGATCGGTGGGCGAGTCGGAGTGGCCATCGGAGGAGACGACGGCGATGGGCTCGAGTGGAGTCGCGGTCTCGATGTCGGTATCGGCCTGAAGGAACTGAACCGCGGGCGCACCGGCTGAACGACTGTCATTGAGAAAGAGGCTTGCCAGGAATGGGGAGACCACGGCGCCGTCGAGTTCGCCAGTGCGAAGCCAGGCAAGAATCTGATAGGCGTTGCCGGGAACGAGATCGAAACTGACGCGGCAGGAATACACGTCGTCGACCTGTGAGCGATGGCTCAAAGCCGAGAAATAGCGAGTCAGGGCACGTGCGACGCTTTGGTCGAAGTAGACCAGCCCGACTCGCACGATCTCCTCGCGACAGTCGCGGCGACGCGCTGCGTGCGCCCCCTGGGGCAGGAGGAGCGCACCCGCAAGCGTCGAGACGACAATGAGTCGGGTTATTCCCGGCCTCCAGCGTCTCGTGAAGCAAGGTGGCGTGTGGCAGAGCCATCCCGATGACATGAGCGTCTCCTTCCACGCGCAGGGCGAGGGTCGAGAAGAGAGATCGGAGTGCGCGTAGGGAAAGGCGACGCAGAGGTCGGTGTCACCACATCTGCGACTCCAGGCACCCACCGCCGGACGCCCTGCTCCCCGGCGGCCCCCGCCGGCGGACTCGGCGAGCGGAGCGGGGCGGACGTCGACTGATCGCCCGGGCCGACTGGCCTGCCGCAAGGCACAGGGCGGTCCGCGGACGGCGTCAGGCCTGCGTGAGGCGGCCCAGGCGAAACATGTCGATCGGGTGCTCGGTCCGGCCCTCGCACGCGAGATCCGCGAGGACCTCGCCGATGACCGAGGCAAACTTGAATCCGTGCCCCGAGCACGGGCTGGCGAGGATCACGTTCGGATGGCGGGGGTGCCGATCGATGAGGAAGTGTCCATCCGGCGTGTTCGTGTACATGCAGGTCGTCGCCGATAGCAGGTGACCGTTGACCGTCGGCAAGTTGCGTTCGAGGATCCAGCGGGCCTCGCGGATCTCGTCCTGGTCAATCTCTCGACGGATGTCGTTCGGCGAGCACGAATTGCCGGTGTGATGACGCGCCACCTTGACGCCGTCATCGCCGAGGGCAGGGAACCCATAGAACAGCTTCCCCGGTTCGTACTCGAGGATGAAGACCGGGAACTTCTCGGGCACGAAGAGGGCCAGGTCGCTCGTCGGCCGGAACCAGTACAGGACGTTGCGCTCGACCACGAGTGGCACGCCGAGGCCCGGCAGGAGGTCCGCCATCCACGGGCCGGCGCACAGCACGAGGTTGCCGGCGGCATATGTCCCCTGCGCTGTCTTGACCTCGACGGAGTCGCTGGTCGCTTTCCAGCTCACCACCGGCTCCTGCCAGCGAAGCTCGGCGCCGGCCTGCGTCGCAGCCGCCGCGTGCGCGCGGATACAGTCCTCGGGAAACAGCACACCGGCGACCCGGTCGAGGACACCGATCTTGCCGTCCTCGATGGAGAACGCCGGGAAGCGGCGCCGGACCTCCGGTGCCTCGAGGATCTGGTGCGGCAAGCCGTGTGCGCGCGCGCTGGCGAGGGTCCCCTTGATGACACCGCTGTCCGGCGGACCGAGCATCAGTCCGCCGGTGATCTCGATCAGTCGCATGCCGGAGTCGCGCTGGAGCTGAGTCCACAGCTCGTTCGCGCGGCGGAGCAGCGGGACGTAGGCTGGATTCTCGAAGTATGCCTGGCGCGTCACCCGGGATCGTCCGTGTGACGATCCGCGGTCGTGCGCCAGCGTGAACTGCTCGAGTCCGACGACTCGCTTCCCTCGCCGCGCGATGTGGAAGGCCGCTGCGCTCCCCATCCCGCCGAGGCCGACCACGATCGTGTCGTAGCGCTCCATCGGGACGAATCGTACGACAGGAGGCCCGCGTCAGGAGATGGCGCGGGCCAGCGCTTCCACCCGCCGGTGGCCGTCGGGGCTCAGCTCACGAAGGCTGCGATCGAAGTTGGGGTGGGTCATCCCGCTCAGCAGGAAGGTCCAGCGGTAGCTCTTCAGCTGTGCGGCCTCGATCTCGGCTCGCTCCGCGGGGCCGAGCTCACGCCCGATGGCCTTCTGGAGGGACTCGAGATCCATCTTCACCTGGGCCTGCAGCCCACCGTCGAGGAGCTTGCCGATGTCCATGTAGTCATCGATGCCCTTCTCGATCTCCTTCCGGCCCAGGGCGCTGGCGATCTTGTCGACGACCAAGGTGTCGAGCTTGGCGTGCTGGCTCTCCTCCAGCCAGTGGTGCTTGAGGAGGCTGCAGAAGAGCGCGTCCAGGCGCTCGGCTGCGTTGTCCTTGACCGATTCCAGATAGTGCCTCTGGGTGAACCACTCGATGTGCAGGGTGGTCAGGAACACGCCCAGTGGAGAGTGGGCGAGGATGGCCGCGGCGATCTCCCGTGGGGGACCGATCACTCCGCAGGGGGTGGCGAACCTGGACTCGAACTCCCGGACGAACCACCGGAAGAGCTCGATGTGCTTCGCCTCCTCCTCGGCGAAGCGGAGCAGCGCCCGTCGCTCGTCCCCCTCTCCGCCGCCTCGGACGTGATCGATCACCGAGGGGACGATGTACTCCTCCACCAGGCCGAACAAGTAGAGGTAGGTGAAGGCGCGGATGTGATTGAGCTTCAGCTTTTCGTCATCGTCGAGACAGCGGATGCCGGCGACGCCGGCAAGCGCCTCGGGCAGGAACGGACGGGAGAAGTCGAACTCTCGGCCGCCGATGACATCCTCGACCTGCCAGTTGATTCGCTGCGAGGTCTCCAGGATTGAGCGGTAGTCGTAGGCGTGGGTGAGCATGGTGCGTCCTCCTGAGCGAACACCCTGCGCGGGCGCCTCGGCTTTCACCATGGGTGTCCTGTCCCGGAAGGAGCTGATTTCGCGTTCGGAAGGGGGGACAATCGTCCCGATCGGGAAGGACGGAGGCTCATATTGGAGAAGCGGCCGCGACAGCACATCCACTACCTGCGCACCACGGATGGAGTTCAGCTGGCCTGGGCCGACACCTCCACAGGCCCAATGCTGATCAAGGCTTCGAACTGGCTCACCCATCTCGAGTACGAGTGGGAGAGTCCGGTCTGGGGCCACTGGCTTCGTTTCCTCTCCAGCCACTTTCGTCTCGTCCGGTACGACGAGCGGGGATGCGGGATGAGCGACTGGAACGTCGGCGACCTCTCGCAGGAGCGGTGGGTCGACGACCTGGAGGCAGTGGTGGCCGCGGTCGCGCCGCGAGAGCCATTTGCCCTGCTTGGGATCTCCCAGGGGACGGTGGCCGCGGTGACCTTCGCTGCTCGTCACCCGGAGCGTGTCTCGCACCTGGTGCTTTACGGGGCCTACGCCCGGGGCTGGTCCGAGCGCGGCGATCCGGAAGGCGTCCGCGCCTATCAGGCGATCACCGACCTGTGCCGTTTCGGCTGGGGAAAGGAGAATCCTGCCTTCCGGCAGGTCTTCACCTCTCGCTTCATCCCCGGGGCGACCGAGGAGCAGACGCGGTGGTTCAACGAGCTCTGCCGGAAGACGACCTCCCCGAAGATCGCCGCGGATCTCCTCGAGACTCGCTCCAGGATCAACGTGGTGGACCTGCTGGACCGGATCCGGACGCCCACCCTGGTCGTCCACGGGCGGAACGATCAGGTGGTGCCGCTGGCCGAAGGGCGCCTCCTCGCCGCGGCCATCCCCGGGGCGGAATTCGTCGAGCTGGACTCGAGCAACCACATCCTTCTCGAGTCGGAGCCGGCCTGGGAACGGTTTCGCACGGCCGTCCTGGAGTTCACGGGGCTTGGTCGGACCGTGGGCGAGGACCCGATCTTCCGCCGCCTGACGGCGCGGGAGCGTGAGGTATTGACCCTGCTCACCGAGGGCCTCGGAAACGCCGACATCGCCGGGCGGCTGGACCTCAGCGAGAAGACGGTCCGGAACCACGTCACCAACCTGTTCGACAAGCTGGGAGTCTGGACCCGCGCCCAGGCGATCGTCTTCGCCAGGGACCGGGGCTTCGGAGCGGCGTGACGTCGCCGCGAGCTGCCGGGGACGGACCGTCGGGGCGTCGACGCTCACGCTGTCCGACGCGCCGAGGCGCTGCGACTCTTGCGGTGAAAGGGCCGGATCGCGCTTGACGGGTCGTCACCGCGCCGCTACAAGACCGCTCCACATCGCCGCGGGGTGGAGCAGCCTGGTAGCTCGTCGGGCTCATAACCCGAAGGTCGCAGGTTCAAATCCTGCCCCCGCAACTCCGAAAAGCCGAAGCCCCGTCGCTACTTACGCGGCGGGGCTTTTGTGTTTTTCGGTTCACTCCCAGCAACTGTGTCCAAAACGCGTCCATGGTTTTCGAGCGCGCGCGCGGCGATTCGCAGGTCGCTCTCATCGACGACGTTGTAGCGGTCGAAGACCGCGCGGGTCTTGTGGCCGGACATCCGCATCACGACTGACTCCGAGATGCCGGCCTTCCGCGCCCGGGTGACGAAGCTTCGGCGGAGGTCATGGAACCACAGGCCGTCGAGCTTGGCTTTGCGGACCGCTCGTAGGAACGGCTTGCGGAGGTCCTGCCACGCCTTGCCCGTTTTCGGGTTGGGGAAGACGAACGCTGCGCCGATGCCCCGGGGGAGGGTGCGAAGCGCCTCGACGACGCGCGCAGTGAGCACGACCCGGCGCGGAGCCTCGGACTTCGTGTCCTGCGGGGCCAGCTCGATGGTGCCGGAGCGCAAGTCCACCTGCTCCCAGCGGAGATCGAGGACTTCGCGCTGGCGCATGCCTGTGTCGAAGGCCACGAGGAGGATCGGCCGGAGCGACTCTTCACTCGCTTCGAAGAGCCGGCCAAACGCATCCTCGTCCACCACCACGCGCCGGACATTGGGCTTACGGAGAAGCCGCACGTCGGCGATGGGGTTGTGCGGCAGCGTCCCGAGCCGGACCGCGTAGTTCAGGACGCGCTTCAGCAGCTCGAGTTCGCAATCCAGCGTGGCTGGGCTCGGTGGCCCGCCCCGTGGTGTCCGTTCTCCCAACCGCCGGCCTCGGTACTCCTCGACGTGCCGCAGGCTGAGCGCGGTGGCCCTGACTCCGCCGAGGTGGTGCAGCAGGTGCTTTGCCCGTCCCACATCCGTCGGCCAGGAGCGGTTGTCCCGGCGACCGATGTCCTCGTACCGCGCCCACAGCTCGGCCACGGTTTCTGTGGCCAGACGATGCCGCTCGAAGAATTGGCCGTCGAAGGCATCGGTCTTGAGCTTCGCTTCGAGGGCCACTGCTTGCTCCCGGGTGGGGATCTTCGACTGCCGCAGCCGGATGGGTGGCCCGTCTGGACGTACGAGCCACGCATCCACCTTCCAGAGTGTCCTTCCGTACGACTGGTACTTCGTGACGCCCATGTTGTTCTCCTGGGCAGACGGGCGTCGCGAGGGAAGGTACTACGGGGGTGCCACAGTCGTGGAACGGCCCAGCAGGACCCGGTCGAGCTCCGGTCGGTGCAAGCGCAGCAGGCGCCCGAGTCGATGTCCCGGGACCAACCCGCGCCGCACGGCCTGGTAGAGCGCCTTGCGGGAGGGCAGGGCGAGATAGCGCGCGGCCTGCTCCGGGGTGAGCCAGTTCGCGGCGTCGGCTCTCGGTACCTCAGCCCCGGCGGCCACGGGTGGCTGCTCCAGGGGAGGGAGGCTTCTCGTCGCGCAGGGCCTCGTAGCGCCGGAGCAGCAGCTCCTGGACGTAGCCGAGGATGTTGAGCTTCTTCGCCTTCATCTCAGCCTCGAGGACGTCGGCGACGTACTGGGGAAGGCGGAAGCACGTCCGCAGTTGGACCAGGACTTCCCGCACCGCCTCGGCGTTGTACGAGACGCCGAGGGCGGGCTTGAGGATCTCCTGAACGAAGTAGAGGTCCTCGGAAGGGACCTTCACGTTCAGCGGCTGGAGCGCCTCGTCCTTCGGAAGCGGTGTCCTTCCCATGACCTAAGTAGATTCTAAGTAGAATACAATGTCAAGATGGGAAGGTCGGTAGAGGCGGGCCCCCGAGCGCTCACGTCACCCCCGATGTCGCGACCTCGCAGTCGCCGCCTCGCCTGTCTTGCTCACCCATCCCGCGGCGCTTCTGTCCATGTCCCGCGTCTGCACTGCGACCCACGCATCAGGTCCGTCCCGCCATCCGCTTCGTATTACCCCTGTCCCAGTTTTCACCTCTTCCTGACCTGACCTCATCTCCGATCACCTCCGCCAACCTCCTGTTGTTGATCCCCTCCTCGACCCTCCATCACCCCCTCAAGATTTCTGCTGAACCCCGAGTTTCCCGTCCCCGCCCTCATGCCACTGGTTGCGAGGGCGGGGACGGGAAACTCGGGGGTGGCGCAGGTGCTGCCCCTTGAAAGGGGTGGGGGAGGGGCGAAGTGCCCGAGACCAATCGAGAACACGCACCACAAACGGCTCCTCAACTAGCTCTCGAAGTGGCTCTCCAACTGGCTCGACATGGGAGCCAGTTAAGGAGCGGGTTGAGGAGCCGGTTCGGGAGCCGAATCTGGTATTCTACAGGCGTAGGAGCAATTGATTGCGGGGCACCGTCTTCTCCGCTGTCTCTCCCGATGTGTGATCACTGGCGCGGTAGAGCCCAGCGTCGTGGCCGGTACGGGGAACATCTCCGGATGTAACCGCCACCCCGCAGCGCGTTGGGTCGCTTCCAGTCTACCTTGGGGCTCTGCAGCATGTGCTGACCGCGGACGACTCAGAGCTGCGCCGCGGGACGTCCAGCTTCGTGGACTCCGGTGCCTGATCCGGCCAGTGAAGGGCTTCAGAGCGTCGGCGTGAAGGCTCGGCGGGAGCTTCTTCGATGGTTGCGATGGCTACTCGGCGACGCGCAAACGCCATCACGATGGGAAGACGTGCTGCGACAGTGCGGCATGATGGCTTCGTTTAGGGTAGGTCCAGGGCTGCGTCGACCAACCCGTCGATCGTTCGGCGGATTCCCAGGCTGACGGACTCTACGAGGACCCGTGAATCTTGAGTCTGGAGGGCGGCGACCGCATTTTCTACTCCTGAGCCGACCTGCGCAGCCAGTGCGGGCGGCACCTTACTGACCAGGTTAATCAGCAAGGTGCGTGCCGTGGTTCGCCGGTCGGTCTTCAGATTGGACTTTAGCGCGTCAAGTTTCGCCGCGCGTCGTTGGGACGATAGGACGGGACCGCGCACGTTGCCTCCCGCGGTGCCCTCGTCGGAGGACGGGTAGAGCGGTTCACGAGACTCGTACTGCACGCGTAGTTCTTGTTGCTCGGTCCACGTGGTGACCCTGGTCTCGGGGTCGTCCAACACGTAGTTGCTGACCTCTTCGGTGAGAGCCTGGAATTTGGCATCGGTGTTCGCCGCCTTCGAAAACGACTCACGATACGCGTCATGGTCGTCGGACTCGTAAAACACCATCAGCCTCTCTTTGGTGCGATCGCTCGGATAGGGTGCCGTGAAGACCCGGGCCCGGGTGAAGTAAAACCGGTCGGAATTCGCGCGCTCATAGGCCAATCGGGCCCCGACCGCGGCAATGGCATCGACCTTGTCGCCTGTCCTGACCAGCGCGACGTTCTGATCGGCTTTGATGACGGCTTCGGTCGGCGTTCTACTGCTCCCGCGGCCGGGATAAAGCGGCTTCCTGGACTCGACGATGATCCGCATGTCCGGTCGTTCAGTCCAGGTGATGTGGCCGCGATGGTCTCGGGAGTCGGATTGCTGGGCGTGCCTCAAAAACTCGCGTCCGAGTCGTAGGACTGCGGGTCGCGTCACCGCTGCCGTGAGGAGCGAAGCGAAATACACGGGGTAATTGTCGAATTCATCGAAGAATGTCAGGAGCGCTTTTGCTGGATCGAGGGTTCCGTCCGCGTTCACATAGGGAGCCATGTAGATCCGCGTCCGCGTGTAGTAGAAGACGTCTGGGCTTGCCTGCTGGAAGGCCAGGGTCTTCTTGGCGGCGGCCAGGGCCGCGGCTTCGTCCTCTGCCTTTATCACCATGACCGCCTGGTCTATCTGACGTAGATCGGTCGGCGTGGCCGTTATAGGGCCGGCGGTCCATTTCAGCGCCCGTTTAGCGACAAGAGCTGCGCCGATGGCCACAACGGCCGGCGCGCTGAGGAGGGCGGCGGCGGTTTTGCGCATGTTGACGTCTCGGCGCCTCTCGGCGGGCTGATCTCGTGGCCCCGACTTGGCGATCGACATCGTAACCCCTTTCTTTGACTGTTCTCCCCCCGAAAAACTGGGCGGTGTGCGTTAGCTGGCGGGTGTAAACGCCTCGCTCATCGACATGAGCATGAAGCGGGCGTCAAAGGTCATGGCCAGGTTCGGGCCGGCACTGCTTGCTCTCCGGGTGCAGCATCGTCTCCAACAGGTGGGGCGAGCTGCTGCTGGAGCTCCGCCAGACGGTGCAGAGCTGGGCTCAGGGGCGTCTCGACTCCAACTGGAACTACGGCTGAGAGGTCCCCCAAGAATGTGGCGAGCGGGACCACCTTCTTCGATGACAGTCTCGGCACTGGATGGCGCCTCGAAGGTCAGAACGCCTCACCAAGCGCGAAATAGAAGCTCACCCCAGCCTTGCTGAAGGCGACGTCGGCACGGGCGTTGACGTGGTTGGCCTTTGCTACCGTGATCCGGACACCGACGCCGCCTGCCGGAAGAAGATCCTTGAAGTTGAGACTCTGCACGTCAGGCTCGACCTCTCCAACTCCGAAGAAGGCCGCGGCGCCGAGCCAGGCGAGAATCTGGAGCCGGTACTCCGCCTGGGCGGCGAGCAGGATGTTGTCCTGGTACTCGCCGGCCTTGAAGCCCCGGATGTCGCTGCCCTGGCCCAGTCGGGGAAGGGCGTAGAACGGGGCGTCCCCTGCGACAAAGCTGATGACCTCTCGGAACGCCAGAACCTGCCGGGGAGTGAGCCCGACGTACTGATTCCAGGCGACCTTGGTGGCGAGGTAGTTGAACGAGTCGCCGAGAGTCTTGAGGTGCCCGTCGAGTGTCACCTCCATCAGCTGCCCGTGCCTGGGGAAGAACTGGCTGTCCCGCGTGTCCCACTGAAACTTGAGGCCCGGAGCGGAGAACCACGAATAGAGCTGATTGTTCGGCGGAACGACCCCCGGCGGGACCTGGACTTGGGATAAGTCAGCGGTCGCGTTTATCTTCATCAGCGTCCAGCGAGGCCCGAGGTAGAGTCCCTGCGCGATGCGGAAGAGGCTCTCTAGGCGTCCTCCTCCCATCTTTTGATCGATGGGGACGAACTGACCGCGATCCGCAGCGTCGTTGCCTACCCCATAGAAATCCCAGTTGATGCGACCCACGATGAGCAGCGCCAAAAGGCGGTAATGGTCCTCCGCCAGATTGAGCTTGGCCGCCCCGCCGAACACCCAGCTGTTGTTCGTGCTGTACATAGCGAAACCGCCGACGGTCGAGGGCGGGGAGGCGGGATCCGCGGGGAAGATGTACGCACCCATCAAGGTGACCATGAATCCGAGGGCCGGGTTGTAATTCGGGATTGGAACCAGCATCCATTCGGCCGGCTTGGGAGCCTTGACAGGCGCCGCTGAGGGGGTGGCGACCTCGACCGAACTGATGCTCTCGTCGAGCGTCGCAGGTGCCTCATACGAGGTCAGCCCGTCACTGGAGCGATCGACGTAGTCCGAGACAGGATTGTCTGGATACCCCGTGGTCGGATCCCAGTCAGCTGCGGCCACCGGACCCATCGTAACCAGGGTGACCCCAAGGGGTACCAGCCGCATGACATGGGCCCGACTCGTCCGACCGTTGAAACGGGACATGTCCCCCTCCTCCACCCTGTATGGCGCACCCTCCGATCGTCGTTGCTAGCGGTTGGACGATTGAGGGGCCGAAGGCTGGAACTCAACGCGCGTTGAGTCAACGAGAATTCGGTTCGGAGTGTGTCCCCGGATACTTTGGTCGATGGTTCTCAGGTCGGTCTGGGAGAGCGTCGACGCGGGCCTACCGGCACCTATGGGGAGATCCCGTCACCGGAGACACCTCTGCGTAGCCTCATTCGGGAGCCATCGGCTCGCAGTGCGCCTCCTCCATTTCACGGGCCTTCTGCCAGGGCAAGCTCAGCCTGTCTAACGCGATCAATTTCGAATGGCCGCGATGGCGAGGTCGTTGAGGAGCTCGAGGCGGCGGGGGTGGGCGAACCCCTCGACAAGCCCGGCGGACAGGAAGATGAAGGTGAGGTCGCGCTCGGTGTCGATCATCCAGCCGGTAGAGCCGCCGCCGACCGCTGCCAGCGCCGTCTGGCTGGCGGTTCGGCCCGCAGGATTGAGGTAGTCGCCGACGCCTCGGGTGTAACCGCCGAGCAGCGTGAAGTTCGCGGGATAGGCAGCGTGGTCATAGGCGTCCACCTGCGTCGCGCGCTGGGAGCGGATCTGGGCCACGAGCGTCTTGACTCCGAAGCTCGCCAGCATCTGGCGGAGGACGGGCAATCCCTTGTTGGGAAGGTTCTCCAGCATCATGTCGCCAGTGTGGTTCCTCCGTGCGTTGGCGAACGTGGCCGGGGCCAAGAGCTGGAAGCCGCGCGGTCCCCGCCCTTGGAGCGCCTCAGTGAACGCGAACACGTCGCCGATGTCGGCGAACGCGCCGGCACACGGATACTCAGCCTGCGCATCGAGGACGGTGTTGAACACGCGGGACATCGTCGGGGAGACCAGCGTGGCCATCGAGGGCGTGAAGGACACCGGCACGCGCTTGGGGTCTTCCAACGCCAACCCGAAGCTCGTGTTCTTCAATCCGAGCGGCTCGAAGAGCTCCTCCCTAGCGATCCTGCCAAACGAGCGGCGCTTGAGATCGGTGAGGACGAGGATCTGGCCGAGGGCGTCGTATCCCGTCCCGGACGTGTAGGCACACCGAGTGCCGGCCTCGTACACAGGCTTCAGTCGGTTGATCGCCTTCGAGGTTCGCGCCAGGTCCCCCATCGCGGTCAGCGGCAGGGGTGGAGGGACAGGAGCCGTCGGAAGACCGGCGGTGTGACAGAGCAGCTGGGCAACGGTCGCCTTGGTCTTGCCGTGGGTGGCGAAGTCCGGCATCAGCTCGGCAACCCTGGTTTCGAGGCCGAACTGTCCCTGCTCGATCGCTCGAAGCACGAGCACCGCGGTGAAGGCCTTGGACATTGACATCAGGAGGTACTTGTCGTCCTCGGCCGCAGCGCGACCGGGCGCGGTGGTGCCGAGATTCGCGCGATGGACGATCTGCCCGCGACGAGCGACCAGCAGCGTTGCGCCGAAGTGTTTGCCCGCATCGATGTCGGCTTGAACGGCGGCATCCAGCTTCGCCAGTGAGGTGGCATCCACCCCGGCGGTGCCCGGATCGATGTTCATGTCGGCAGCCTCAGGGTGACTGTGAAGTCCGGCGGGTTAGGCTACTGAAACTCAACGAGCGTTGAGTCAACAAGAATTTGGGCTTGGAGTGTGTCCCCGGATACTTTGCTCAGCATGCCCCTTCGCAACAAATCCACACCCTCCCGGTCGCGAAAAAAGGTCGGGCGACGCCCGGGCGGCCAGAGCACTCGCTGCGCCGTCCTCGAGGCGGCGCGCGCTCGCTTCGCCCGGAACGGGTTCGACACAACGACGATCCGCGGCGTCGCCGCCGACGCTGGCGTTGACCCTGCACTCGTCATGCAGTTCTACGGAAGCAAGGACCGCCTCTTCCGTGCCGTCCTCGAGCAGCAGTCGACCATCAGTGAGCGAATGCTCGCCATCGTCGTTGGTCCCAGGGTCGGCCTGGGAAAGAGGTTGACGCGGGCCTACCTGGAGCTGTGGGAAGAACCCGTCACCGGAGACACTCTGCGTAGCCTCATTCGGGCAGCCATCGGCTCGGAGCGCGCCTCGTCCATCTTGCGGGCCTATCACTTGGGAAAGCTGGGCCTGTCCAAGATTCCCGAGGAAAGGCGTCTCGGGGTCACGCTCGCGGCCTCGCACCTACTCGGAGCCGCAATCGGGCGATACATCATCGCTGTCCCCGCCCTGGTTTCCCTTCCCCTCGATGAACTCGTCGATTTGCTTAGCCCGGCCGTCGACAGATACCTCGATCTGGCGGTTTGACGTTCGAGCACGGGGGTCCACCCAGGACATCCTCCCCGCCACTGCCTGCCGTGTGGTCGAGTGAGGCACTCCTAGGTGGGCAAGAAGGACCATCGTCAGGACAGAGCGGCCGGTCTGCCCCCCGAGTCAGGGATTCCTGACTGAAGTCGAGGTGCTGCCCAGCTCTCCGGCTCAGATCGTCCCATAGGGCTTTCGGCCAGGGCGTTCGGGCCCGAAAGTCGCCTCCCGCAAATCGCGTCCAAAACGCGTCCAAACTCGAGGGGACTTGGGTGGCCTTGCGAGTCCCGGCGTGGAGTCCTCGGTTCGCCAAATCGGCAGAACGAGGGAGAAGCTCAGCGATGACGCCCGCCTGCCCGATCGGCGATCCCGGGCTCATAACCCGAAGGTCGCAGGTTCAAATCCTGCCCCCGCAACTTCCCGAAATGCTGAAGCCCTACCGAGACTTACCGCGGTGGGGCTTTGGTGTCTCTGGGGGCCAAAAACACGGGGTGTGTCCTAAAAGTGTCCAAGACTTTCGAGCGCGCGCACTGCCGCTCGCAGGTCCTGGGTGTCGACGACGTTGTACCGCTCGAACACCGCACGCGTGCGGTGTCCGCTCATCCGCATGACGACGGATTCCGGGACGCCCACTTTGCGCGCCCGGGTGACGAAGCTCCGCCGGAGATCGTGGAACCAGAGGCCGTGGAGCTCGGCTTCGGCCAAGGCCCGCCGGAAGGACTTCTTGACGTCCACCCGGCGGGTCTTCGTCTTGGGGTTCACGAAGACGAAGCCTTTCCTCTTGAACCGCGAGGGGAGGGTGCGGAGGGCTTCCTTCGCTCGGCTCGTCAGGACGATGAGCCGTGGCTCGTCGGTCTTCGTGTCCTCGGGCGCGAGCTGGATTGTGCTCGCCTCGAGCGCTGGGTCAGGGCTACGTTGCACCCGCCCCTCAACCACCTCCGGACCCGCGTACACACGTAAAGAGTTCCGGAGCAGCACCGAGCCGTTCTGCCGCATGCAGAGTGGCCAGCTGATGGAGCGTCTTGCCGCGTTGGGTGAGGTGAAGTCCGCCCTGCACGCGAAGCGGTGCGACGTGCCCTAGAGGGGCGCGACTTCTGCAGGCTTCGGCGAGAGCGCTGGAGTCACAGCGACGCCGCCCAAAGGGCGCCGCTGACGGACGTTGTGGGTGCGTGTCGGGCTTCTTGGGGCGAGGTGACCGGGCATTTTTTTGTCCGGGCGCGGGCGTGCTCTGCTTCGCACGATGCGCTGGATTGCTGCAGTCCTTCTGCTCTGTCCCGGCCTTGGATTTGCCGAGGAGGTTGCAGGCGAGCCCGTTCCTGGAACCGGACAGGTCGCCGGACTCGCTTCACTCTGGGCCGAGCGCAGGGACCCGGCGAAGGCTGAAGAAGCGCTGCGCCTGGCGACGGCGGCACTGGCCGAGCGCCCCGATGTGCCGGATCGCATGTTCTGGAAGTTGCGACTCCTGCTCTGGGTCGGTGACAGCCTCACCGATCCTAAGGAACGGAAGCGACTGGGCCGCGAGGCCTGGGATCTCGGAGACCGGCTCGCACGCGCGCGGCCCGAGTGGGTCGCCGGGCACTACTTCGGTGCCGTGGGCATCGCCCTCTACTGCAGCGGGGCCGGAATCCTCAGCGCCCTCGCCGAGGGGCTCGACTCCAAGTTCAACGAGCGCCTCGAGCGGGCGCTCGCGCTCGACCCCCGGTTCGAGCGCCAGGGGCCCCGACTGGCCAGGGGCCGATACTTCTTCGAGATGCCCTGGCCGAAGAGGAGCCTGGCCAAGTCGGCCGTCTGGTACCAGCACGTCCTCGCCGATGACCCCCGAAACCTCCGCGCGATGGCCTGGCTCGCCGAGACCCTGTGGCACGAGGGCAACGTCGCCGCCGCCCTCACGCAGCTGGCGCGCGTGCGCGAAGGACACATCGAGGGCGATCTTCCAGAAGAGGAACGCGTCAAGGCCATCGCGCTCCGGGTGGCCCGCGACATGGAGGCCAGCGGCGCGCAGTGAGCGTGCCGCTCTACGGTCCCCAATGGGCTTGATCCGATCGCGTGGACAGTGTGACTACGCCGCCGCCCTCACCACTGCCGCCCGCTCGAACTCGGCCGGGGAAGCGTATCCGATGGCCGAGTGCATCCGCTGCTGGTTGTAGAAGACCTCGATGTAGTCGAAGACCTGCTCTTTGGCGTGTCCCGCCGTCTCGAAACGCTCGCCAAGCTCGGACTTCAGCGTGCTGAACCAGCTCTCCATCGCCGCGTTGTCACAGCAGTTGCCCCGCCGGCTCATGCTGCACGTGAGGCCGCGCCGCTCGAGAAGGGCCTGGTAGTCCTCGCTCGCGTAGGTGCTGCCCTGGTCCGAGTGATGCAGCAGCCCAGCAGAAGGGCACCGCCGCCGAAGCGCCATGTCCAGCGCGCGGAGGGTGAGGTGACGGTCGTTGACCGCGCTGATGGCCCAGCCGACGACGAAACGCGAGTATAGGTCGAGGATCGCGGCGCCATGTGGCGAGTCTAGTGCGCCAACTGGCGGGAGCCAGCTTGAGCGGCTGTGTCCTAAACGTGTCCAAGACTCGGGCCAAGCCCGGCCCGAAACGGACCGAAGGCCCCGACCATCGGGTCGAAAGACCGATGGCGAGGATCCCATCCTGGTCGCGAGATCACCCAAGTGTCGGACCTTCCTAGGCACGGGCTCGCTTCGGCTCCGGTAGGTCAAGGTTGTGTCCTAAACGTGTCCAACGGCTGTCCAGCGCGAAGGGAGGGGCCGGTTTTCTGCAGCTCCCGGAGGGGGAGCGGTCAGTCGGCGGTGAGGACTGAACTGCTTCTGCGGCCTTCAGGTGCCTGGACCTCTCCGGTCCCAAGGCGGCAGATCGTGAAGGAGCCGTTAGACTCGGTTCCGGATGGTAAGGAACTCGGGCGGAGCGACGGAGGCGAGGTTTGTCCACGTGGTTCATGGACGAACCTTCGCGCTTCTAGCCAAGCCACCAATCCGCTTTCACTCAGTTCCCGATAATCTCGAGTTGGGACCAGCGGCGACCGACCAGCGGCAGCATGGACTGCTCCGTCGTAGGTTCTGGACTTCCTACTACCGCGAGCTGCGACTCGACTGGCCACTCTTCGGTCGCGGCGAGATCTCGACTGCAGCTGGGCTCCGAAGGTCCGCCGGGCGCAGCCGGCGTCCGATTGCGCTCTGGACAGACGGAGGTTGGGGTGGCTCCCTATTTCTCTGGTGGGCCGTCGATGGACTGAGAAGCTTGCGGCGGACGATCTCGATGGTTCGACCGCCGGAGAAGAGCGGATTCCAAATCGCAACCACCACCGGCGGGCTGGTGGCCCAACTGCTCGAGGCCGCAGTACCCATGACTCGCCAGGACAGGGCCGGGGGCTTCGCTGCAGAGGTCCCCGTGGCGTTGCCGCCGGCGCTATGCGCGCATCACGCTTGTAGACGGGGCGGCAACAAGCGCGGCAATCCCCGGGCGGAGAACGCGTCGCGCGTGTGATCGGCCTGCACCGCACTGCCGTCCCTGCTACGGCTTGCACATGGGCATTCCGATTCGAGAGCAAACAATCCTCACCTCCCATGGCTCAATCGCCGTGGCTGAGCACGGCCGCAGCGGCATTCCGGTCGTCATGATCCATGGCAACTCGTTTTCTCGCGATGTCTTCCGCCATCAGCTGACAGGACGTCTGGCGGAGAATCATCGCCTCATTGCCTTCGACCTGCCGGGGCATGGTCAGTCGGGCAACGCGCTGGACGCGATGCGGAGCTACACCCGTCCCGGACTGGCAGATGCGGCAGTCGAACTTCTCGAAGGACTGGGGGTCAGCGAAGCCATCGTCCTCGGATGGTCGCTGGGCGGCCACGTCGCAGTCGAGATGATGTCGCGCTTCTCGGGAATCCGAGGCCTGATGCTGACCGGGGCTCCGCCCGTCGGGCGCAACGGCATGGCGCAGGGTTTCAAGGGCTCGGCCCATTCGGGGTTGGCGGGCAGGCAGGACCTCTCCGAGACGGAGATCGATGCATTCGTCCAGGCGATCTTTGGTCGATCGGCCGAGCCGGTCCTCCGTGAGGCCGTCGCGCGCGCAGATGGCCGTTTCCGGAAGAGGCTGTTCGAGGCCGCCCGAGCGGGTGAAGGCGTCGACCAGCGGCTGATCGTGGAGAGCAGCCCGGTTCCGCTCGCGGTGGTGAACGGTGCGGCGGATCCTCTGATCAACCTCGACTACTTCGAGACCGTCGCCTACGCCAACCTCTGGGAGGGCCAGTGTCATCGCCTGCCCGGGCTGGGGCACGCACCGTTCTGGGAGGCGCCGGAGGACTTCGACCCGATGCTCGAGCGCTTCTTGCGGGACATCGAAGCCGGCCGGGCCGGCCCGGTTCTCAAGGTTCACCAGGGGCTACGCGCCTAGGCGCCCACGCTCCGTCGTCTTCCGGGACCGGCTGTGGATCGTGCGTGATGCGTGCCGCGTGGGAATGGCGCGATCTTGCGGTTCGAGAGGCTGGTGAAGGCCTGTCACCGCGGGTGGAGGTCGCGAACCTCCGCCTTTGCTTCCTGGTACAGGGGCAGGTCGTCGTCCGCGTCCTTCCACAGGCGCAGGAACTCCTCGTAGGAGGCGAGCGCCGCAGCGTCGGCGCCGGTCAGGTGCTGTGCCCGGGCGAGGTGGAGCTGCGCCATCGCTCCGATGCCCCAACGCCCGACCAGCCCACGATGTGTCACGACCTTCCGGAGCTCGCCAGTGGCTGCCCGCCCGTCACCCAATTGTAGATAGGCCACCCCACGGAGGTAGGCGGAGTAGAGATCGGGAAGGCCGGCCCAGGTGCTCAGCTCGTACTTCTCGGCAGGGCGGAGCGCATCGATGGCGCCGGCAGGATCGCTGGACTCCAGCCTGATCGCGGCGTCGATCAGCGGCAGGCCGTAGCTCCGGATGAGGGTGTGCGTCGGAAATTCGCCGCGAAGCGCGTCGGCGGCGTGGCGAGCGGCGTCGAGCTGGCCGGTGCGAGCCAGGGTCAACACCGCGAGCAGCCGCGTGGGGAGACTCGGATGCGGGATGAGCGCCTCGGCGGGCACCTTCTCCCTCACCCCGGCCTCCGCGCGCATCAGCGTCCAGCGCAGCTGGGAAGCCAAGGGCGCTCTGTCCTGGGTCGTCAGGCGGTCCCCTCTCTCCAACAGCTGGCGCGAGGCCCGGAAGCGTCCGTGGAAAGCCTCCCCCATCGCGCGGTCCTCCAGGAAGAAGGATTCGGCGGGCCTCCCCTCCGCCCAGTTCCATTGCGTCTGCATCGCGTCGTGGTCGTCTTCCAGGAAGGCGATCAGCGCCCGCTGCTGGCGCAGCTCTGGCGTATCGAAGCCATGCTGGAGCGCGACATCGTAGACGCTTCTCGCTTCCTCCACTCGATCCACGACCAGGGCGCGGGTGAGCCACACCCAGTACGTCCAGGGTGACGGCAGGAGGCGAGCGGCCTCTCGTGCCTCGCCGAGCGATCGGTCCGCCTCGCCGAGATCCGACAAACAGATCGCAAAGTTGTTCCGGGCGATCAGGTCGTGAGGAAACGTCTGCACCCATTGCCCGACGACGGCACAGGTCTGGTCTTCCTGGCCCATCACCGACCGGTAGTAGCTGCTCTCGACGTTGAAGCGCTGCGGGAGGGTCAACCGATCCCGGAGCTCGAAGGCCCGCCGACCGGATTCCGCCGAGAGCGCGAGGTGTCCCTCGTTCGCCTGCGCCGTGGAGAGCGCGAGATGCGCCAGCGCGAACTCGGGATCGGTCCGGACCGCCCGCTCATAGTAGGGGAGCGCCTCGTGCCAGTTTCCCGCCAGGTGACGCCGGTAGCCGAGCGTCAGGAGCTCGAGCGCTTCCGGTGAGGCACTGGTCGCGCGCTCCAGCGGCGCGTCGAATCGGGAGATGGACTGCGCGGGTTCCCCCAGGAGGACCCGCAGTTGCGCCGTGGCGATCCCCAGCTCGTGGATGACGGCGTCGCGGCTCACGGAGTCGCGGGCGATTGGGCCAATCGTCGAACCCGTTCGGCAATCGACCGCCCTCAGCCCGAGCCGGAGGCCGTTGCCGGCATCGGCGATCGACTGTGCCACCACGAGCCTGCTCCCGGTCCGACGGCAGATCTGGAGCGCGATCTCCGGGGTGACCCGCGTGTTCTCGCCGAGATTCATCGGGGCGAGCGCGGCGCGGACCTTCGAGTCCGCCAGGACGTTGAGATACGGGGTCTGCTCCAGAGCGATGCGAAGGGCGGTGTACAGCGCCTCGTCGAAAACTTGGTAGCCGGTCTCGTTGGTGAGCTGGGCGATGATCAAAGTATCGGTCGGCTGGAGAACGACGGTCCGGCGGACACGGTGCAGCCAAAGCCCGCTCGCGACCGCCACCAGCGCGATCAGGACGGCACCCGCAATCCGGTTCCGGAAGCGCCACCTGGCAGGCCGGGCGAGCCGGTCGCGGACGCGCTCCAGCTCGCTTCGTAACTCGGCCGCGGTCTGGTAGCGACGCGCCGGATCGTTCTCCAGCAGCTTGCCCAGGACCGTCTCCAGGTCCGGTGGAACCACCCCCGGCCGAAGCACCGACGGGCTCACGGCTCCGGGTCGGGGAGGCGTCCCGCCGGGAGTGGGCTCCTCCGACCCGGCGAGCGCTTTCTCGAGGAGGGGACGCCGGCCGGTCGCCATCTCGTAGAGGACCACCCCCAGCGAGAAGAGGTCGGAACGCGCATCGAGCGGCTCGCTACGCCCCTGCTCCGGGGACATGTAGCCGGTGGTCCCCACCTCGGCCCCGGTCCGCGTCAGATCTGGCTGGGTGACCGGGCTGACCCCCTCCGTGACACCCTCCTCGTCGCGCGCGTCGGCACCGGTGTCCTTCGCGACCACCTTTGCCACCCCGAAGTCGAGCACCTTCACTGGCCCTGGCCGGGTGAGGAAGATGTTGGCCGGCTTGATGTCCCGATGAACGATGCCTTTCTCGTGCAGCGCCTGGAGGCCGCCGCAGACCTGGATCGCGATGTCGAGGAGGAAAGCCTGGGGCAGGGGAGCAGGCGCGGAGGCGGCGATGCGCTGGAGTAACGTCTCGCCCTCGAGCAGCTCCATCGCGATGAAGGGCTGGCCGTCGTGCTCTTCGATGTCGAAGATGGTGCAGACGTTCGGATGGTTGAGCGCGGAAGCAGTGCGGGCTTCCCGCTCCAGTCGCCGCAGCGCGACCGGGTCACTCGCCAGCTCCTCGGGGAGGAACTTCAGGGCGACCCGGCGTCCCAGCTTGAGGTCCTCCGCCTCGTAGACCATCCCCATCCCACCGCCGCCGAGCACCTCCAACACGCGGTAGTGACCGACCTTCTTGCCGAGGAGATCTCCGAGAGGGCGCCTGGCGATGGTGGGGGTGACCGCCGCCGCGGAGTCCGTCCCGGGCCCCGCGCCGCTGAGGGGCCATTCAACGGCAGGGAGCAGCCGATACCCGCGTCGGCCGAGCGTCTCGATGTAGCGGGGTTCCGATGCGGAGTCCCCCAGCGCCCGCCGGAGCAACCCGATCGCCACGTTGATGCTGTGGTCGAAGTCGACGATGGTGTCGTTGGGCCAGAGCGCCTTTTTGATCTCGGCGCGGGTGAGGAGCTTTCCCCCGCGCTCGATCAGCATTCGCAGGATCTGGAAGGGCTGCTCCCGGAGCAGGATCGTACTGGCCCCCGGATCCAGGCCCAGCGAACGCAGCTCACCGGACCGGAGATCGACCTCGAACGACCCCAGCCGAGCGCGCGCTGAAGGCCCTCTCCCAGTCGCCACCATGCCCGTTTTCGCGACCCATGGCGGCAAATGACCGCCAAATGAGCCTCAGTGTATCGAAGGGGCCAGGCCTCAGTCGCTAGAAGTCGGCAATGCGCAGTGGCGCCCGCGTCGAGATGGCTGTTGAGAAAAGGACGGATCCGCTCAACGCGACCGAGGTGAGGCTTCGGTCCGGAACCTCCGTCTGGGGAGCGTGTAGCGACGACGTGAACGGGCAGGCGTCACCCGATCGCCATGTGCATGGCCGCATCGAGCTCGCGATCCCGGTCCCGACCAACCTGGGTGACCCGGGCATCCCCGAACTGGCCGAAGTCCGACGGCCGGTCGTCGGGGAAGACGTCGTCGCCGGACGCCTCGGAAAGCACCGCCCGCACTGGGGCGTAGAGCGCGGCCGCCGCCTGCTGGACCTTCGCCCTGGATCCGGACGCTTTCGCAGTACCACCGCAACTCGATAGGAGAATCGAACATGAAGACCACACCGACGATCATACTGGTACACGGATTCTGGGGCGGCGCGGCCCACTGGGCCAAAGTCATCGTTCAGCTGTCGCGGATGGGCTATCCGTCGGTCCACGCGGTCGAGAACCCGCTCACGTCCCTCGCGGACGACGTCGAGCGAACGCGCAAGATGGTCGTCCAGGCGAGTGGCCCGGTCCTGCTGGTCGGTCACTCGTATGGCGGCGCGGTGATCACCGGTGCCGGCGCGGCCCCGAACGTGGTCGGGCTCGTCTACATCGCGGCCTTCGCGCCCGACGCCGGTGAGTCGCTCGGCCAGATCATGCAGGCCGCGCCGCCACCGGCCGGCGCCGCCAGCGTCGCGCCCGACAGCGACGGCTACATCTGGATCGACCCCACGAAGTTCGGCGAAAGCTTTTGCCAGGATCTTCCAGCAGACGAGCAACTGGTCATGGCGGTCACCCAGAAGGCGCCGCTGGGAAGCACGTTCGGGGACAGGTCCGGCGCGCCGGCGTGGAGGACCAGGCCCTCCTGGTACCAGATCTCCAGTGAGGACCGGATGATCCATCCGGACAACCAGAGGCGCATGTCCGCCCGGCTCGGCGCCAGGAAGATCGTCACGCTGGCGGCGGGGCACGCGTCGCTCGCGTCAAAACCAGTCGAAGTCTCGGCGCTCATCGACGAAGCGGCCAAGGCGACCGCAGCTTTGAGCACGAACAGCGGAGGAGCAGTCACATGACGAAGCAAGCCGAGAGAGCCGCCATCGTCACCGGCGCGTCGGGTGGAATCGGTGGTGCAGTGGCCCTGAGGCTCGCCCAGGATGGCTTCGCGATTTTGGCCCACTACGCGGGCAACGCAGCCAAGGTCGACGGGGTGGTGGCCGCAATCAAGGCGCGCGGTGGACGAGCCATCGCCGTCAAGGCCGATGTCGCCGTCGAAGGCGACGTCGAAGGGCTCTTCAAGGCGGCGCTCGAGACCTTCGGCCGAATCGACGTCGTGGTGCACGGCGCCGGCATCATGCCGCTGGGCAAGATTGTCGACGGCGACGTGGCGACCTTTGACAGGGTCATTGCCACCAATCTGCGCGGGACCTTCATCGTCCTCGGCCGGGCCGCGCGCGATGTCGCCGAGGGCGGGCGGATCGTCGCATTCTCCAGCAGCGTGCTGGCAAAGTCGTTCCCCGGTTACGGCGCATACTGCGCGTCCAAAGGCGGGGTCGAAGCTCTGGTGCGTGTCCTCGCCAATGAATTGCGGGGACGAAACATCACCGTGAATGCGGTCGCGCCCGGACCGACGGGCACCGAGCTCTTCCTCCAGGGGAAGTCGGACGCGCTCATCGGCGAGCTTGCGAAGATGACGCCGCTGGAGCGCATCGGCCGACCGGAGGATATCGCCGCCGCCGTCTCCTTTCTGGCCGGACCCGACGGCGCGTGGATCAACGCTCAGGTGATCCGATCCAACGGCGGGTTCGCCTGAGGAGAGGGACGACGCCATGAAGAAAGTCATCGTCGTGACCGGCTCCTCGAGCGGCTTCGGCCGCATGGCATGCGACGCGCTGGCGCTCGCCGGGCACACCGTCTTTGCCAGCATGCGGGAGACCAGCGGTCGCAATGCCTCGCAGGTCGTGAGCGTCGACGCGTTCGCGCGCACCAACCAGGTGGATCTGCGCCCCCTGGAGCTCGATGTCGGATCTGAAGGCTCCGTGGAGGCGGCAATCGCCAAGATCGTCGCTGACACGGGCCGCCTCGATGTCGTGATCCACAACGCGGGACACATGGTCTACGGCCCCGCGGAGAGCTTCACGCCCGAGCAACTGGCCGAGCTCTACGACATCAACGTCTTGAGCACGCAACGGGTCAACCGCGCGGCGCTGCCTCAGCTGCGCCGGCAGCGTCAGGGCCTGCTGGTGTGGATCTCGTCGAGCAGCACGCGCGGCGGAACACCGCCTTATCTGGCTCCCTACTTCGCCGCCAAGGCCGCGATGGATGCCTTGGCGATCAGCTATGCCGGGGAGGTGGCGCGGTGGGGCGTGGAGACCTCGATCATCGTGCCGGGCTCCTTCACCACCGGCACCAATCACTTCGCCCATGCCGGTAAGCCGAACGATGCAGCGCGCGCGGACGAGTACGCCAGGGGACCTACCTGCGCCGTCGCCGAGGTGGCGCTGAAGAACCTCGCGGCGATCGCGCCGCCGGACGCAGATCCCGAAGACGTTGCGCGCGCCGTGGTCAAGGTCGTCGACACGCCGTTCGGCAAGCGGCCGTTTCGCGTCCATATCGATCCGGCATCGGACGGGGCCGAGGTCGTGAACGCGGTCGCGGACCGCGTCCGCGCGGAATTTCTCCGGCGCATCGGCCTCGGAGACATCCTCGAACCGCGCGCCGCGTGACATGCCTGCCAAATTCCTCGGCGAGAAGCGGCTCACCGGCGAGGTGCTGCGCCGCATGCGCAGGACGAAGAATCCCCGCCTGAAGCAGGTGATGAGGAGCCTGGTGAAGCACCTGCACGCGTTCGTGCGCGAGGTGAAGCCCACGCCCCAGGAGTGGATGACCGGGATCCAGTTCCTCTCCGAGACCGGCCGCTGGTCCACGCCCAAACGCCAGGAGTACATCCTGCTCTCGGACACGCTCGGCGTCTCGATGCTCGTCGATGCACTCAACTACCGCACGGCGAAAGGCGCGACCCAGTCGACGATCCTCGGACCGTTCCACCGCGAGCAGGCGCCCGAGTATCCGCTCGGCGGCAACGTCTCCAGGAACGGCACGGCCGACGGCGAGCCCTGCGAGGTCTCCGGCACGGTGCGCGCTACCACCGGCAAGCCGGTTGCGCGCGCGAAGCTCGACATCTGGGAAGGGGGAGCGGACGGTCTTTACGACTCGCAGAGGGGCGACGAGATGAACCTCCGCGGCGTCTTCCGCACCGATGGCGAGGGCCGGTTCCATTTCCGCTGCGTGACACCGACTTTCTACCCGGTGCCGCACGACGGCCCGGTCGGCAAGTTGCTCACCGCCACCGGACGCCACCCGATGCGCCCGCCGCACCTCCACTTCTGGATCACCGCGTCCGGCTACGAGCCGCTCGTCACTCACCTCTTCGCACGGGGCGGCAAGTACCTCGATTCGGACGCGGTCTTCGGCGTCAAGCCCGAGCTCGTCACCGACTTCAAGAAGGGCGAGGACGGCCTGACGCACGCAAGCTTCGACTTCGTGCTGATGCCAGAAAAGAGAAAGCGGAAATGAGAGTTTTGTTTTGGGTCCAAGTGTCGAACCAGAGCGATGACAACACGTCAGATATAGGGATGGCAAATGAGCAACATAGAGACACAACAAGAGTTTGATGAACGCGTCCGTATGAATCAGGAGAAGCTGGCCTCCGAGCCTGGAACGAGGTTCGACTACATCGTGTGCGGCGCAGGGACCTCGGGCTCCATCGTCGCTGCCAGGCTGGCGGCGGATCCGAAGATCCGGGTTCTGGTGCTCGAGGCCGGTGGCTCGGATGGAACGGACCTGGTGATGGATCCGAACCGTTGGCCGATGACGCTGGGCAGTGAGTTGGACTGGGGGTTCGTCGCCGATCCGAATCCGAACTTGAATGGGCGGGCGATCTCATACTCCATGGGCAAGGTCCTGGGAGGCGGTTCCAGCATCAACGTCTCCATCTGGTCCCGAGGGCATCGAGCGGATTGGGACTTCTACGCCTCCGAGGCCGGAGATCCCCGTTGGGGGTACGAACCCGTTCTCGACATGTACCGACGCCGCATCGAGGCGTGGACAGGTAGCCCCGATCCGGAATACCGCGGAACGGGGGGTCGAGTGCAGTTGCAGCCCGCCGCGGATCCTCACCCGTTCGCGATCGCCTTGCTGGAGGGCGCCGAGTCGGTCGGGCTCCCCCGCTTCCCGAACGCGAATGGTCGGTTGATGGAGGCGGTGGGCGGGTGCTCGCTCGTCGATGAGACGGTACGCGACGGGAAGAGGCGATCTATCTTTCGTTCCTATCTTTACCCAGTGATGGCCCAGTCGAACATCACCGTGCTGACCGGTGCGCTGGCAACTCGCCTTCGCCTCGATCACCGCCGCGCCGTGGGCGTCGAGTTCCGGCACCGGGGGAAGACCCTTCGAGCCGAAGCCTCGGAAGAGGTCATTCTCTCCCTGGGCGCGATTCACACCCCCAAACTATTGATGCAGTCCGGCGTCGGAAACGAAAGGGATCTCCGCAAGGTGGGTATCCCGGTGCTCCACCCATTACCGGGCGTCGGACGCAATCTTCACGACCACGTCGCCTTCGCCTGCATCTGGGAAAACACCGACAGGCTTCCGCCGCCTGCTCCCCGAAGCCAGATCGCTTGCTTCTGGAAGACGACCCCCACCCTGGACGCGCCCAATTTCTACGCCTACGCGAAGCAGGGGCCGACGGCGACTCCAGAGAACGCAGCGCGGCTGAAGCCTCCCTCGGCCTCCTGGTCACTGGTGGTCGGGATGCGCCCGAAGAGCCGGGGTTCGATCCGGCTCACCGGACCGGATGCAGCCGATCCGGTGGGGATCGATGCGAACTACCTCGGCGACCCGCAAGACCTGAAGGACCTCGTGGCCGGGCTGAGCATGGTTCGCGACATCGCCAATGCCACTGCGCTCCGGCCCTTCACCGGACGGGAGGTCGCACCGGGTCCTGTTGGCGCGGCGGAGGTGGAACGGTTCTTTCGGGACGGGCTGGGAACCTTCTGGCATCAGTCGGGAACTGCGCGGATGGGGCAGGACGGCATGGCGGTGGTCGACGGCAAGCTGAAGGTCCACGGTCTCGACCGTCTCCGCATTGCCGATGCGTCCATCTTGCCCCGGGTCACCACCGGGAACACGATGGCTCCCTGCGTGCTGATCGGTGAGCAGGTCGCGGCGCTCCTGCGGCAGCAGACCCTGGACTCGTTCGGCACCGCCGTTCAAAAAGCTTCCTGAGTGAGGCTGAATCGTGGAGAGGAGCTCGGGGTCTACGAGGTCGTAGGGTTCGGGTCGAGCGGAATGATGCTCGCACGGGACCAAGTGGCGCCAACCCGGGACCGACGAGAGAGATCTCGGCTCTTGACCCGACTGACCGACGTCGCGCTTGCCGTCCTCGACCTCGGACGAGCGCGTCAGCCGTCATCGACCGAGTGCCAGGTGGCGGTGAGCCAGTCGTGGACCACCACCGTGCCTGCGAGACGATCGTGGAACGCCTGACGGCGGGCGGAGAACCGCACCGGCAGGAAGCCCAACCCCAGCGCAAGGATGCTGCCCAGACGTAGGACCCATCGCCGGATGGCGGTCGAAAAACCGATCGGCTGAAGGTCGGTGCGGAGCAGCCGGAGGCCGAGAAGCGCCATCCCCGGCGTGCGCCCGGCGACGCTCCAGAAGCCCACCCGGTACAGCGGGGGAAGGACAAGCGCCGAGACCGGAGCGAACCAGTGCAGGGCGTGGCAGAGATGGATACGCACCTGCCACGAATCGGTCGCGGTGCCGCAGCGCGCCGGGTCGAGCGGAAGGAACAGCAGAAAATGGGCCAGCTGGGGGACGACCCAGCTGGTTCCGGCGAGCACCACCGCGAGCACCACTGTGTCGGCGACCAGCGCCAACCCCCGGCTCACCGCCCCTCCGTAGATGGGAGTCATGACCGGCCGGTGGCGCGCCGGACCCAGCGGTCGACGGTGTCATCCCCGGCCAGCGCGCGCGCGCGGAGCGACTCCAGGAAATCTTCCACCATTCCGTGGCTCTGCTCCTGGATGAGCCGCTGGACCGGCGCGGGGTGTTCTCCGAGGTGCACCAGATAGTCGCCGGCTTGCTTCTGGATCAGCAGCCGGAGCCCCTCGCTTTCGCGGAGCTCTACCAGGACCCTCTCGACCTGACGGTCCACCAGCGAATCGAGGATGGGGCTGGTCTCGAAGTCGCTCCAGCTCGCCGCTGCGCATGAGCGCCTGGATGACGCGGTCGATGAGCACGTCCGCCACCTCCGTCTCGAGGAGGCGGCTGAGGACCGCGTCTGCGAGCTGGGTGGTGAGTCCGGCTTTCTCTGTCACCCGCGTGAACACGCGGAGGGAAGGTACCAGACTTCAACCGACGGCGACGGCCGGGCCACGGTGAGACTCAGTGGGGAGGATCGTCCGAGGGCGAGCGGTTCAAGCTCCCCCGGGCGCCCCGGCCTGCGAACGCTCTTGCGGGCAAATGCCGTCCTCTGACGACGGTGTCAGCCACCCCTTCGCGCCGCTTCGGGAGCGACCTGGAAACGCCGCAGCGACCAGCCTCGCCAAGCGCCATTCGGGTCGACGCGGGTGAAGCCGATCCACTGGATGCCGTCCATCGCATCGAGCGGGAGGTTGAACTGAAAGCGTCCGTCGCCATCCAGCGGGATAGCCAGACGTCTGGACGGTTCCCGCCGACCCTGCGATCGCACCCACACCAGGACCTCCCGCGCGGGAACGTCGACCTTTCCACGGAGTTCCACGACGTGTCGGGCAGGAGCAGCGGGAGCTCCGCCTCGAGCAGGACGTGCTGTTCGCTGAATCCGGTGCGCGTGCAGGACGGCCGGATGGAACCCTCCTGCGCCGACCCTCGGGTCAAAATCCCGAAGGTCGAAAACGTAGAACACCTGATCTCAGTGTCGTATAATCGTGTCCTAAACGTGTCCAAAACAGCGTGGATTTGGGGTCATCCGCGTGCACTCGCGAGGAGATCCCGTTCCCGCAAGTGCTCGCAGTAATTCAGAAACTACATGTGCGACGCCCGCCTGCCCGATCGGCGATCCCGGTCTCATAACCCGAAGGTCGCAGGTTCAAATCCTGCCCCCGCAACTTTCCCCAGCACATACTTCCGCCACCGTCATCTCGAGACGGTAGGCGTGTGCCGTGGGGACCAGCCGGACCGTGCTGAAGCTCGCTGCCAGCACCTCCCGTGCGGCTGAGGGGTCCGCCTCGAGGGTGCCCACGAGGTCGTCGAAGTAGCAGCGGATTCGCTCCAGGCTCGGCAGCTTCGGCGGGGAGTTCCGGTTGGGGGTGACGTTTGCCCGTCGCTCCCGGAGTGCTCCAAGTCGGGCGTCGGCGGCCCGGAGCTGCGCCAGGAGGGGGCCGATGTCGGGCGCGTCCGCAACTGCGGCGGCGAGTCGGTCCACCCGCGTCGACTGCCTTCCGATCTCGGCGTCCAGTTCGGCCGTCGGGGAGGCCACGACGCGTCGCGCGAGCTCCCGCTTCCACTCCGTCTCGAAGGCCGAGATGAACTCCGGGAGGAAGTCAGCCGTAGTGACGCGGATGGTCTCCGCGATGGCGTGGAGGACCTTCGACTCGCCGATGCTCCTGGCGTTGTCGCAGATGGTTGGGCCGCGGGTGCGGTTCGCCGCGCAGGCGTAGGAGCGGTAGCTCCGACCGGCCTTCTGGACGATACCCCGGAGCGCCATCGACGCGCCGCAACTGCCGCAGGTGAGCAGCCCACTGACGGGACCGCGGTACTGGAACTCTCTCGGCGTGCCACGGCGCTTGCGGACGACGCGCTCGGCCTGCGCGC
>Ga0081540_1000772_pt1 | contig 29380 bp, 23 predicted proteins | sample TabmetS2T1R1_FD_71024 | JGI IMG/M metagenome (GOLD analysis project Ga0081540, IMG submission 71024) | Tabebuia heterophylla rhizosphere microbial communities from the University of Puerto Rico - S2T1R1 | ecosystem: Host-associated > Plants > Roots > Rhizosphere ...
CGCGGCTGTCGCGCTTGCGACATTTACCCCACCCTGGTGTGGTCAATGTCGCAAGCGCCGTCTGAACCGACCGAGGACGTCGCCCCGCCCCGTGTCCGCCGCCGCCAGGCGCGTGCGTGAGTTTCGCTAGGCCCTCCTAGCCGACCTCGACCGGCTCGGCTGCCGCCTCGTCCTTCTCCTTCTCTTCCTCGCCGCCCATCTTCTCGCAGATGAATTCGGCGACGGCGAGCGGGGTCGGGTGGTCGAAGCCGAGCGTGGTCGGCAGCCGCAGGCCGGTCAGCTGACAGAGGCGGTTGTAGAGCTCGACCGCCGCCAGCGAGTCGAAACCGAGGTCCTTGAAGGCGACCTCGGTGTCGATCGCCTCCGGCGAGTCGTAGCCGAGCACCGCCGCGACCTCGCTGCGCACGGTCTCCAGCACGACCTCGCCCCACTCCTCCTGCGGCAGACTCGCCAGGCGCCGCGCCAGCGAGCGGCCGCCGGCACGTTTGCGGCGCACCGGTGCCCGCACCAACTGGCGCAGCAGCGGCGGCAGGATCCCCGCCTGGGCGAGGGTGCGCAGGGCGGAGTGGTCGAGGTGGACCGGCACCGGCACCGCCTCGTCGATCGCCGCTGCAGCTTCAAGCAGCTGCAGACCCTCCTGCTCGGCGATCGGGATGATCCCCAGGCGCCCGAGCCGGGCCAGCGCCGCCTCGTCGAGGCCGCCCCCCATCCCGGAGCTGCCCTCGAGCAGCCAGAGGCCCCAGGCGAGCGACTGGCCGGCGAGCCCTTCGCTCTGGCGGCGCTGAGCGAGCGCGTCGAGGAAGGCGTTGGCTGCCGCATAGTTGCCCTGACCGGGATTGCCCAGGGTCGCGGCCGCCGAGGAGAAGAGGACGAACTGCTTCAGGTCGAGGCCCTTGGTCAGCTCGTGCAGGTGCAGGGCGGCGTCGACCTTCGGCGCCAGCACGCGGTCGACATGCTCGCGGTCGAGCGATTCGATCGCGGCGTCGTCGACGACGCCGGCTGCGTGGATCACCGCGGTCAGCGGGTTCTCCTCGGGGACGGTCGCAAGCGCCGCTTCGAGCTGGCCGCGGTCGGCAGCGTCACAGGCGACGATCCGCGCCTCGCAGCCCGTCTTCGCCAGCTCCTCGCGCAGGCGCCTGGCGCTCTCGGAGCCAGCGCCGCTACGGCTCAGCAGCAGTAGATGGCGGCTGCCCTGGGCCGCCAGGTGCCGAGCGATGAGCCCTCCCAGCGCCCCGGTCCCGCCGGTGATCAGGGTCGTGCCAGCGGGGTCGGGCAGACGTGGGATCGTCAGCACGACCTTGCCGACGTTGCGGCCGTCCCGCAGGTACCGGAAGGCCTCCCGCCCGCGCCGTACGTCCCAGGTGACGATCGGCGGCGGGGTCAGGGCGCCCGTTTCGAACAGGCCCAACATCTCCTCGAAGATCTCTTCGACCCGATCGATCCCCGCGTCCTGAACGTCGAAAGCGCGATAGGCGACGCCGGCGTGCCGGGCGGCGATCGTGTCGGCGTCGCGGATGTCCGCCTTCCCCATCTCCAGGAACCGCCCGCCCCGCGGCAGCAGGTCGAGCGAGGCGTCGATGAAGTCGCCGGCGAGCGCGTTGAGGACGACGTCGACACCCTCGCCGCCGGTCGTCGCCAGCAGCTTCTCGCGGAACCCGAGGTCACGCGAGGAGGCGATGTGGTCCTCGTCGATCCCCATTTCCCGCAGTACCTCCCACTTGCCGGGGCTCGCGGTCGCGAAGACCTCGGCGCCGAGGTGATGGGCGATCTGGATCGCCGCCATGCCAACCCCGCCGGCGCCGGCATGAATCAGGACCCGCTGACCGCCCCTCAGCTCGGCGAGGTCGACGAGCCCGAAGAAAGCGGTGAGGTACGCGAGCGGGACGGAGGCGGCGCGGGCGAAGATCCAGTCGTCGGGCATCTTGACCAGCCAGCGCTCATCCACCACCGAGACCGGGCCGAAGGCGTCGCCGATCATTCCCATCACCCGGTCACCGACCGCAAGGTGCTCGGAGGCCGGGCCGACCTCGGTGACGATCCCGGCACCCTCGGCACCGATCACCGCGACCCCGGGGTAGGTGCCGAGCGCGAGCAGAACGTCGCGGAAGTTGAGACCGGCAGCGTGGAGCTCGACCCGCGCCTGGCTGCTTTCGAGCGGCTCGGCCATCTTCGGATTGGGGACCAGGGAGAGGCTGTCCAGGGTCCCCTGCTCGCCCTTCGCCAGCTTCCAGGCCTTCTCACCTTCGGGCGGGGCGAGAAACGAGTCGGCCTCGACGCTCGCCAGCCGCGGCGCGTAGACCGACCTCTGGCGAACGGCGAGCTGCGGCTCCCCGGCGGCGAGCAGGCCCTGCAGGTCGAGCTCGCCGTCGTCGGCGCCGGGTTCGAGGTCGAGCAGGGCGATCCGCCCCAGGTGCTCGGACTGGGCGCAGCGCAGCAGGCCGAGGGCCGCCGCCTGGGCCGGCTCCGGCGACTCGCCCTCGACTGCCTTCAGCGCCCCCCGGGTGACGAACACGAAGCGGGCGTCGGCGAGCGCCTCCTCGCGGACCAGGGCCTGAGCCCGCTCGAGGGTCGAGTGGACGACAGCGTGGACCGCCGCCGCGGGATCATCGCCGGCGGGCGGGTCGACGGCGAGCAGGACGACGCCGGGCACCGGCTCACCGCTGGCGACGGCGGCGAGCAGCCCGTCGAGGTCGGGGTGGCGCTGCTCGACCCCTGGCAGATCGAGCTCGCCGAGCACCGCGAGGCGAGCAGGCCCCTCGGCCGGCGGCGCCGTCGCCAGGTTCACCCAATTGACCCTGTAGAGGGAGCTGTGGACCGTCCCGACGCCGCCGCGCAGGGCGTCGATGTCGATCGGCCGCGCCACCAGGGCCTCGACGCCGAGCAGCGGGGCGCCGTCATCCCCGTAGGCCCGCAGGTGAAGGGTGTCGTCCTCGCCGCGGGTGAGTCGGATCCGCAGCGCCGCGGCGCCGCGCTGGCGCAGCCGCACGCCGCGGACCGAGAACGGAACGACGAGCTTCCCCTCCTCCCCGGCGAGGGCGGCGTGCAGAGCGGCGTGCAGGGCGGCGTCGAACAGCGCTGGGTGGGCGCCGAAGCGCTCGGCTTCGCGCGCCTGCTGGTCGTCCAGCGCGACTTCGGCGAACAGCTCCCCGCCGCGGTGCCAGGCGGCGTGCAGCCCCTGGAAGGCGGGCCCGTAGTCGTAGCCGGCCTCGGCCAAACGGTCGTAGAGGAACTCGATGTCGACCGCTTCCGCCTCCTCGGGGGGCCACTCCGAGAGCGCCTCGTCGACCTCTCCGTCCTCCGGCACGGGGCCGAGCGAGCCGCTGGCATGGCGCACCCAGACGGCGTCGGGGTCTTCCTGCGGGCGCGAGTAGATCGCGATCCGCCGGGTCCCGTCTTCCTCGCGCTCATCGACCATCACCTGAATCTGGACCGCGCCGTCCTCGGTCAGGATCAGGGGCGCCTCGAAAGCCAGCTCCTCGACCAGCTCGGCGCCGACCTGGCGGCCGGCCGCCAGCGCCAGCTCGACGAAGCCGGTGCCGGGCAGCAGCACGACCCCCATCACCGCGTGGTCGGCGAGCCAGGGCTGGTTCTTCAGGGAGAGCCGGCCGGTGAGGATCCAGCCGTCGTCGTCGGCGCGCCGCACGGCGGCCCCGAGCAGCTCGTGCTCGGTCGGCTCCTGGCCGACGAGAGCAACGTCGCCGATCATGCCCGGATCCTCCAGCCAGTAGCGCTCACGCTGGAATGCGTAGGTGGGAAGCTCGACCAGGCGCGGCTCGTGCGGCGCCAGAAAGCGCTGCCAGTCGACCGCGATGCCGTGGGCATGCAGCGCGGCGAGAAAGTTCATGAACGAGACCGGCTCGTCCTCGTCCTTGGCCCGCAGGGTCGGCACCGCAAGCACCTCCGACGCGGCCTCCGGAGCGAGCGACTGCTGGGTCATCGCCGCCAGGACCCCGTCCGGTCCCAGCTCGAGGAAGCGGGTGACGCCGATCCGCTCGAGCGCGGCGACGCCGTCGGCATAGCGGACGGCGGAGCGGACGTGGCGGACCCAGTAGCCGGGCTGCGAGAGCTCCTCGCCGGCGAGCTCGCCGCTGACGTTGGAGACGATCGGGATCCGCGCCGGTCCTAGCTCGAGCCCGGCCGCGATCGCGCCGAGCTCGTCCAGCATCGGCTCCATCAGCGGTGAGTGGAAGGCGTGGCTGACCCGGAGGCGGTTGGTGCGCCGGCCGCGCTCGCTCCAGAGCTCCTCGAAGCGCTCGATCTCCGCCTCCGGCCCGGAGACGACGCTGGCCAGGGGCGCGTTCAAGCCGGCGATCGCGAGCTCGCCCTCGAACCCCTCGATCGCCGCCGCGACCTCGTCCTCGGAGGCCTCGACCGCCAGCATCGCGCCGCCGGCGGGCAGCGCCCCCATCAGGCGGCCGCGGGCGGCGACCAGCGCCGCCGCGTCCGGCAGCGAGAGGACGCCGGCGAGGTGGGCGGCCGTCAGCTCGCCGATCGAGTGGCCGATCAGGACGTCGGGTTTCACCCCCAGGTCCTCGAGCAGCCTGAAGAGCGCGGCCTCGAGCGCGAACAGGGCCGGCTGCGCGAACTCGGTGAGATCGAGCAGCTCCGCCTCGGGACTGCCGGCGACGGCGAACAGCACCTCCTTCAGAGGCCGCGGAAGATGCGGGTCGAGCGCGTCGCAGACCTCGTCCAAGGCGGCGGCAAAGACCGGGAAGCCGTCGTAGAGGCCCTGTCCCATGCCGGCCCGCTGCGAACCCTGGCCGGTGAAGAGGAAGGCGGTCTTGCCCTCGCCGACGGTGTCGCGGACGACATTGCCGCCGGGTGCCCCGATCCGGATCACGTCGAGCGCCCGCAGCAGCTCGTCGCGGTCGGCGGCGATGCCGGCGGCGCGGTGCTCGAGCTGGGCGCGGCCGCGGGCCAGGGTGAAGGCGAGGTCCGCCTGGTCGATCTCTGGATTCGCCTGCAGGCGCGTGTGCAGCCGCTGGGCCTGCGCTTTCAGCGCCTCTTCGCTCTTCGCCGAGAGCAGGAAGGGCAGCGGGCCGGTCCCGCCGCTCCGGTCGCGCTCGGGCGGGACCGAGCCGGACAACCCGGCCGGCGCCTCTTCGAGGATCGCGTGCGAGTTGGTGCCGCTGATCCCGAACGAGGAGACCGCCGCCAGCCGCGCGGTCTCGCCTCGCGGCCACGGCTCGGACTCGCTCAGTAGCTTCACGTCGCCCTTCGACCAGTCGACGTGCGGCGTCGGCTCGTCGAGGTGCAGGGTGCGCGGCAACAGCCCCTCCCGCATCGAGAGGATCACCTTGATGATCCCGGCCGCTCCGGCCGCGCAGACGGTGTGGCCGATGTTCGACTTGACCGAGCCGAGCCGGACCGGGCCGTCGCGGCGGTCCTGGCCGTAGGTGGCGAGCAGCGCCTGACCCTCGATCGGGTCGCCCAGCGCCGTCCCCGTCCCGTGCGCCTCGACCACTTCGACGTCGGCCGCGGCGAGGCCGGCGTTGGCGAGCGCGTCGCGGATCACCCGTTCCTGGGCCGGGCCGCTGGGGGCGCTGAGCCCGTTGCTGGCTCCGTCCTGGTTGACCGCGGTACCGCGGACCAGGGCCAGCACCCGGTGCCCCTGCGCCTGCGCGTCGGAGAGGCGCTCGAGCGTGATCAGCGCCGCGCCCTCGGCCCAACCGACGCCGTCGGCGCTGGCCGCGAACGACTTGCAGCGCCCGTCCTCGGCGAGGCCGCGCTGGCGGGAGAAGGAGACGAACAGCTCCGGGGTCGCGTAGATCGTCGCCCCGCCTGCCAGCGCCAGGTCGCATTCGCCCTGGCGCAGCGCCTGGGAGGCGAGGTGGAGGGCGACGAGCGAGGAGGAGCAGGCGGTGTCGATCGAGATCGTCGGCCCCTCGAGACCGAAGGTGTAGGCGATCCGGCCGGAAGCGACGCTGGTCGTCGTCCCGGTCAAGAGGTGGCCCTCGAGCTCATCGGGCGTGTCGAGGAAGATGCCGTAGTTGGTCGCCGCGATGCCGGCGAAGACGCCGGTGGCACTGCCGCGCAGGCTCTCGGGGTCGATGCCGGCGCTCTCGAACGCCTCCCAGGCGGTTTCGAGCAGGACCCGCTGCTGGGGGTCCATCGCCAGCGCCTCGCGCGGACCGATCGAGAAGAAGGAGGCATCGAACATGTAGGGCTCGCGCATGAAGCCCCCCTCGTGAGCGTAGACCGTCCGCGGGTGCTCGGGGTCGGGGTGAAAGAGGGTCTCGAGCGGCCAACCGCGATCGTCCGGGAACTCGCAGACCGCGTCGCCTTCGGCGGCGACCAGGTCCCACAGCTCCTGGGGGCTCCGCACTCCGCCCGGGAAGCGACAGCTCATGCCGACGATCGCGATCGGCTCACTCTGGCGCGAGCGCAGCCGCTCGTTCTCGCGCCGCAGGCTCTCCGAGGTCTTCAGCGATTCCCGCAGGGCATCCGCAACGCGCTCCGGACCGATCTTCTTGCCTTCCGTTGCCATACCCCTCCCCCTGATCGCATTGTCAACGCGGAGCATTGAAGTGACTGCTCAGGAGCGAGGCAAATTCCAAGTGTGAGCGCAGGCGGGGTACTCTCAGACCAGCAGGCGGAACTCTCCTGAGCTCTCGAAGTAACCCGGCACGGGCTCCGCCCGCGCACCCCGGGGGCCCTCGACCCCGTCCCCGAGGAAGTCCGCCACTGCGGCAATCGTCTCCGTCGGACTATCCCAGAGGACGTTGTGCCCATTCGGTACCGTGACCACCGTCAGCCCCACCCCGAGCTCGGCGCGATAGCTCTGTTCGACCCCGAAGCTGACCAGCGAGACCTCGGTGCGAACGACCAGGGTGGGCACCAGGACGATGGGCGGTGCCGGCAGCGCCATCTCGCTCCACGCGGTAACCGCGGCGCTGGGGCAGAAGCGGAACCGGTAGCGCCCGTCTGGGCCTCGACGGAGGTCGTCGCGGACATAGTCTTCGACCACCTCGCGTGGGGTTGCCGCCGCATCGTCGCGGCCGAGCAGCGCGTTGAGCGCACCCTCGGGGGTCTCGAAGCTCCAGTCGAGCCGATCCATTTCGGCACCTCGCAGAGCCCGGTCAGAGGGAAGCTGCAGGCCGGGCTCGAGCAGAGCCAGCGACCCGGTTCGCTCGCCGGCGGCGACGGCGAGTGCGGCGGCGACCCTGCCGCCAAAGCTGTGGCCGACCAGGGCGGCGCGGCGGACGCCGAAGGCGTCAAGGGTCTCGAGCAGGTCCCGGACGTGGCTGTCGACGTTCCAGGGCGGCTCGCGACCGGAATCGCCGTGACCGCGTAGATCGACAGCGGTAACCGCGTGGCCGCGCTCTGCGAGCTGCTCTCCGAGCTCCGCGAAGATCCCGCCATGCTGCCCCACCCCGTGGATGCAGATGACGCCCTCCGGTCCCACCCCACCCCAGCTGCGCGTGCTGAGGATCATCCTTCTCCTCATCCATCCTCGCCGCCGACGTTCGCGTCGCGGAGCGCGTTCAGGTCGACCTTCCCCGCCGGGGTGAGGGGTAAGCCGTCGACGAAATAGAAGCGGTCCGGACACATGTAGGGCGGGACGACCGCGAGCAACTCGCCGCGCAGCTGCGCAACGGAGACCTTGGCGGCGACGAAGCCCACGAGGCGCCGGCGGCCGTCGACCTCGACCACCGCGCAGGCCGCTTCGCGCACCGAGGGAAGTCCCCTCAGGGCCACCTCGACCTCGGGGGCGCCAACCCTGTTGCCACCCCGCTTCAGCACTTCGTCGACCCGGCCCCTGAAGACGTACCGGCCGGCCTCGTCGCGTTCGGCCAAGTCCCCGGTACGGTAGACGGTGGCGCCTGGGACGATGTCGGTACGCAGTGCCGCTGCGGATTGCCCGGGCGCTCCCCAGTACCCCTCCATCACCTGAATTCCGCCGACGTGGAGCTCGCCGACCACGCCGGAGCCCGTCAGCTCGGCGGCCTCCGAGCCGACCAGATGGAAGCTGACACCACGATGCGGGCGACCGATCGGCAGCTTCGTACCCGACTCGAGCGTTCGCTCCGTCACCTCGAAGCTCGAGACCACGACCGTCGTCTCGGTGGGTCCGTAGCGGTTGAAAAGCCGCAGCGCGGGGACCGCCTCCTTGAGCGCCCGCACGTCCTCCGATGCGCAGTCCTCACCGCCGATGCCCACGGTCCGCAGGGAGGAAGTCCCGAGCTTGCCGAGGTGACGGCTGGCGACCAGCACACGGAGCAGGCTCGGCGAAAAGCTCGTGTGGGTGATCCGGTGCTCGAGGACGGCCCGCACAAGGTCCGCCGGCAAGGGCACCGCATTGCCCAGAATGACGATCATGCCACCGGCAGCCGGCACCGAAAAAAGGGTTCCGAAGGCACCGTCGAAGTGGAACGGGGAGACGCAGAGAGCCCTGGTGGTCGAATCGAGACCGAACACGTCGACGGTCGCATCGGTCAGGTTGACGAGGCTCTCGTACCGGATCGCAACGCCTTTCGGCGCGGCGGTGGAGCCGGACGTATAGACGATGTATGCGAGCTGCTTCGGGTCGGGAGAGCGCAGCGGCAGCGACCCCCCGGTCGCTTCGACATCCGCGACCCCACAAGCGGCAAACGAAACCTCGGCGACCCCATCCAGCAGATCGCGCCGGGCCACGACCAGGACCGGCCGGCTGTCCGCGACCATCCGCCGCAAGCGCGGCGGCGGATCGGCCACGGGCAGGGGCACGAAGGCTGCGCCCGAAACGAGGCAGCCGTACGCGGCCACGGCAAAGTCCGTGGAGTTCCCGAGCAGGAGACCGACGCGGTCGCCGTCGGCCACGCCCAGCGCCCTCAGCCCACCCGCGAAGGCAGAGATCCGGGCCGCGAATTCGTCCCAGCCGAGAGTCCCATCGCAGTCGCTTACGGCCGGGGCGCGACTCCCCGCTGCAGCGCGCGCGGCGAGAGTCGCGATCGGCCCCGTGTCCATCGCGCCTACGAACCGGGGGCTCGCGCCCGCGCGCGCTCGATCAGCGCCAACAGATCCTCGGCCGTGTTCTCGGCCGTCAGCTCGAGGTCGGCGCTGACGAACTCGAGGCCCTGCTCCTCCTCAATCCGCACCAGTGCCGCGATCATCGCCAAAGAGTCGACCCCGAGCTCTGCCAACGGCCGCGTCCCGTCCAGAGACCTCACCGGAACGCCACTCTCCTCCGAGAGGACATTTAAAAGCGGCTCCATCGTGCTCATCGTTTCCCCTTCCGACTACCCCTGCGGGGCGCCTTGGGTGCTTTGAACCAGCCCCCAGTCGACGAGCTCCCGCAGCCAGCGGGCCCGCCGCTCGCTGCCCTCCGCGTTTTCGAGCCAACTCCGCGAGTACTGCGGCTCCCGCCTCGGGGGGCGCCCGGGACGATCGGCGCGCCGCCACTCGCGCTGGCGACGCGCCTCCCGGAAGACGCTCTCTCGCTTCAGCTGAGCAACGATCTGCCGCATGCCCTCCCGTCCGGCCTCGTCACGGGGCGCCTGGAAGTAGGTGAAGCTGCACATCTTGCGGTTTGGGCTGCCCCCCCAGGAGGCGTGCCAGGTGCGCAGATCGAAGACGAAGACGTCACCGGGGCAGGAGTCGCAGACCGCCGCCGGGACTTCACCGACCCCGAGCCCGGCTCCGCTGCGCTCGTCCTCGGGGTTGCCGCTCGTTTGATCGTCCTCCCGGGGCGCGATCGCAGCCACCTCACGGTGCCAGGGTTCGCGGTGCGAGCCGGGCAAGACCCGCAGCGCTCCAGACTCGCCGTCGAGCTGCTGCAGATAGGCGACGAACTTCGCGGAACGGAAATCGGGAGCGCTGGTGTCCGCGTGCCACTCGGTCAGCCGGCCGGAGAAATTGTTGCCGTTGGTCATCACCCCGACGGCGTCCTCGCCGAGCAGGTCCTCGGCGGCCTCGACCAGGGACGGGAGCTCGAGCGCGGAGGCGAGAAAGGGCGTCTCCTCGCGCATGCTCGACCAGTTGATCTGGCCACGGACCCCGATCGGCGCCGCGTAGAGAGGCTCGACCGCCGCCAGGGCGCGCTCGTACTCGGACTCGATCGTCCGCATCTCCTCGGCGCTGAAGAATCTCCGAAGCGCGAGGAAGCCGAAAAGCTCGAAATGCAGTCGCTGTTGAGCAGTCAGGTTCACGATGACGCGATGCATTGAAGGCCGGGTGTGGGATTTGAGTCAAACTTCGAAGCACTGGACTTGCCCCGAGTTGCGGGCGGAGGGCGAGGGACTCGATGATTACGACCGTTGATCAACTGGATCCTTCCCCGGGGGGCGATCGGAGTCGAGCGCTTCGGCGACGACGAGCGGGCGATCTTCTGCTCCGAGAAGCGCTTGGTGGCGAGCGCGGTGGAAAAGCGCCGCCGGGAGTTTGTCACCGGTCGCGTCTGCGCCCACCGGGCCATGGTCGCGCTCGGCCTGGCGCCAACGCCCGTGCTCTCAGGCGGCCGTGGCGAGCCGGTTTGGCCGCAGGGGGTGGTCGGCACCATCACCCACTGCGAGGGCTACCGAGCCTGCGCCGTGGCCCTGGAGGCCGAGGTTCCGTCGCTGGGCATCGACGCCGAGCCTCACCTTCCGCTACCCGCCGGGGTCCTCGCGGCCATCTCCTCCCGCGGGGATCGCGAGCGGCTTCGCAGGACCTTTGCGGGCGACAGGACCAATCACTGGGGCCGGCTCCTGTTCTGCGTCAAGGAGGCCGTGTACAAGGCCTGGTACCCCCGCACCGGGATCCCGCTCCGCTTCTCCGACGCCGCGATCGAGTTCGATCCGGCCGAGCAGCGTTTCTCGGCCATCGTGAAGTGCCCGGTCCACGCCGCTTGGCCGGGACCCGGCGCGAGCTTCTCGGGCCGGTGGGGCGTCGGCAGCGGCTTCGTCGTGGTCAGTGCCAGCTGGTGCGCTCCGGCATCGAGCGCCGAACGACGACTTCTTGACTCGGCCCGCCCGCAGCGCAGAACCTTCGCGCCATGAGCGTGAAGGGAAACCCTGGTTGAGCCTCTGGGACACGTTCATGGCTGCGGACACGCTCCGCCGCGAGACCTGGCAGTGGGACGGCGTCCGGTTTCGTCGCCGCACCTACGGCGATGGCGTGGCGGCCGCGCGCCACGCCGCGGCCGGACTGCGCAGGCGAGGCGTAGGACCGGGCAGCGTGGTCGCCACGGTCATGACCAACGGCCCCGACTCCCTTCCCTGCATCGGCGGCGCCTGGTTCGCGGGCGCCAAGGTGGCGTCCCTGCCGATCATCTCCCGCGGCATGACCATCCCCGGGTACGTGACGCAGCTACGCAGGCTTTGCCGGCTCCTCGATGCCGACTGCCTCGTCGTCGAAGACCGGTTTCTCTCGTTCCTGCCCGAGAACCTCGATCTCGGCACTCCGATCCTCGGCTGCCGCGGTTTGATCGAAACCACGGGCGTCGTCGACGTCGCTCCGCCCGCGCCCGGGGAGACGATGTTCATCCAGTTCTCGTCAGGCACCACCGGCGAACCCCGGGGCGCCGAGCTGACCGCGAACGCGATCGGCGCTCAACTGGCGACGCTTTCCTCCGAGGGGAGGATCGACCCCGAGCGGGACGTCGGCTACACCTGGCTGCCGATGTCTCACGACATGGGCTTCTTCGGATGCACCCTGCTCGCCTGGTACAGCGGCATTCCCGGCGTCGTAGCGGCCCCCGAGCGCTTCCTCGGCGCCCCGCGAACCTGGTTCGACGACTGCGCTGACTTCGGCGCGACGGTCACCGCCGCGCCGCCGTTCGCCCTCGACGTCGCTGCGCGGGCGGAGCGGAGACGCTCGAGCGGCAAGCCGCTGCGCGTGCGCCAGTGCATGATCGGCGCCGAGGAGATCCTCTGGCCGACCTTGGAGAACGCGCTGGCGGCGTTCGCGCCGCGGGGTTTGTCGGCGCACGCGCTGACGCCGGGGTACGGGCTGGCCGAGGCCGTGCTCGGGGTCACCGGTGAGCGCCCGGAGGCCGCCCCCGAGTTCATCGACGTCGACCGCGACGCGCTCGCCTGCAACCGGGTCGAGGTGGTCGCCCCCGACCACCCAGCTGCCCGCCGGCTGGTCTCGGCCGGGAGGCCGCTGACGGGCGTCGAGGTGAGGGTCGAGTCGGCCGTAAGCGAGATCGTGGTCAGGAGTCCGAGCCTCGCGAGGCGCTACTTCGGCAACGAGGAGATGTCCGCGAACCGCTTCGTCGACGGCGAGCTGCGCACCGGGGACATCGGCTTCCTGCACGAGGGCAGGCTCTTCGTCAGCGGCCGCAACGACGACCTGCTCAGCGTGCGCGGGCGCAACGTCTATGTGCAGGAGACCGAGCGGCTGCTGGCGCGTGACGGCGACGTATCGGAGGGCAACTGCGCGATCGTCGACGTCTCCGACGGGGTCGAGCCGCGGGTCACCCTCGTCGCCGAGACCAGCAACCGGCAGGTCGATGCCGAAGCGCTCGCCGGGCGCCTCTACCGGCTGGCGATGGATCATTGCGGGCTGGCGGTGCAGGACTTCGTATTCCTCGACCGCGGGCGGTTTCCGAAGACCCCAAGTGGCAAGGCCCAGCGATACCGCTGTCGCAAGCTGGCGGCCGACCCTGGGCCCGGCACCCGAAGAGTGGTTCTGGGGGCACGGGCGGAGGGAGCAGGGTGAGCCCCCGCCCGAGGCGCCGGGCCGCGCGGCGACACCTGGCCCGGCTGATCGCGTGGGCGATGCCCCTCTTCCCCGAGCGATACAGCCGCGGCGCCCTGGGAGCGGTGCTCGGCTACGCCCCCCGCCTCTGGGGCTGGACCCGGGGGGGCGATCGCCAGACCGCGGTGAGACTGGCCTTCGAATCGGCGTTCCCCCGTGAGGATGCGGAGCTCTTCTTCTCCGAGATGATCCCGCGGCGCGCCCGCGCTCTCGCCACGAGCATGACGTATATGGCGCGATATCGAGCCGGCCAGGACTCGCGCTTTGTCGTGCCGCTGCGGCTCCCCGTCGCAGACGGGACTCCCTGCGTCATCACCTACCTGCACTACGCGATCGACCCGGTCGTCCAGCTGGCACTACTGAGGGAGAACGCCTCACGCCGCTTTCGCTGGGTCGTCTATCCACCGCCCCCCAACCGCCCCTTGCGCTGGGAGGACGAACGCGAGCTGTACCTCGCGGGAGGCCCGATCCCCACCGCCGTCGCAGACACCTTCCTCTACGTCACCAAGCCGAGCTGGTTGCTCGAGGCGAAGCGGCACCTGGGCGACGGCGGCGACGTCCTTCTCGCCCTGGACTCGCCGATCGACGCCCGCCGCGGGGCGGGCGCACAGCTGCGGGTGGGAGAGGCGTCGATGCCGGTCTCTCCCGCCATCGACAGACTCGCCGACGACGGCGCACGGCTCCTTTTCGTCTGGCCCGAGCCCGGGCCTGACCAGACTTGGAAGCTGCGCTGCGAAGAGCTCCCGAACACGGCCGCGGTCGCCGACGCCGCCAGCCGCTGGATCCGCGATCATCGCGACTACTGGGCTGCCTGGTCCGGCGTCACCGCGCGGATCCCGGCGACGAGCATGCGGGTCGGCGGCGAGTAGCGGCCCTCACACCCAGGCGACCTTGGTCTCGTCGGCCCGCAGCAGCAGAACACCGCCGGCCCCCACCGCGACGCTGAACCCGAGCAGGACGAGGATCGCGATCACCGACCCGTCACTCCCCGTGATCGCGGCCCGGTAGCCGTCCATGGCCCAGTAGGCCGGGGTGAGCGGAGCAAGAGCCTGAGCCCACGGCGGCAGCAGGGCGTGTGGGACCAGCGCCCCGGCGAAGCCGGCGAACACCAATGCCCCGACGTAGGTGACGGCGTAGACCTGTATGTAGGTCCGGCAGACGGCGGTCACCAGGACACCCAGCAGGACCAGGAACAGGCTGTAGGCAAGGCCGACGCCGATCATCGCCACCCAGGAGCCATACACGTGCAGGCCCAGCAGAACGGCCCCGGCCCCGAAGACCAGACCGAACTGGATCAGGGCTTGGAGATAGGGCACTGCGAGCTTGCCCAGCACGATCTCGGGCGTCGTCGCGGCGCTGGCGCGGAGCCTGTCCCAGGTCCGCCAGGCGTGCTCCCGGAAGAACCCGTTGCTCGCGTTGCCGACCAGGAAGAAGGCGAACGTGATCGCCATCCCGGGCACCGCCTGTCCGGCGCCTGAGTCGGCCGGTCCCGATTCCAGGGTGAGGGCGAGATGGAACGCCGGCTTCAGAAACGGGATCAGAACCAGCGGCAGCACTACCAGCACAGCCGCCGGAAGCGGATCCCGGCGCAGGACGCGCCAGTCCTGACGCGCGATTGCCAGGCTGCGTCTAAAGGACAGACGAGCCATTGACGTTGGCGACGGCCACGCGGACCGAGTCGCTCTGCTCGGTGAGCGCCAAGAACACGCTCTCGAGGGTCGGCTGGATCATCTTCGCGTCGCGAAGGCGCGCGACCGAGTCGCCGAACGTCGACAGCGCCCGCGCCAGCGCCAGGCCGGGCTCTCCGCCGGCGGGCACTCGCAGGGTGCTCTCGGAGAGGCGCACGTGGGGCAGCGGCGCCAGGGTCGGGGCCGGGCCGTCGAAGGTCAGCTCGACCGCGGAATCGCCGTGCGCGGCGATCAGCCTCTCCAATGGGTCGTAGGCCAGGACCCGCCCGTCGTGAAGGATCGCCACCGATGCTCCCAACCGTTCCGCCTCGACCAGATAGTGCGTCGAATAGCAGACCGCGGAGCCGGCGCGGGAGAGCTCATGGACGAGCCCGAGGATGCGGGAGCGACTCCGAACATCCACTCCGGCGGTCGGCTCGTCGAACAGCAGCAGCGGCGGCGGCTGCATGATGGCCAGCGCCAGGTGCAACCGGCGCTGCTCCCCCAGCGACAGGGTCTGGGCTTGGCGATCGAGCAGCTCGCCCAGTTCGAGGGCGTCCGCCAGCTCCTCGATCCGGGCCCCGATGGCACGGCCCCCGAGCCCGACCAGTTCGCCGAAGAAGCGGAGGTTCTGACGCACGGAGAGGGTCGGGTACACGCCAGTCTCCTGTCCCGCCAGGCCGAGCCGCGCCTGCGCCGAGCCCGGCCTGTCCCGCATCTCGATTCCGTCCACTCGCACGGAGCCGCGGTCGGGCCTGTGCAGCCCTGCCGCGATCGAGATCAGCGTGGTCTTTCCGGCTCCGTTGCGGCCAAGCAGGGCGACGACCTCCCCCCTGCCGATCGAGAGATCGACTCCCGCGAGCGCCGTCACCTCACCGTAGCTCTTGTAGATCCCGCGCAGGCTGAGGGCTGAATCCGCGTCCTCGTCGGCTCCCGCCATGGAGCGAGTATGTATGCGCTCTGACCGTGTGGCCAAAAGCGGGCGGAGCGCCGCGGACGGATTTCACCCGGCGTCGACCAGATCCTCGATGGTCAAGTCGAGATCGCCCTCGGCCGTCACCATCCGCGGCCCGCTGAGGACCTCACGCGCCGCCGCCACGCTCGCATAGACCCTGCTGTAGTCGGGCACCAGCAGCGATTGCCAGGCGAAGTAGGAGGTATCACAGCTGCGGTCGATCAGCTGCAGCATGCGCGCCAGCCGCTCGCCCGGATCGTCCACGACCGCAGTCACGGTCCGCCGCCCCGCCTCGACCTGCGGCAGCACAACCGCGCCGACCTCGCGCTCCACCATCTCGAAGCGCGCCCCGAGCGCCCGCTCGAAACGGTCCGGATCGAGCAGCAGCTTCTCATTCCCTGAGCGGCCGTCGAGCTCGAGGCCGAGATCGTCGGCAAGGGCGCCGCGCAGCGGCGAGGCCCGCAGCGTCCCGACTCCGACATAGGGCCAGTCGCGCCAGGGCATGGCCCGCAGACGCCCGTCGACGACCCGGCAGAAGAGCTTGTCGCCGGTGAAATAAGAGACCTTGCCGCCGGCCAGCAACCGGAGCAGCAACGTCGTCTTGCCGGCCCCCTTGCCACCGGCGATCGCGATCACCTGGTCGCCGTGGACGACGCCGGAGGCATGGAGGATGATCGTCCCGCGGGCCTCCTCGTGACGGGTCACGAGGTCACGGACCAAGTCGATCATCTGCACCACCGCCCCCGCGGTCACCCCCACCTCGACCCTGTTTCCAACCGGGCGCAGCTTCCGGGGCAAACGCACGGTCGCACTCTCATTCGCGTAGAGGATCGACTCCCCACCGCGGACACGGTCGGCGGTGAAGGTGAACTCAGGCGTGCTGCTGCGCCTGATCGTCATCCGCTCGGCCCGCCCAGAGTCGACGCAGACGTCACCGCGCGGACTGACCGCGAAGACGAACTGCGGCTCGTGGCGTGGGGTGTCCCCGAGCGAGTGCCGGAAGAAGTCGAGTACGGGCTCGAAATCGGCCGCCGCCGCCGGCGCGACCTCGAAGCCCACAGTGGTGCCGAGGTAGCTCAGGTAGCGCACGAGAGGACCATCAGCGCCTTGATCGTGTGCATACGATTCTCCGACTGGTCGAAGACGCGGCTGCCGGGACCCTCGAAAACCGCCTCGGCGACCTCTTGCAGGTCGGGGTGTGCGCGCGCGAACTCGGTGTCGAGGTTGTGGAGCGCCGGCAGGCAGTGCAGATAGATCGTGTCCGGCCGCCCGGTCAGCGCCATCATCTCCGGCGTCACCTTGTATTCGCGCAGCAGCTCGATCCGCCGCTGCAGCGAGTCCTCTTCACCCATCGAGACCCACACGTCCCCATAGACGGCGGCCACACCATCAAGGGCACGGGCGGGCTCGTCGGTGACGAGAATGCGGCCACCGCGGGTGCCGGCATCGGCGCGCAGCTCTGCGATCAGATCCGGAGAGGGCTGCAGCTCGGCCGGCGCGAGCACGCGCAGGTCGAGGTCGAGCTTGGTCGCGGCGATCAGCAGCGAGGTGACCTGGTTGTTGCGGCCATCGCCCACGTAGGCGACCGGCGCCCGGGTCAGCTCGCCGAACTCCTCGCGCAGGGTGAGCAGGTCGGCGAGCACCTGGGTCGGGTGATAGTCATCGCTGAGCCCATTCCAGACCGGAACGCCGGCATTGCTCGAAAGGGTCTCGACCGTCGCCTGGTCGAAGCCGCGAAACGCGACCCCGTCGAACACACGCCCCAGCACCCGCGCCACGTCGGCGACCGACTCCTTGTAGCCGAGGCGCAGATCCTCTGCCGGGAAGATCTCCAGGCAGCCGCCTTCCTCGGCGGCCGCGACGACGAACGAAACCCGGGTGCGCGTCGACGGCTTGAGGAAGATCAGTGCGAAGTTGCGGTGCTCGAGGCGCCTTTCGTACACCCCTCGGCGGCGCAGCTCCTTCAGCTCGGCGGCGGCGTCGAGCAGCAGTTCGATCTCCTCCGGAGCGTGCCTGCGCATGCTGAGCAGGCTCCTCCCCCGCAGCGCCACGCTATCGATCGCACGGCTGCCGGATCGCGAATCTAATCCCATTCGAAGGCCTCCTTTGGTGTGTAGCCCAGACGCACCGCCATCGCCGCCACCCGATCCTCCGACAACAGAGAAAGCAGCCCGGGACGCGCACTGAGCCAGCGAGCGGGGGCGGGCGCCACGGTAGCGTTGATGATCGCAGGACGGTGGGCCACGGTCATGTAACGCGCAGACGACGTGAGACCCAGTCCCTCGGCCATGCGAACGAGCAGGTTGGTTCTCATCCGCCCGCCAGCGAGGAACTCCTCGAAGCGCACACGGGTAACCCTCTGTTCCGGGCCGAGATGGGTGAGGATGCGGGAGTGTGGATGAAGCCACTGCTCGAGACAGAGGTCGTCCAGTGAACCGTTCAAGTGCTCGCGCCAACCCGGGAACAGGTCGAAACACCATAGGTGCCGGTCCCGGGGGGCGTGGGCGATGCCCGGCTCCGTCAGCTCGGTCAGGTCGTGCTGCCAGAACCCACGGTGGGCCCACCCGTCGAGCAGCCCGTTGACCACGGCCAGCGGGTTGCGGGTCAGATGCAGCCAGTGGACCTGCCGGCCGGCGAAGAGGCGGCGCAGGGTAGGCAGTCGGTGGGCATCGCTGGACGCCTTGAGCACAAGCGTGCCGGCGGTGGCCGGCCGGGGGCGATGGCGCGGACCGGCGGCGAGGAAGGGGGGGATCTCCAGGATCGTCCCGCCGCGCGGCGGGCCGGACTCGGGGACGTCGGTGAAGAGGTCGCGCCGCAATCGATCGGCGAGCGCATACAGGTGAGGGTCGAGCGGGACCCCCGAATCGAGCAATGCCCGCAGCGCCGCCGCGGTGACGTTTTCGCCGCCGAGCTCGATCCCGCGCTTCTGCAGAGCGGCCACCACGGCCTCGACCCGCTCTGCCACCCACTCCAGATCGGCCCCGAGGTCGGGCCATTGGAGCTGGAACCGCAGCGCCCAGCTCCAGGCGAAGCGCAGCCGCTGCTCGGCGCTTGGCTCGAGGTTCGGCTCGCCCCAACACTCGAAGGCGATCTCGTCGAGCAGCGCCTCGCGCTCGCCGGGGGCGAGCGGCATGTCCTCGATGCACTCGAGCTCACGAGTCGCGTCGGGGAAGTTCCAGCCCGCGAGCGTGAAGAGGGGACGGTGCTCGCCCAGAGGCGCGACTGCGCCCGCAGCACTCCGCAGGAGGTGGTGGACGACGCTGGTGCCACCGCGCGGGCTACCGACGACGATCGCCACCCGGCGTAGCTCCCGCGCCCGCTCGCGCCAGCGGCGTTCAGCCGGATAGCGGTCCCGGAGGTGCGCCTGCAGCCGCTCGCGCTCGGTGGCCAGGAGCGCCAGCCGCTGCGGTCGTGATGCCGGCTTCATCGCGCCGCCGGCAACTTGCGCCGGCGCCGCCCGAGCGGACCCGCGCGGCGCCACCAGTAGCTCACCACCCGGTCCAGGTAGGAGCTGGGAGAGGGCGCCGCCGCCCGCACGTTGCTGGGAGCGCGGGACGCCGAGTCCTTCAGGTACGGCGAATAGATCCCGAGCAGGCGCTCGAAGCGCCGCAGCTGATCACGGTCGACGCCGCGCACCTCCCAGGCCTCCAGTGAACGGCGGATGAAGCCCCACTGACGAAAGCTCAGGACCGGCGGCTCCGCGATCGGCGTCAGCCCAGCCGCCTCGCACTCGTCGTTGAGCGAGTCGACCGCAGCCGCGATCAACTGGGGCAGCGTCAGCCCGGCGCTTCCGGCCGCGGCGACGACGTCGGCAGTCCGCTCACCCGCCAGCGCCGCCCGCGTCAGTGCGGCCAATTCCGCGGCGACCCAGTCCACTGGGACGATGTCGATCAGGGCGGTGCGCGAACCGACGAGGAACGGAACCCCCTCGGCGATCAGGCCGAGCAGGGGGTAGACGCCGTGGAAGCCGTCGACACGACCGTCGGCGCTCGAGCCGACGACGAGGCTGGTCGCGAAAGCGGTCGGCTCGAGGTCGGTGAACTCTTCGCGCAGGACGCCCTCGGCCGCCACCTTCGTCGCCTCATAGCTATTGCGGTGATTGCCCCCGCTGTAGCCCGCATAGGCAGAGGAGACGTAGATCATCCGCGCCGAGTCGGAGCTCCATCGGGCGAAGCTGGCGACGGCCCGGGTGGCGTCCACGTTCGGCCCCCACATCTCCTCCAACGAGCGGTTCCAAGCGATGCTGGCGGCGGCGTGCACGACGACGGTCTCGTTGGCCCGCCCGAGCTGGGTGAGGAGATCGTCTGCGGCGAATGACCGGGCCAGGTCGCAGACCACCGGCCGCACCCGTTCGGCCGCTGCCCCGAGCCTGGCAGCGAAGGCCGCCGACGACTCCACGGAGCTGAAGACCCCCACCACCTCCGCGTCGGCGGGCCAGCTCGCGGCCAACCGACGCACCAGCGCCGAGCCGATGACGCCGTTGATGCCGGTCAGCAACAGCCTCATCGACCGCCGTTACGCTCCGTCGTCAGCTCAGTAATCGCGGCTAGCATCGCGTGCGAGTTCGAGCGGATCGCACGGATGCCGAGCGGATCCATGATCGCGCTCAGCGAGGGCACGCCGAGGTCGAACTCGACGACCAGGCGCACCCGCACACCATCACTTGCCGGCTCCAGCTCCCATGCCCCGCGCCAAACCTCGAGGTCGCCCTCGGTTTGCTCGAACTCGATCCGCGTGTGTGGGTGGAAGACGTCGGCCTCCGTCCAGCTCAGCTCGCTGCCGTTCAGCAGCACCCGCCAGGCGGTGACTCCTCGATCCTCGGCACGCTCGAGCCAGTCGACCCCGATCACATCGGCCATCGTGGCCGGATAGCGCTCAAAGGCGCTGACCACCTCCCACACCCCGAGGACCGAGACACCCGGTATCTCCACTCCAGTCTCCACTACCGGCACGACGCGCCTCCTTCTAGACGGAAATCTGCGCCGCGCCACGTTCGCGTTCGGCGTTGCGGGAAGCGGCCTCCACCGCGCCGACCAGCCGTTCGATCCCGCTCGACAGGCTGGAGGCGTCAACCACAGCCGGCGGATAGACCCTAAGGACCGGCAATCGATTGATGCAAAAGGTGATCAGCAGCCGTCGCCTCAGCGCCTCCATCACGACGTCGCCGGCGAAGGCGGGCGACGCACACTCCACGCCGATCATCAGACCCTCCCCTCTCACGTCGACGATCTCCTCACGGCCGGCGAACGCCGCGGCCAACTGGGCACGGGCAGCGGCGCCGAGCCCCCCCACTCCGGCGAGGAACCGCTCGCGGCTGACCGTGTCCAGGACGGCGCCGCCGACTCTCCCTGCCAACGCCCCCCCGGCGAAGGTGGACGCCAGGACGAGCGGATCGGTTTCGCGGGAACCGATCAGCTCGCTCGAGTAGATCGCCGCGGCAAGCGGGATGAGTCCGCCGCCAAGCGTCTTGCCGGCAAGCAAGATGTCCGGCTGACAATCATCCGCCGAGCGCCAGAGCCTGCCGCAGCGCCCCAGGCCAGTTTGAATCTCGTCGAGGACCAGCAGCGTCCCGGTCCGCGTGCAAAGCCGGCGGATCGCCGCCAGGAATTCCGCACTCAGCGGTCGGATGCCACCCTCACCCTGTATCGGCTCGACGAAAAGCGCGGCCACGGTCCGCCCCTCGAGCACGCGCTGGACCCCCTCGAGATCCTCCGGCTCGAGCCGGTTCACGGGGTATGCCGGGGCCGGCCAGGATGCGCCGGCACCCGGCTCTGAAAGCGCCAGCGCGCCAGCCGTTCTGCCGTGATAGGCGCCGCGCAGCGAGGCCAGCTCGCTGCGCCCGCTGGCGAGCATCGCGATTCGAACAGCCGCGTCCGCGCACTCGCCACCGCTGTTGGCGAACAGCACCCGGTCGACCGAAGAAGGGGTGTGGCGGAGCAACTTCTCGGCGCAGGCGGCTGCCGCCTCGCTGCCGAGGATCTTGGTCGAGAGCCCGATCATCCCGAGCTGATTGCGGGCCGCCGCGACCACGGTCGGATGGCGGTGCCCCAGCAGGTGGACGCCGAACGAGCCGAAGTCGAGCCAGCGCCGCCCGGCCGTGTCGGTGACCCAGGCCCCCTCCGCCTGAATCTCGGCGGCATCGAGGCCCGAGAGGCGCAGCAGCATCGCCGGGGATCCGCCGAAAGCAAGCGCGTAGCGGTCGAGGAAGGCGGTCATCAGGCGTCTTCCATGAAGCCGCGGAGGTGGGAGATGTCGATCCCCAGCTCAGCCCCGAGCCGCGACCAGGTCTGCATCGCCGCCAGGACCTCGCCCTGGCCGGCGGGTACGAGCGGGTTCGGCAGCTCGCCGGGGAAGTCGTCGAGCAGCCTCTGGAAGAGGCGACGGATTCCCTCCGGGTCGCCGTGCTCGTCGAGCAGGCCGTCGCGCAGGTCGAGGCACTCGAGCAGCTGGGGGCCGTCGAGCCTGATCATCTCGTCAACCCCGTACTCGAGGGCGAGGGCGAGCAGATGGTCCTCGGCCGGCGGGCAGGAGCCCGCCAGCCGCGCGTCGAGGTCGGCGAGCAGCTCCAGCATCCGCAGCTTCACGACCGCCAGCATCTGCGGCTGCCTTCCACCCCCCTCGATGTCCTCCAGGTAAGCGCGGCCCTCGACGGCGAGCAACCAGGCGACCGTGGTCCAGGCCTCGACCACTGCGACGGGGTCGCGCGCCCGACCGCCCCAGGCGCGGGGATAGGGACGCGGCAGCGTCACGGCCAGACCTCCAGCCGGAGCGCCTCCGCCCGCAGCCGGCGCAGCAGCGCCGCAGCCGCCGCGGCGTCGAGCTCCGCCAGCTCCGCCAGCGACGCCTCGGCCGGGGCCGGCGACCCGTCGGCGGTCGGTACGGCGCCGCCCCCGGACAGCACGACCATTGACCCCCCGGGCAGCAGCGCCAGCTCGCGGGTTCCGGCCGGGGGAGCACAGGCGAGCGTCCCGACCGGCGCGCCAAGCGCCTGACCCAGCTCGGCGACCGTCTCGACCATCGTGCCGGCGAGCGCCGCCCCTTCGACAGGGATCCGGCCGAGAGCCGTCCGCGCGGTCTCGATCGCGGCCACCGGCGGTTCGCCGCCGTGCCGCGTCCGGCAGAAGCGGTCCCAGCGGAGCAGGAACCACTTGCGGTTACCGCAAACCGAGTCGCGGTCGCAGAGCACGGCGTCCATCGCGTAGAGAGTCGAATTGGCCGCGTAGGCGAGGCGGCCGCGGCTCTCGCCGGCCCGCTCGGCGATGATCGCGAGGGCGGCGAGCCGGATCGCCCGCTCCAGCGAGGACCACTTCCACATGGTCGCCAGGTCGGGAAGGTGGTCGGCGAAGGGCATCGTGCCGTCGGTCGCGATTCCGTTGACGATCCGCTCGAGGTACTTCAGCCGCACGGTGCGGGCCGTGTTCCAGCCGTGGTAGGCGGCAACCGCGGCGGCCGGAGCCAGGGCAGCGACCCGTTCCAGGTGATCGAGATCGCGCTCGAGCAGGGCACGCGTGAAATGGACGTACTCAAGGTGGTTGCCGGCGGCGAACAGTTGCGTCGCCATCCCCGCCACCTCCTCCCCGCCCTCGACGATGCAGACCGTGTCGATGTCGCTGAGCGCGTTGGCGAGGCCGTGAACCGGCGAGCTGGTGAGCAGGATCGTGGCCGGCTCGCCGAGAGCGCCGACGACGGCCTCCCCGACCGCGTCGATCGTAAGGCCGCGGGACTCGAGGAACCGTTCGACCGCCTCGAGGCGGGTCCGCGCCAACTCGGCGAGCGCGCCGCTCACCGGGCCACCTCCTCGCGCACGCCCCGGCCGGCCCGATCCGTGAGTGGGTCGAGAGCCGAGAGCAGCCAGGGCGCGACGTCGCGGTTGCTCACCGCATCGGCCCGCCAGGCCGCGGGGAGGCCCGGACCGGCCGCGGCGAGTATTCCCGCCAGCGACGAGACTCCGCTGCTGGCCAGGTGACCTCCGGTCTTCCGAGTGGCGACGACGGCGCTCGCGCCCGGTGCCGGACCGGTCTGGAGGTTGAACCCCGGCGCCAGGACCAGGTGGGCATCGCCAAGCTCTCGCCGCAGCCGATCGCCCCCGCGCAGGAACTCGCCGACCACGTAGCGGCCGCCCTCGCACACCTGGACCAGCGCCCGCTCGGCCCGGTCGACGACCTGCTCGGCTCGGCCGGGGGTGATCACGCCGCCCGGTCGCTCCACCGCGTTGACCCAGATCGAGCCGTCGCCCGCAGGCGAAATCGCGATCTGGGTCCGGGCGAGATCGATTCCACCGTTGCCGTCGAAGGCGAGCAAGCCAGCGCGCTCGAGGATCGCGTTGGCATGGACGTCATGGCTGATTCCCGCCATCCCGTGGTCGGAGCTGACCACCACCAGAGTCTCGGCGTCAGCGTGACGCAGCAATGCCTCCAGATGGCCGTCGGCCCAGCGGTAGGCCGCGCGCAGGGCGCGCCAAGCGGCATCCGCGCACTTGGCGTCGTAGACCGGCGAGTCCGGGTCGCAGAGGCCGCTCAGCTCGTGCGCGACGTCGTCGATGCAGGGCTGGTACACGACCGTCAACGTGGCCGGACCGAGCGCGTCGAGCGCCGCGCGGCTGACTTGGATGAAGTACTTCGCGGCCTGTTCGACCGTACTCAACAGGATCCGCTCGGCACCGCCATCGCCGCCGTCGAGGAGGGTCGGTCCGAATAGGCCGCAGCGGTAGAAGCGGCCGAGGCCCTCGCCGACGAACGGCCCGGCGCGCCGGGCCGCCGTAGACGCCGCGGCGTCGGGTGCCGTGACGGTCTCCCAGGCACCGAGCTGCAGCAGCATGGGCGTCCCATCGTCGGGGCGCCGAACCGCCCGCACGAGCGTCGCCGGGACGCCAGCCGGGGACCAGGCTCGCCAGCCGGCGTCAAGGCCGAGCAGCAGCCGCTCAGCCGCCGGCGACTCGATCGCGATGACACCGTCGATCAGGCGCCGTGCGACCGCGCTCCCCAGGGGCAGCGCCCCGGGATCGTCGAGCTCCTCACCGAGGACGACGACTCCGCCGCGCCGGCGCCGCCGCGAGTAGCCGTCGATCGCGAACCGCAGGCCCGCGGGAGCGGGACCGCGCCAATCGCGAATCGCCCAGGGCAGGTGGATCAGCATCGCGTCGGCGCGCGTCGGGCCGAGCCGCTCCCATATCGGTGGAGCACCGAGCGCATCCGACGCGAAGCCGCTGCGGTGGGCCTGGATGCCGCGCGCAGGATCGGGAATCCTGAAACCGGTGACGCCGTGGTCGGCTGGGTCGAGGCCGGTGAACAGGGTCGCGAGCGCCGCGGGCGTCTGCGCGTTCGGCCACGATGGCTGGGCCGCCGCGAGGGTGCCGGCGGCGACCACCGAGCGCAGCGCCGGCAGCTCACCTTCGTCGAGGAGCCTGCGCACCGCCCAGTGCGCGGCGGCGTCCCAGACGTGCCAGATCGCCCGGCGCATCGTCACGCCCCCCCTGCCGTCGGGGCCGGCCGCCCCGTGACCACATCCCGCAAGAATGAGAGCTTCGAGTAGAACGACTCCTCGAACGGCTGACGCCGCGCGGTCAGGAAGGCCCGAATCCGCTCCTTTGCCACCGCCAGCTCCGGCAGTACCGCGGTCTCGTCCGGTGGCAGCAGGGTTCGGCTGCGCAGGTACTCGATCTCGCACTGAACCAGCGCCGTCCGCGGCGACTCGAGCAGCGAGGAGTGATCGAAGAACGCCCCGTACACGTGACCGCTCTCCACCGACTCGAAGTTGACGTCGTAGCGCACGCGGCGAAAGCTCGGCAGTCGCCGTGCCTCGACGCCAAGCTCTTCGCTCAGGTGCGCCTCCATGGAGCCCTCGATGGGGATACCTGGGCGGATCTCCTCGCGCCGGACCAAGGCGTCCTCGGCGAACCACTTCCGCTTGCGCGTGCAGAGGCCGTCGGTGGTCGGGATGAACGAGACATAACCTCGCTCAGGCTCCGGCGCGACGACCTCGAAGAGGTGGTTGACGTAGTCCCACGCCTGCAGCCCGTCGCCGTACTCGAGCACGAATCCCGGCATCCCCCCGCGCCGGACCAGCTCGTGGAAGGCGGCGGTCAGGCCCCAGATGTCGGCCGCGCCGGACAGCGTCAGCTTGTACTCCACCTCATCGCCGCCGAAGCACTTGCGGTAGCAGCACCCATGACTGTTGACGAAGGTCGGGTCCGCCCCGTGAGCCGCGAGCGCGGCGCGCAGCAGCTGGTCGTCGTCGCCGACCGGCACCGGCTCGGCAGTGGTCCGCAGAAAGTTCGCCCGATCGCCGTCGAAGCGCGTCCGTCCATAGAGATGGGCGCAATCGTCGGCGGCCATCCCGCGATAGAGGATCGGAACGTAGGACTCGGGGCGCAGAGATCCGCCGAGATCGGCGGTCAGCTCGCGCAGTAGCGGCGACGGCACCAGCCCATCGAAGAGCTCGGCGAACCGAACCGACTCGGCCTCACGCCAGGGCCCCGTTTGCGGACGCGGCGCGCCCGCCGGCCGCAGGCCGTAGTCGAGCCCGCCGAGCGCGAGCGAGATCGTGTTGCTGCTCGGAGTCAGCTCAGCCGCAGGCAGCGAGACGACCAGGCAGGGCGGCAACCCAGGCTCGTGCCAGCGACCGTCGATCAGCTCGATCGGACCGATCCAGACCTCCGCCCGCGGCATCACGGGCGCGCTCCCTCGACCACCACCGAGACCGAACCGTCGGCGATCACCGCGGTTCCCGAGCGGGGTGGTTCGGGGTGAATGACCGCAGGCAACCCGGATTCCCGCAGGAGGATCCCCAGGTGCGAGAGCACCGCCCCCTGCTCGAAGACGAACCCGGCCACCCAGTCGATCAGCACCGAGAGCACCGCGTAAGGGGCACTCGCAACGACGATCGGGCGCTCCGGGCATTCCCGGACAGCATCGAGCAGCCCCCCCAGCGCGCGATCGGTGAGCACGTCCTCCGTACGCTCGACGCTGACCGCGGGGCCGATGCTGAGTCGCTCGAGCAGGGCATCGTTGCCGACCGCCAGCAAGGGGCCGCGGGCGACGCCGCCGCTGACCACGGCCCCGACCCCGCCCGGCGGTTGATCGGGAACTCCACCGCGGGCGGCGCTGTAATCGACGAAGGCCGCCTCTCCGTTGTCGATCACCCACTCGAGCTGAACCGCGGGTAGGACGGTGTCGAGGACGCGGGTGAAGCTCACGATCGTGGAAAGCGCCGGGCGTACCTCGTCCGGGAGCTCGCCGGCGAGGGCGGCGTCGTCGGCATCGGGAACGCGGACGCGCATGGTCTGGGCAGTGCCGCGGTTGAGGGCCAGCAGCCCGTCCGGTGAGAGTTCGACCACGGTGCCGTCCCCTCCGTCGCGGAGCGAGAGCGCTCCGTGGGAACCGCGCAGGAAGTCGCGGACGATGCAGCCCTGCAGTCTCGTTTCGTCGCCGTCGTGGAGCAGCGTACGGAGCCGTGGAAGCAGCTCGTCCCTGGGGATGACGATCTGGCGGATGGTCGGCGCGAGGTCGAGCAGGACCCGATCGGCGCGAAGCCCGTCGACCAGCGGGCGCAGGCGCTCGTGGGCCCGCTCCCCGGCCAGCGCCAACCCGTTCAGCGAGACCGCAAAGGCCGCGCCCGTCCGCACGCCGTGCTCGCCGGCGAGCCGATGGGGCATCGCGCGCTTGGCGACATAGGCGGCCCAGATCGGGGCGGCCGCACCGAGCGAGAAGCGCTCGGTGGGGACTTCGTCGAGGTAGAGCCTGCAGTGGGCGAGGTGCGGCTCCTCGACCCAGAGCTCGGCACCGACCCTGGTCGCGACCGGCCTGCACTGGAGCACGGCCACGGTCCCCGCGTCCCAGGCCCACTCGACGTCCACGTCGTTGCCGACCGCCCGCCGCAGCCGCTGGGCGGTTGTACATACCGCGCCCAGGAACACGGGGACGCCCTGCGGCGCGGACCGGGGGCCGCACGCAACCGCAACCCGGATCGGCACGTCGGCGCCTGCCACCAGGCCGTCGGCCCGGCCGCGCACGTACTCGATCGTTGCCTCGTCACCGTCGGTGAAGGCGACGCCGGCGATCTCGGGCTCGATCATCTGCTGGATGACGACCGCCATGCGCGGCGACGGATCGAAGTCGCCGGCCCGCAGGCGCGCCGCCAGTGCCGCCGGGCCGTAGAAGCTGCGCCAGCAGACCGCAACCGCTTCGGCAAGCTCAGTGCCCTCTGCGCCCAGAACGGAGGCGTAGATGCCGGCGGCGGAGCCATCGGCCCGGTCCTCGTCGAGCGCCGACGAGCGAACCGCGAACGAGACTCCCTCGCGCACCCTCCAGGTCAGCTCGACCGCGTCCCGCAGCTCCTCGACCTGCTCGGCAAGAGGCGCGAGGCCGTCGAGGATCCTAGCCGCCTCCGCCTCGGCCTCGGGCAGGAACGCACCCACGGTCGAGCGCAGATCCTCCATCAGCCGGGCGAGAGCCTGCGTGCGCTCCGGCCCAAGTGCGATCGCGAACTCGTCGACCGTCAGGCAGAGGGCGCGCGGCACCGGGGCGATGCCGGCGGCGATCGCGAGACCCGCGAACTTGCCCCCACACTGTGCCGGCGGCGGGCACTCCTCCAGGGTCACCACCGCCATCAGCCGACCACCTCGACGCCGTCGGGCTCGCGTACTTCGAAGTCGCGGTGAATCAAGGTGCTGGTTGGACCTTTCGAGCCCTGGTACTTGCCGTCGTAGATCGCAATCTCGCCGACCGGCTGCCACCACATCATCTGCCCGATCCGCATTCCCGGATAGAGCCTTACCGGATGCGCTGGGAAGAGCTGCAGCGTCCACTGGCCGAAGAAGCCGATGTCGCCGAGACTGGCGGAGAGATTTATGAACAGTCCCAGCCGTGCCACCGAGGACCTCGCCGCAAAGGTCGGCGCATAGTAAGGACTGCCTAGCTGCTCGAGGGTGTGCGCGAGGTACAGCCGGTGCGCTTCGAGTACGTAGCCTCCGCGCGGGACCTCGATTTCGCTGCAGCTGTTCGGGACCTTGGGATCGACAGGAAAGGAGTCATACACCTTCAACCTGTCACCGAGCCGGAAATTGTAGGAGTTTGGATTCACCGCGTTCTCGTCGAACGGGTCGATCAGGATTCGTCGCTTGCGATGCTGGCTGACGATCTCCGGCCCGGTGAGAATCACGGTCACTCCGCCTCCTCGTCGTGGTCGGCGAGCCGCGAGGCGACGGTCGTGACCGAGCCGCGGTACCGGCCTCGATAGGGGATCGCACGTCCCGATACAGCCCAGAAGGCGATCTTGCCGATCAGCATGTTCGGGTAGACGACGACCGGATGCGCAACCCGGATCTCCAGGGTCCAGCAGATCACCGCCCCCATGTGCCCGAGCGGAGCGCTGTACTGAATCCACATGCCCATCGTGCTGACGGAGCGCCGGGCGTACAGGGTTGCGGCGTAATGAGGGCTCCCGAGCCGCTCCACCGTGCTCCCGAGATAGAGGGTCCCCGGCTCGAGAATCGCGCCCTCCCCGGACAGCTCGAGGCTGCGCGCCGCCGGTGCCCTGCGGGCGTCGAGGACCTCATCGTGGTAGACGATCAGGTGGGGTGAGAGGCCGAACCCGTAGCTGTTGGGCTCGATCTGAGTGGGCTGGAAGGGATCGATCACGATCCGGGACCGGCCGACCTCGCGCTCGATTTCGGCACCGGTGAGGATCACTGCAGCTCATCCCGCACGATGCCGGCGGCGGCGGACCTCAGCGCCGGCAGCGAACCATTGTTGTCGAGAACGATGTCCCGGGGGATTAGGGCGAGCTCGCGACTGGCGGGCGAGCCCGCCGTGATCGCGAGGGCCTTTTGTCGCGCCCGGCGCCCGCGGCGGGGGGTGAGTGAGGATGCCGACCATCGACGTCCGCAACGCCGACGGCAGTGTCGCCGGCAGCGTCGACCTGCCCGCCGACGTCTTCGACACGCAGGCCAACATCGCGCTGATGCACCAGGTCGTGGTGGCCCAGCAGGCCGCCGCGCGGCAGGGCACGCACGACACCAAGACCCGCGGCGAGGTCTCCGGTGGCGGCAGGAAGCCCTACCGGCAGAAGGGCACCGGTCGGGCCCGGCAGGGCTCGATCCGCG
>Ga0081540_1000773_pt1 | contig 29354 bp, 29 predicted proteins | sample TabmetS2T1R1_FD_71024 | JGI IMG/M metagenome (GOLD analysis project Ga0081540, IMG submission 71024) | Tabebuia heterophylla rhizosphere microbial communities from the University of Puerto Rico - S2T1R1 | ecosystem: Host-associated > Plants > Roots > Rhizosphere ...
CGGGCATGAGCCGGCCGGACAGGGCCCCGCAGGCATAGGGAGAGGGAAGGGAGAGGGGCGGTGGCAGTCGAGGATCGCAGGACGAGTGAGGGGACCGTCAAGACCGAGTTGCGGGAGAACGCGGTCGGGCTCCCCGGGATGCTGATGCAGGGGATCGCGACGATCGCGCCGTCGTTCGCGATTCTCGCGTCGTTCGTTTTCATCGTGAGCTTCGCGTCGATTGTGACGCCGTGGGCTTACCTGTTCGGCGGGGCGCTGCTCGCCCTGCAGGCGCTGAACGCGGCGCAGCTCGCCAAGGTGTTCCCGTCGGCAGGCGGCTGGTACACGTGGATCGCGCGGGCGCTCCACCCGCGGGCCGGCTTCTTCGCCGGCGTGCTGTTCTCCGTCTGGCTGCCGCCGGTCGGCGCGCTCACCCTGTCGTTCCTGGCGGTAGAGGTCCTCGAGCCCTCGATTAAGGCCGAGTACGGCGTCACCATCTGGTGGTGGATCTGGGTCCTCGCCGGCCTGGCCCTGGTGATCTACTTCGCCTACCAGGGGATCGTGCTCTCGGAGAAGGCACTGATCATCACCGGCACCATCGAGATCCTGATCATGGTGGCGCTCGCGTTCACCGGGCTCGCGGACCCCGGGCCCGGCGGGTTCAGCTTCGCGCCGCTGAACCCCGGCAACTTCGGGCTGGCGACCAACCTGTTCCTCGGCGTGGTGTTCTCGATCTTCGCGTTCAGCGGGTGGGAATCCACCGGCCCGCTGGCCGAGGAGAGCAAGAACCCCAAGCGCAACGTGCCCATCGGCCTGGTGGGCTCGGTCATCATCCTGATGATCTACTTCGTGCTCGTCACCTGGGGATACCTGGTCGGCATCGGAGTGGACAGGGTCGGGAGCATTCCCACGGCGACGGCCTTCCCGGTCGCGACGCTCGCGCAGCAGGTGTGGGGCAGCGCCTGGGTGTTCCTGCTGTTCGCCCTGCTGAACTCGGCGATCGCCGTGTCGATCGCGTGCTTCAACGGCGGCACCAGGACCTGGTACGCGATGGGCCGCTCCGGCGTGCTGCCAGCCGCGCTGGGGAAGGTGAACCCGAAGCGGAAGACGCCGGTCAACTCGATCCACCTCGAGGTCGCCGTGAATGCCGTGGCGTTCCTGTGCATCATCATCTGGGGCGCCGAGGACGTGTTCTTCAGCTGGGCGAACGCCATCACGATCGGGCTGGTGCTGATGTACATCCTGGCCAACATCGGTGTGATCAAGTACTACCTGACCGAGGGCAGGAGCCAGTTCAACGTGCTGCTGCACGTGATCATCCCGGTGGTGGCGTCGGCGGCCGGGGTCGTGGTCGTCTGGAAGTCGTACTTCTCGCCGTTCACCAGCACCGGTCCCGTCTTCTGGGGCCTGATGGTGTTCATCGCGGTGCTGGTGATCACCATCGTCGCCCTGATCTACCTGCACGTCAGCGGCAAGGAGGACTGGATGCGCAAGGCGCAGCTGGTGTTCGAGCAATCGGGAGGTGGCCACTAGCGCCATGCCGCCCGCAGCACCCACGCCCTGGCACACGGACCGGTGGTTCACCAGCCCGTGGAACCACGACCCCGCGGTCGCCGGCGCCCTGCGGCTGCCCGCGGACATCCAGATCCACGACGTGACGCTGCGCGACGGCGAGCAGCAGGCCGGCGTCGAGTTCTCCGCGGACGACAAGGTCCGGATCGCCGAGGCGCTCGCGGAGGCCGGTGTCCACCGGATCGAGGCCGGCCTGCCTGCGGTGTCCAAGCATGACGAGGAGGCGGTCCGGCGCATCGCGTCGCGCGGGCTGCCGTCGGTGATCTACGCGTTCTCGCGCTGCATGCTCGACGACGTCAAGCGCGCCGTCGACTGCGGCGTGGCCGGCATCGTGATGGAGATCCCCTCCAGCCGGCACCTGATCGAGCTCGGCTACCGCTGGACGGTCGAGCGCGCGGTCGAGCTCTCCGTCGAGGCGACCACCTACGCGCACAGCCAGGGCGTCAAGGTCTCGTTCTTCCCGATCGACTCGACCCGCGCGGGGACGGAGGAGTACCTGGAACTGGTGGGGGCGGTCGCCCGCGACGGCCACCTCGACGCGCTCGGGCTCGTCGACACGTTCGGGGTCTTGACCCCGCACGCGGTCGAGCGGTACGTGGAGCAGAGCCGGGAGGCCTTCGGCGTCCCGCTGGAGACCCACTTCCACATGGACTACGGGCTCGGCGTCGCGAACAGCCTCATCGCGGCCGGCGCCGGGGCGTCGGTGATCCAGACCACCGTCGGCGGCATCGGCGAGCGGGCGGGCAACACGCCGCTCGAGGAGACGGTGCTGGCGCTGCTGACGCTCTACGACCGCGACATCGGGATCCGGACCGAGCGGCTGACCGGGCTCGCCCGGCTGGTCATGGGCCTGGCCGGGGTCGACCAGCCGGCGAACCGCCCGGTGACCGGGAGCAGGCTGTTCGCGGTGGAGTCCGGGATCATCGCGACCTGGGTCCGCAACGTCCGCGGCACCGACATCACCGAGGCGCTGCCCTACTCCCCCGCCCTGGTCGGCCAGGAGGGCCCGCGGATCGTGCTGGGGAAGGGCAGCGGGCTCGACAACGTCGCCGAGGCGCTGGAGACCTCCGGCATCGAGGGCGCCGAAGGAGCCGGGGACGAGCAGCGCCAGCGGATACTCGCCGCGGCGAAGGAGGCCTCGCTCGGCAAGCGCGACCTGCTGGACGCCGAGGAGTTCGCCCGGATAGCCGCCGCCGTGCTGCACGGAAAGACGACAGAAAGGCTGCTCAACGGATGACCGGGGCCAGACCCGCATCACCGGCGGTGTCCGCGCAGGAGTTCGCGCGCACGTACGAGGCGTGCAAGAACTGGGGCCGCTGGGGGCCCGATGACCAGAGGGGGGCGCTGAACCTGATCACGCCGGAGCGTACGGCCGCCGCGGCGAGGCTGGCCCGGTCCGGGCGCACGGTCTCCTGCTCGTGGGCCCTCGACACCCAGGCAGGGCCGGACAACCCCAAGCCGGTGCTGCACCACATGACGGTGTTGCAGGACATCCACATCGGCGACGCCGGCGACCTCCGGTTCACCGGCGACTTCATCGGGATCGAGATGCACGGCGACGCGCACTCGCACCTGGACGCCCTGTGCCACATGGCCTACAAGGGCCTGTTGTACAACGGCGTGCCGGTCGACGAGGCCGTGACCTCGCTGGGCGCGACCATGCAGACGGTGGACGTCGCCAAGGAGGGCCTGGTCGGGCGCGGCGTGCTGATCGACATCCCGCGCGTGCGGGGAACCCGATGGGTGGAACCGGGCGATTTCGTCTACGCCGACGAGATCGAGGCCGCCGAGCACGCGCAGGGCGTCCGGCTGGCCGAGGGGGACATCGTGTTCCTGCGGACCGGGCACGCGCGCAAGCGGCTGGACGAGGGGCCCTGGAACGCCGCGGCCGCGAAGGCGGGCCTGCACACCACGGTCATGCCCCTGCTCCACGAGCGCGGCGTCACGGCGATCGGCTGGGACGGCGACGGCGAGACGGTCCCGAGCCAGTGCGAGGGGGTGGCCTACCCGATCCACGCCATCGGGATCTGCGCGATGGGCCTGTACTACGTGGACAGCCTCAACTTCGAGGACCTCGCCGCGGCGTGCGAGCAGGAGCGCCGGTGGGAGTTCCTCTGCGTCATCGCCCCGCTGCGGATCGAGAAAGGCACGGGCTCCCCGGTGAACCCGATAGCCGTATTCTGACGGCGGTGACCTGAGATGACACTCCGAGTCGCGATCCTGGGGTCGGGCAACATCGGCACGGACCTGATGTACAAGGTGCTCAGGAACCCGGCGCTCGACCTCGCGGGAGTGGCCGGTGCCGACCCCTCGTCCGAGGGCCTGGCCAGGGCCCGGGCACTCGGGATCGCCACGTCCGACCGCGGCGCCGGGCCGTTCCTTGACGAGCACCCGGATGTGGCCGTGGCGTTCGACGCCACCTCCGCGCACGCGCACGCCGAGCACGCGCCGCTGCTCGCGGCCCGCGGCGTCCGCTGCATCGACCTGACCCCGGCGGCGCTCGGCCCCGCCGTGGTCCCCGAGGTGAACCTGGACGAGAACCTCGACGCCCCCGACGCGAACCTGATCACGTGCGGCGCGCAGGCGACGGTCCCGGTCGTGGCGGCCCTGTCCGCGCTCGGCCCCGTGCGCTACGCGGAGATCGTCTCCACGGTGGCGTCGCGGTCGGCCGGGCCGGGCACCCGGTCGAACATCGACGAGTTCACGATCGCCACGGCACGGTCGCTGGAGACGCTCGGCGGCGCCGGGGAAGGCAAGGCGATCATCATCCTGAACCCCGCCGAACCGCCGATCATGATGAGGAACGCGGTCTACGCCGAGATCGACGCGGCGGCGCCGGACGCAGCGGTGGAAGCCGTCCGCGGTGCGGTGGGCCGGGTGGCGGCCTACGTGCCCGGCTACCACCTGGCGACCGAGCCGCTCGTGTCCGATGGCCTGCTGACGGCCTTCATCGAGGTCGAGGGCGCGGGCGACTACCTGCCGCGCTTCGCGGGGAACCTCGACATCATGACTTCGGCGGCCATCCGGGTCGCGGAGCGCTACGCGGAGAGGCGGACAGCATGAGCGACGCGACGAACACCCAGCGGATCCGGCTGCTCGACTCGACGCTGCGCGATGGCTCGCACGCCATCCGGCACCGCTACACGCCGCTCCAGGTCGCGATGATCGCGGGCAAGCTGGACGAGGCCGGCGTGCACTCGATCGGCGTCGGGCACGGGGACGGCCTCGGCGCCTCCTCCATCCAGTACATGCGCTCCCTGCACAGCGACGACGAGCTGCTGACCGCGGCGCGGCGGGTGATCAAGCGGGCCCGGCTCGCGGTGACGTTCCAGCCGGGCATCGGCACCAAGCAGCAGCTCGAGCGTGCGGCCGGGCTGGGTGCCGACCTGGTGCGGATCGCGACCCATTGCACCGAGGCCGACATCGCCGTCCAGCACATCGGGCTGTCGCGGGACCTGGGGATGGACGTGCACGGCGACCTGATGATGCCGCACATGACCACGCCGGAGACCATCGCCCGGCAGGGGAGGATCATGGTCGACGCCGGGGCGACCGGCGTGCACATCATGGATTCGGCCGGCGCGCTCACGATGGACGACGTCAAGGCGAGGATCGCCGCGATGCTCGGCGAGTTCGGCGGCGAGGCCGAGGCGGGCATCCACGCGCACCAGAACCTGTCGCTCGCGGTGGCGAACACGATCGTCGCGTTCCAGGAGGGCGCGACGCTGGCCGACGCGTGCCTGGCCGGGGCCGGCGCCGGCGCCGGGAACTGCCAGCTGGAGGCGCTGGTGGCGGTCATGGAGAAGACGGGCATGGGCTCCGGCATCGACCTGTGGACGCTGGAGGACGTCGCGGACCGGGTGGTGCGGCCGATCCTGACGACCCCGCCGATCGTCGACCGGACCACGCTCACCCAGGGTTTCGCGGGCGTCCCCGGCAGCTTCCTGCACCACGCGTTCAGCGCCGCCGACCGGTTCGGGGTGGACGCGCGCGACGTCCTGGTCGAGGTGGGCCGCAGAAAATCCGTCGGCGGGCAGGAAGACCTCGTCATCGAGGTGGCCTCGCGCCTGGCCGCGCCACCGGCGGCTAGCTGAGGACGGGCGGATGGCTCGGGTAGGCCGGGGCCGCCGGGCGGGCGCCCCGGGCGTGGAACTGTCGACCGAGGTGGTGCACGACCGGCTCCGCTCGGCGATCTTGCGGGGGGACCTCGACCCGACGGTCCCGCTGTCCCAGGTCAAGCTCGCGGCCCGGCTCGGCGTCAGCCGGACGCCGCTGCGTGAGGCGCTCCGGATGCTCCAGCGGGAGGGGCTGATCGACTCGGAGCGGAACCGCCGGGTCCGTGTCGCGAAGCTGTCGCTGGCCGACCTGGAGCAGCTCTACGCGGCGCGGGTCCTGATCGAGGCGCTCGCGGTCCGGCTGACCGTCCCCGCCTACACGGTGGGCGACCTTGCCGAGCTGAAGGACGCGCTGGCCGAGATGACCGAGCTGAAGGGACACAACCTCGACAAGTGGGAGGAGGCGCACCAGCGCTACCACGAACTGCTCCGCAAGCACGCGGGGGGAAGGATCGACCGGCTCGCGCGCGACCTGTCCGATCACACCGGGCGTTACCGGCGCGTCTACATGGCGGAGCCGCGGGCCTGGTCGGCCGCCGCCCAGGAGCACACGGCGATCTTCGACGCCTGCGCCTCCGGCGGCGCGGCCGCGGCCAGCACCCAGCTTGCCCGGCATCTCGCGCGGACGGCGCTGACCCTGATCGCGCTGTTCGATCCCGAGCACGAGCCGACCCCGGTGCGCGAGGCCCTGCGGCTGGTCACCGCCGGGGAGTGATCACGATGACCGCCCGCGGGCGGTGACCTGCGCGCGCTCGAACGACCCGTCCGGGTGCGCGAGCCACACGGCGTCGTGGAGGTTGAACGTCAGCCGGGCGTGCGCCGGCCGCAGCGCCACCCGGTCGCCGAGCGCGGGCACCTGCGCCGGGTCCGGGAACCGCAGCGTGGTGTGCTCCTCGTTGAACCCGGCCACCTCGGCCCCGGGGATCAGCGGCGCGGGCGGGCCGTAGTCGCCGGCGATCGACTTGCGGCCGGCGTCGAGGACGGCCCGGCCACGCGCCCGGCTGATCACGGTCGCCACGACCGACAGGGCCGGCACGAACGGCAGCCCGAGCCCGTCGAGGTCGGCCTCCATGAGCGCGTACGTGCCGGCCTGGATCTCCGTGATGACCGGGTCGGCGAGGGCCTCGCGCAGCGTCGACGTGCCGGCCGACGACACGACGCCGGCGGGCAGCCCGGCCCGGTCGAAGGCCTGCCTGGCCTCGGCCAGCATGGCGTAGGCGCGCCCGATCACCGCGGCGCGCCCCTCCCCGGCGCGCTGCCTTCCCTCGTAGCCCATCAGGCCGGCCAGCCGCAGCCCGGCGGTCTGCTCGGCGACGGCCCCCAGCTTGACCGCCTCCGCGGGACCCGGCACGCCACAGCGGCCGAGCCCGACATCCAGGTCGACCAGGACGGCGACGGCCGACCCGGCGGCTCGGGCCGCGGCGCCGAGCGCGAGCGCGGGCTCGATCGCGTCCACGGCCGTGGCGACGGTGGCGCGCCGCGCCAGGTCGGCGAGGCGGTCGAGCTTGCGGCGGTCCACCACCTCGTTCGCCACCAGGACATCGCTGGCACCGGCGTCGACCATGACCTCCGCCTCGCCGACCGTGGCGCAGGTCAAGCCGGAGGTGCCCGCCGTGAGCTGGCGGAGCGCGAGCGCCGGCGTGCGGTGCGCCTTCACGTGCGGGCGGATCCGCTTCGGCGTGCCGCGGCACCAGCGGTCCGCGGCGGCGACGTTCGTGCCGAAGGCGGCCATGTCCACGACCAGCGCGGGCGACGGGAGCACCGAGGTATCCATCAGTGCGAACTGTATCGGCCGGCATTGTCACCGCCGCGCGGAGCGGGCAGCATGTGCGAATGATCGGAGCTGCTGATGACCGGAGCATCCATTGACAGACACGAGGCACCTGATCGGGCTGCTGCTCGGCACGGAGGAGGACTGGCCGAGGGCGTTCGAGCAGATCCTGCGCCGGCTCGGCCCGGTCACGGGCACGGGCGGCACCCGGCACGTGTTCGACTGCGAGCGGATAACCATCGAGCCGTTCGACCTGCGCGACCGGCCCCGCCACAACCTGGTCATCGACCGGCTGGCGTACTGGTATTACCACCCGCGGGAGTGGCTCAAGAAGGTCGCGCTGATGGACGGCGTGTACCTGCTGAACAGCCCGTTCACGTTCCAGTCGATGGAGAAGCACGCGGCCTACTGCGCGATGATGCGGCTGGGGCTCAAGGTGCCGGACACCGTGCTCGTGCCGTACAAGAACCCGGTGGACAACGCCCGTTACGCGTACACGGCCGCCCGGTACAACCGGTCCTTCGACCTGGACGCCATCGCCGAGCGGATCGGCTACCCACTGTTCATGAAGCCCTACGACGGCGGCGCCTGGCGTGGCGTCTCACGCATCGGCGGCCCGGCCGAGCTGCACGCCGCCTACGACGCCAGCGGCGAGATGCTCATGCACCTGCAGAAGGCCGTGCCCTACGACGTGTTCGCCCGCTCGCTGTCGATCGGCGCCGAGACGATGGTCGTGCGCTTCCAGCCGGACCAGCCGATGCACCTGCGTTACGCGGTCGATCACAGCTTCCTGTCACCGGAGGCCGGTGCCGAGGTGGTGGTGATCGGCCGGCTCGTCAACGCGTTCTTCCGGTGGGAGCTCAACTCGTGCGAGACCCTGGTCGCCGCGGGCGAGGTCTACCCCATCGACTACGCCAACGCGTGCCCGGACCTGGCGCTGACCAGCCTGCACTACTACTTCCCGTGGGCTATGAAGGCACTGGTCAAGTGGTCTGTCTACGCGCTGGTGACGGGCCGCCGGCCCAGGCTCGACACCGAGACCGACCGGTTCTTCGAGGTCGCCGACCAGCCCGGCGCGTCCTATGCCGAGAAGCTGGCGGCCTACGCCGGCCTCGCCGACGACTACTTCGAGTCGGGGCGCTACCAGGATTTCTGTGCCGGCAGGCTCGCGCATCTCGACGAGATCGTGCTCGACTGGGCGGCCGGCCCCGACTTCGACCAGCTGCTGGTCGATACCGTCCGGTCCATCTACCCGGATCACGAGCACGACCAGTTCATCGCGCACCTGCGGGGGCTGGTCGGCCTGTGGGTGCGTGACGAGGGCGCCCGCCTGCGCTAACGTCCGACCGGCCAGGTGTGGACCGGCTCGTTGGTGTGCATGTGCTCGATGTAGCGCTCGGTCATCAGCCTGAGCGCCTCCGGCCGGTCGACCTCGCCCGGCTCGGTGAGCGCCGCGACCGTGGCCATCTGCCATGCGGCTCCGGTCTGGCCGGTCAGGCAGCGCTGCTCGATGATGCCGAGCATGCGGTCGGCATCGCCCGGGTTGACGCCCCACAGGCCGAGTCCCTCGCGGGCGAGCGGCAGCAGGCGGCGGAGCACAAGCTCGGCCACCGGCGCCTGGCCGAGACCCGGCCAGTAGAGCTGCGCGTCCATGCCGTAGCGCGCCGCCTCGTGCAGGTTCTCGGCCGCGGTCGCGAACGACATCTGGGTCCAGATCGGGCGGTCCGCCTCGACGAGGGCCCGTACGAGCCCGTAGTAGAACGCCGCGTTCGCCGTGACGTCCGCGACCGACGGGCCCGCCGGCAGGACCCGGTTCTCCACCCGCAGGTGCGGCCTGCCGTCGACGACCGCGTAGACCGGCCGGTTCCAGCGGTAGATGGTCCCGTTGTGCAGGCTCATCTCGGCCAGCTGCGGGCTGGCGCCGCGGTCGAGCACGGCCAGCGGGTCCTCGTCCTCGCAGATCGGCAGGAGCGCGGGGAAGTACCGGATGTTCTCCTCGAACAGGTCGAACACCGAGGTGATCCAGCGCTCGCCGAACCATACCCGGGGCCGCACGCCCTGCTGTTTCAGCTCATCCGGCCGGGTGTCGGTGGCCTGCTCGAACAGCGTGATCCGGGTCTCGTGCCACAGCTGCCTGCCGAACAGGAACGGCGAGTTGGCGGCCAGCGCGACCTGGGCTCCCGCGATCGCCTGGGCGGCGTTCCAGTACCTCGCGAAGGCGTCCGGGCTGACCTGAAGGTGAAGCTGCACGCTCGTGCAGGCGGCCTCGGGCGTGATGCTGTCCGCGTGCGTGACGAGCCGCTCGGCGCCCTCGATCTCGATCCGCATGTTCTCCCCGCGGGCCGCGAAGATCTGCTCGTTGAGCACCCGGTAGCGCGCGTTGGCCGACAGGGTTTCCTCGTTCATGTCTTCCTCGCCCAGCGTCGGCAGGATGCCGATCATGACCAGGCGGCTGCCGGTGCTGCGGGCCTTGGCGTCCGCGGCGTTGAGGCTGGCGCGGATCTCCTGCTCCAGGCCGACCACCGCGTCGCCATCGAGCCGCCGGGGCGGCACGTTGATCTCGAGGTTGAACTGCCCCAGCTCGGTCGCCCAGGCGGGGTCCGCGATCGCGTCGAGCACGGAGGCGTTGTGCATGGACGGCGCCCCGCGGGAGTCGACCAGGTTCAGCTCGATCTCCACGCCCACTTGCGACGGGTTGGCCTCGAACAGGCGTTCCTGCAGCATCCGCGCGAAGACCTCCAGCGAGCGCCGTACCTTGTCCCGGTACCTGGCCCTGTCCTCGCCGCTGATCTTGATGGCCTGAATGTCACGACCCATGAGGCCTCCGCTCACCGGTCAGGGGCATCTACCCAGCTAGACACCTTCTTTACACCTCCGCAGGCTAACCGGTGCCAGCGGGCCGCGCCATCCGCCTCCGGCCGCGAGAATAGGCTCAGCCCATGCTGAGAGGGGACTGCGGGATGAGGCATCGCGACCGGGTCGCCATGACGGACGCGGAGATCGCGGGCCTGCTGGCCGGGTCCCACAAGCTCCAGCTCGCGACCATCAACCGGGACGGGACGCCGCACCTGGTGACGATGTTCTACGTCATGCTCGGCGGCCAGATCGCGTTCTGGACGTACCGGTCCTCGCAGAAGGCGCGCAACCTGGCCCGCGACCCCCGGGTGACCTGCCTGGTGGAGACCGGGGAGGAGTACTTCGAGCTGCGCGGGGTGCAGGTGGCGGGCACCGCCCGGCGCATCGAGGACCCGGCGGGCGTGCTGGAGATCGGCCGCGGCGTCGCCGCCGTGACGACCGGCATGCCCGCCGGCGCGCTAGCGGACTACGTGACCCACACCGCGCGCAAGCGGGTGGGGTTCGCCGTGCAGCCCCTGCGGGTCATCTCCTGGGACCACCGCGGGCTGGCGCGGCCGGGCTAGCGCGAGTTGGCTCGCCGGTAGGCGCGGACGGCGAGCGGCGCGAAGACGATGAAGATCCCGGCCAGCCACGCGATGCTCTTCCACAGGTTCGCGGCGACGGGGCCGCCGAGCGCCAGCGCGCGCATCGTGTCGACGACGTAGGTGACCGGCTGGTTGTTGGCGAACGCCTGCAGCCAGCCGGGCATGGTGTCGATCGGCACGAACGCCGAGCTGAGGAACGTGAGCGGGAAGAGCCAGATCAGCCCGAACGCCTGCACCGACTCCTCGTCCCCGATGGCCAGCCCGGTGAAGGCGGCGATGCAGGCGATCGCCACCCCGAACACGATCGCGAGCACGACCATGCCCACGGCCGGCCCGAAGCCGTTCTGGAACCGGAACCCGACCGCGTACCCCACCCCGAGGACGACCAGGATCGTCACGGTCATCCGGATGGTGTCGGCGGTCAGCCGACCGGCCAGCACGGCCGAGCGCGCCATCGGCATCGACCGCAGCCGGTCGATGACGCCCTTCTGCAGCTCCACTGCCAGCGCGATGGCGGTGCCGAACGTCGCGAACGCCGCGGTCTGCGCGATGATCCCCGGGATCAGGAAGTTGACGTACCCGCCCGGGACGTCCACCGGGATCGCGCCGCCGAAGACGTAGCGGAACAGCAGGACGAAGATCACCGGCTGGACGATCGTGAACGCGATGTAGGCGGGGTTCCGCATCCAGACCAGCAGGTTGCGCCGGGTGATCGTGAGCGTGTCGCTCACCGCCCAGCGGGATCGGGTTAGCAGGTCCGGCTCCCCCAGCGGTACGGCGATCGCGGTCATGACGCTGCCCTCACGGTGTCCTTGTCGTCGGCTCGGCGCCGGCCGCGGCGCCTGCCCTGCTGGATGTCCTCCTCGGCGACGTGGCCGGTCAGCGCCATGAACACGTCATCGAGGGAGGGACGCCGCAGCATGAGGCCGCGGGTCTCGACCCCGGCGCCGTCCAGCCCGCGCACCGCCTCGATGAGCGCCTCGGAGCCCCGGCCGCCGACTCCCACGCTGATCACGCCGGTCTCCCCGTCCATGTGCGGCTCGGCATCCCCGATCTTCGCGACCGCCCCGCAGGCGTCGCCGATCCGCGACCGGTCCGGCACCGTGAACTCGAGCACATCCCCGCCGACCCGGCTCTTCAGCTCCTCGGCGGTGCCCGCGGCGATGACCACGCCGTGGTCGATGACCACGATCTCGTCGGCCAGCTCGTCGGCCTCGTCGAGGTACTGGGTGGTGAGCAGCAGCGTGGTGCCGCCGGCGGCCAGTGACCGGATCGTGTCCCACATCGCCAGCCGTGACCGCGGGTCCAGGCCGGTCGTGGGCTCGTCGAGGAACAGGACCCGCGGCTGGCCGACCAGGCTGGCGGCCAGGTCCAGCCGGCGCTGCATGCCGCCGGAGAAGGTCTTGGCCTGGCGGTCAGCGGCATCCAGCAGCCCGAACTGCTCCAGCAGCTCGGCCGCGCGGCTGCGCGCCCGCGGCTTGCCCAGGTGATACAGGCGCCCGACGATCTCGAGGTTCTCCCGGCCGGTGAGCTCCTCCTGGATGGCCGCCGACTGCCCGGACAGGCCGATCGAGCGGCGGACCGCGGCGGCCTCCCGCACGACGTCGTGGCCCTCCACCCAGGCCCGTCCCCCGCCCGGCTGCAGCAGCGTCGTCAGAATGCGCACCATCGTGGTCTTGCCGGCCCCGTTCGGGCCGAGCACACCCAGCACCGTCCCGCGCGGCACCGACAGGTCGATGCCCCGCAGCGCGCGTACCTCCCCGAACGACTTGACCAGGCCTTCAACGAGAATCGCCGGCCCCGAGCTGATCTGTGACACCAGTCCTCCCAATCCACATCCACGCCGACCCGAACCTACCGGCAGCCTCTGACAGCGGCGAATGTTTTAACGCTCCACCCGGCGGCATCCTGCCCGGGGCCGCCGCCTGGTATGACGACGTGGCGGCGCGGAACTCATCGCGCCGCCGATGGCGGGGGCTAGTCGCCGCGCTGCCGCTGCCGCAGCTCGCGCAGGTGCCGGTCCACGAACTCCTGGTCCAGGGCCGGGCCGGCCCGGGACGCGGCGTGCCGCTGCCGCCTCGCCCACCGCCGCCGGCGGGTCAGGCCGAGCACGAGCAGCACCACGCCGCCGGCCAGCGGCACGGCCACGAGGGAGCCTTGGAACGCCCGGAGGAAGGGGTTGTCGAGAAGGGCGTTGGAGGGGTTGGCGGGGTCAAGGTAGACGCTCACGGCCTTCGACGACCCGAATCCCGGCGCGCCGAGCGCATAGGTCTGGCCGTGCCAGCGGTAGCTGACGATCCCGCCTATCTCGGTCCCTACCACGCGCTGGCCCGTCCAGCGCACCGCATCGGGTGACTCCAGTTCCAGCAGCGCGGCGAGCAGGGCGAACGCGAACAGCACGGCCGCCACCCCGGGGAGCCAGCCGGCGCCATCGAACAGGGCCCTTATCCGGGCAAGCATGAGATCAGTGTCGGCCATCCGCGACCGCGCCCACAAGCCGTCCCGGGGCCCCTTGTCAGGTGGTCCGTTCGGCGCCAACACTGGGGACGTGGAGGGGGAATCCGTCCGCGAGTTCATCGAGCGGCTCAGCGCAGCGGCTGCCGACTCGCCCGGCGGCCTGGACGGCCCCGTTGAGCTGGCGATCTGTGACGGCAGGGATCTGCAGTTCATCGACCGGGTGGACGTGGGTGTCTGGTCGACCGTCAACGAGACCGCGCGGCTGAGATCGTACGTGCTGATCCGTGCCCACTACCACCCCGGGGACAGTCCCGGCCGGGGAACGCGCGGCGCCGCGGCGGACGCCGATGACGAGCTTCGCCGACTCACCGGGGGCGACGAGGCGTAACCGGCTACATGATCATCCAGGCGATCGTGCTGGCGTCGGAACCGCTGGTGGACTGGATCGTGAACGACCCGGTACCGCGCGAGGCGACGTACGGCGTCCCCACCGCGCCCGCCGGGCCGACGTTCGTGAGATAGATCAGGCTCTGCGGGAGGGCCCAGGGAGTGGACACGGTGGCGGCCGCGCCCGCGAGGGTGACGCTGCCCGTCCGCGGCGAGATCGCCGTGCTCTGGTACCCGCCCGCCTGGGTGACGGTCGGGCCGATGACCAGGTGGTCCACCAGCGAGGGGTTCTGGATGGCCTGCCCGCTCTGCCCGGTCGAGAAGTTCATCCGCCCGCTGGCCCACTCGATCGTCTCCGGCCGGCCACCGGCCGAGCCGGCCAGGTCGATGCCCAGCGAGTACTTCGGGGCCCCGGCTCCCACGTCGGTCTTGTTGACCATGACGGTGGTGCCGTCGATGAACACCCGGTTCCGCCCCCGGACCCTGATGCCCGCGTACTCGCCCCCGGCGTGGTTGCCCGTCCCGTCGCCCTCGAAGCAGCAGCCGCTGATGATGACCGGGGACCGCCACGCCTTGCCCGTGGCGGACGTGTTGGTGACGAGGACCCCGTCCTGTGAGTTGCGCTCGGTAGAGCAGCCGACGAGCTTGGTGGCGTCCCCGAAGCCGCCTTGGTGGTCGATGACCCAGCCGCGGCCGGCGCACAGGTCGGCGCGGCACCCAACGTAGGTCATGTTGCCCGCCGAGTCCCGATCCGAGAAGAAGCCGTGACCGTCCGCGGCCCCCGCGACGGCGCCGGCGTACTGGATGTGGACGTTGTGGATGTTGGCGTCGTTGACCGGCCGGTGAACCGCCGACTTGCCGGTTTGCTGGAACATGCAGCGGCTCATCCACAGCCCGTCGCCATCGCGATTGCCGGCCTTGTAGTACGCAAGCCCGTAGCCGGTTACCTGGGTGACCGAGACGTGCACCACCTCCAGGCCGTTGACGTTGCCGCGGCAGGAGATCCCGTCCACGTTGGCCGGTGTGCCGAGGTCGTTGAGAATGGCCAGGTCCCTGATCCGCACCCCGGCGACGGCCGACAGTCTGATGACGCCCTGTCCGCTGAACGCCGCGACCGGGTGGATGACCGACCCGGCGGGCGCCCTCGCGGTGGGCCCGTTGATCGCGCCTTTGACGCCCGCAAGTTCGGCCCCGGCCGGTACCGCCAGCGGCGCCCTGGTGTACCAGTCGCCCGGCCCCAGCAGCACGCTCCCGCCGGCGCCCACGTCGCCCAGAGCGGCGTTGATCGCGGCGGCGTCCGTCACCCCCGTGGTGTCCCCGGAAGGGATAAGAGCGATGGTTGATGGCATTTGTGCCTCCCCCTGCACGGTGACCATTACTGCCAGTTCATCTTCATGAGCCGAAAGGGGCAAGGCCCGGGCCACAATGGAGTGTATTTCTCGCCTGGAACCTTCCTCCTTACTCGCCAGCACCGCGGCGTTATCGGCTGGAATGGCTCCCACCAGATCGCGCAGTGGGTGCTCATGCATGAAGCCGAACGGCTGGCGCTCCCCACCTTTGACCACGCACGGCTGGTCGCCCGGCTGGAGCGGGCGCTGGGACAGGCCGTGGCCCGGCTGGTCACATGCCGAGCAGGTAAGCGGCGAGCGCGACGGGCTGGGAGAGCGCGATGAGGTGACCACCGGGCAGCACGTCCGGCTCGATGCCGAGGCGTTCGCCGGCCACCCTCCGCTGGAAGGCGGCGGGGAAGAACCGGTCGTCCGCGCCGGCCACGACCCGGATCGGTATGGCCGGCCAGGCGGCGAAGTCGCACACCGACCCGAACACCGCGGCGGCCTCGGGCCGCTGGTACGGCTCACCGGCCGCCGCGACGTCCGGCGGCACGTCGTGCAGGAAGTAGACGGCCATGTCAAAATCGGTGCCGTAGCCGCCGGCCCGGGCCGCGGCCATGCGGGCATCTTCCCAGCCGGTCGCCTCCCACCAGTCGTTGGGCGTCTCGCCCGGCACCGGGATCATCGCGTTCACGAAGACAAGGCCGCGCAGCGCGACCGCGGTGGCCACGAGCGGTGCGGTGAACGCGCCGAGCGACTGGGCGACCAGCACCACGTCGTCCCGGCCGCCGGCCGCGTCGACCGCCAGCCGCGCGTACTCGGGCAGGCCCGCCGTCTCGTCTTCGGCGGGCAGGTCGACCGCCACCGCAGCATGTCCCGCGTCCCGCAGCAGCGGGACGACCCGGTGCCAGTACCAGGCAGCGCCGCCAGCACCGGGGATGAGCACGAACGACGTCATCGGCGATCCTCTGCCGACCCCTGCGGCGGCTCGGCGTCGCCGTATGAGTCGTGCCACCTCCACCACGAGTACGGCGGGGTCTGGGGGTAGCCCTCCGGCGAGTCCTCCCACTCCTCCTGACGCCCCAGCGCGGTAATGTCCAGGTAGCTCCAGGTGCCCCCCATCGGCTCGTCCCCGCGGTTGTTCACGAAGTAGGTGCGGAACACCCTGCCGCCATCGCGGATGAAGGCGTTCGTGCCGTGCCATTCGTCCACACCGAAGTCGGCGTCGAACTCGTCGGTGATGGTGTACCAGGGCATAGTCCAGCCCATCCGCGCCTTCACACGCGCGATATCGGGCTGCGGTGCGCGCGAGGCGAAGACGAGGGTGGTGTCACGGGCGTTCACATGGGCGACGTGGGCGACCTGGTCGGCCACCAGGGAACAACCGGGGCAGGCGTGCTCGGGCCAGCCGTAGACGCCGGGCTCGAAGAAGGCGCGGTAGACGATCAGTTGACGGCGGCCCTCGAACAGGTCGAGCAGGCTCGCCCTGCCCTTTGGCCCGTCGAACGCGTACTCCTTCTCCACCGCCACCCACGGCATCCGCCGGCGCTCCGCGGCCAGCGCGTCCCGGGCGCGGGTCACCTCCTTCTCCTTCACGAGGAGCCGCTGGCGCGCCGCCTCCCACTCCCGCGGCGTGACGATCGGGGGGGTCTTCATCGTGTGTCCACCTCCGGCGAGTAGCAACCGATCGGTTGCTACTTTATGGCAACCGGCCGGTTGCGTCAATGGCGTCCCGGCGCCGCCTCCTGCCGTTCCGCGTTCGCCGTGCTCGGCGCCGCCGCAGCCACCACGCTAGACCCGACGGGTACGGTGGTGCGCCAACCGGTAATCCGAGGACGTGAGCGATGTACCTGAGCCCGGCAGACGAGGAGCGGCTGCGGGTATTCGTGGCGGCCGAGCTGGCGCGCCGCACGGTCCGCCGCGGGCTGCGGCTGAACGCGCCGGAGGCGGTCGCGCTGGCGTGCGACGAGATGCACATGGCCGCGCGTGCCGGTGGCTCGTTCGAGGACGTGCTGGCCGCGGGGGCGCGCGCGGTTCAGCCGGCGCAGCTGCTGCCCGGCGTCGCGGACCTGGTGGACGAGATCCGGCTCGAGGTCCTGCTGGACGAGGGCAGCCGCCTGGTAGTCCTGCACCAGCCCTGGGGCGCGGGGCCGGACGCGCCGGGAGCGATCCGGCATCTGCAGGAGCCGGTCGTGCTGAACGAAGGGCGGCAGCGCCGGCGGCTGACGGTGCGCAACGGATCAAGCCGGCCGGTCCGGATCTCGTCTCACTACCCGTTCTGGCGGGTGAACCCGCGGCTGGAGTTCGACCGCGAGGCGGCTCGGGGGCACCGGCTCGACATCCCGGCGGGCTCGTCGGTGCGCTGGGATCCCGGCGAGTCGAAGGAGATCGAGCTCGTGCGCTACGGAGGCGACGATGAGCACGCCCCGTGAGGACGGTTTCGCCATGCCCGCCGAATGGGCTCCCCACCAGGCGTGCCTGATGGAATGGCCGACCCGTACCCGGGCTGAGCTGTGGGGAGCGCTGTTCGACGACGCCAAGCGCGACTACGCGGCGGTGGCTCGGGCGATCGCCGGGTTCGAGCCCGTGATCATGGTCGCCGATCCGTCCCAGGCCGGCGAGGCCCGCGACCAGTGCGGGGCCGGTGTCGAGATACTGCCGGTGCCCATCGACGACTCCTGGATGCGGGACAACGGCCCGATCTTCGTGTCCGACCCGCAGGGGCGGCTCGCGCTCGTGCACTTCCGGTTCAATGCCTGGGGCGGGCGCTACCTGCCCTACGACCGCGACGCACGGGTCCCGGCGGTGCTCGCCGGGCACCTCGGCATCCGCCGTTATGAAGCCCCGTTCGTTCTTGAGGGCGGGTCGTTCTTCGTGGACGGCGAGGGCACGCTGCTCACCACCGAGCAGTGCCTGCTGAACCCCAACCGCAACCCGGCGCTGTCCCGCGCCGACATCGAGCGGGGCCTGCGCGACTTCCTAGGCGCCGAGGTGGTGGTCTGGCTCGGGCTGGGCCACTCCGCCGACCGGGACACCGACGGCCACGTCGACGGGATCGCGCAGTACGTCCGGCCCGGCGTTGTGATGCTCCACGCGCCGGGCGAGCGGGCCGACCCCGACCACGAACGCGGCCGCGACAACGTCCGCCGGGCGGCGCGGGCAACCGACGCGCGCGGCCGGCGCCTCGAGGTGATCGAGCTCGACTGCGGCTCACCGGGCGGGATCTCGTACATGAACTTCTACCTCCCGAACGGCGGCGTCGTGGTCCCGGTCGCCGGCTCGCCGGAGGATGACGCCGCCCTGGCACGGATCGCGGCGGTGTTCGGCGACCGGGAAATCGTCCCGGTACCCGGCACGGTGCTGAACGAAGGCGGCGGCGGCCCCCACTGCATCACCCAGCAGATCCCGGTGGGAACCCCGCTGTGAGGCGCGAGGACTACGCGCGGCGCTTCGGCCCCACGACCGGCGACCTCATCCGCCTGGCGGACACCGGCCTGTGGGTCCGGGTCGGCCGCGACGACGTCGGCTACGGCGACGAGCCGGTCTGGGGATACGCGAAGAACTTCCGCTCCCGGCAGGCGCAGTTCGACCGGGCCGCACCGGACAGCGAGCTGGACATGCTGATCGCCGGCGTCGTCGTGATCGACCCCTATCTCGGCGTGGTGAAGACGAACATCGGGATCAAGGACGGACGGATCGCGGGGATCGGCCGGGCCGGGAACCCGGACATCACCACGGGCGTGGACCTGACGATCGGCCCCAACACCTGGCCGGTCGACGGGTACGGGCTGATCGCCACCACCGGCGGGATCGACAGCCACGTGCACCTGATGTCGCCGAGGCTGGTCCCGGTCGCCCTGTCGGCCGGCGTCACCACGCTGATCACGGCCGGGTTCGAGGAGCCGCCGTACGTCATGGACAAGACCCTGCGGGCGTTCGAGTTCCTCCCGGTCAACCTCGGCCTGCAGGCCAGTGCGCGCACGGAGGTCCCCGGCCAGGTGGAGCGCGTGCTACAGGCGGGCGCCTGCGGGCTGAAGATCCACGAAGACTGGGGCGCGTACCCGGAGATCATCGACGCCACGCTGCGGCTCGCCGACGCCCATGACGTGACGGTGTGCCTGCACACCGACGGGCTGAACGAGTCGTGCGAGCTGGAGGACACCGTCGAGGCGATCGGCGGGCGAGCGATCCACGCCTACCACGTCGAGGGCGCCGGGGGCGGCCACGTTCCCGACCTGATCGGGATCGTCCGTGAGCCGAACGTGGTGTGCTCGTCGACCACGCCCACCCTCCCGTACGGGCCGGCGACGGCGGCCGAGCACCCGGAGATGATCCTGCTGGTGCACGGCGGATCCGCCGGCGTCCGGGAGGACGTCGATGCGGCCCGGGAACGCATCCACCCGGCCACGATGGCCGCCGAGGGCCCACTGCACGAGCTCGGTGCGATCAGCATCATCAACAGCGACTCCCAGGGCATGGGGCGGATCGGCGAGACGATCCGCCGGACCTGGCAGCTGGCACACGCGATGAAGCTCTGGCGGGCGACGGAGGCCGGGCAGGACTGGCCGGAGACGGCGCTGCGGCCGGAACGGCCGGGTGACGACAACGAGCGCGTGCTGCAGTACCTGGCCAAGTACACGGCCGAGCCGGCGCGGGTGCACGGAATTGAGCGGGAGGTCGGGTCGCTCCGTCCCCGCCGGCTCGCCGATATCGTGCTGTGGCGCCCGACGCACTTCGGTGTCCGCCCCGAGCTGGTGCTCAAGGGCGGCTGGTTCGCGTGGGGGCCGATCGGGGCGGGCAACGCCACGGTCGACGGGGCCGAGCCACGCCGCTACGGCGCCCACTGGGCCGGGCAGGGGGCCGCCGCGCCGGCACTGTCGACCACGTTCGTGTCGGCGGCGGCGGAGGCCGCGGGCATAGCGCGCCGACTCGGGAGCCGCCGCCGGTTCGCGGCGGTGCACGGCACCCGGCGGATCTCGCGCGGCGCTCTGGTGGCGAACACGGCCGTCACGCCCGTGGAGGTGGACCACTCCGACGGGACGGTGCGCCTGCACGAGCGCGTGCTGGCGGCCGGGCCGGTCCCGGAGGTCCCGCTGAGCCGCCGCTACCTGCTCGGCTAGGCAGGTTACCGCAGGTAGGAGGCGCCGTTGAGGTCGAGGACGGCGCCGCTGGCCCACTCGGCGCCGGGGGACGCGAGGTACAGCACGGCCGCCGCGATCTCGCCGGGGCGGGCGACCCGCCCGAACGGGCTCTGCGCGCGGATCTGGTCGCCCGACGGCCCGGTGAGGGGCCTGGCGGCCATGTCCGTGTCCACGAACCCTGGCGCCACCGTGGCGACCGCGATCCCGTGCGGGGCCAGCGCCCTGGCCAGCGACTGGCCGAACGCGTTCAACCCGGCCTTGCTCGCCCCGTAGGCGGGCTGGCCCGGCTCGCCCCGGAAGGCGCCGCGGGAGGAGACGTTGACGATCCGCCCGCCACCGCGGGCGATCATGTGCTGGACTGCGCACCAGGTCACGTTCGCGGCCCCGGTGAGATTGACGGCGAGCGTCGCCTGCCATGCCGCCTGCCACTGCTCATACGAGGTGTCGGTGATCGGGTGCGGGATGAAGATGCCCGCGTTGTTCACCAGCACGTCCAGGCCGCCGAGCGCGTCGACCGCCTGGTCGACCATCCGGCGCACAGCCTCCGGGCTGGCCAGATCGGCCTGCACCGCCACGTGGCCGCTGCCGGGGAGCCCGGCCAGCACCTCGGTGGCCGGGCCGGCCGACCGGCCGTAGTGCACGGCAACCCGGTCACCTTGCTCCGCGAACGCCTCCGCGATGGCGCGACCGATCCCCCTGGCCGCACCGGTGACCACGATCGCTCGCCCGTCCACGAGATCGACCCTAGCCGCCAGCCGGCCGGCGGATGCCGTCACGCGGCTTGGCCGGGCGGGCCGTGGCTGTGGAGGGTGCGGCCGGCCGGGCTGGTGGCTGTGGTGGTGCCGTCGCCGCGAAGGCGGAATGCCGGACCTCTCGCGGGGGTTGGGTTATGCGGTAGAGGATGCTCGGATCTTCGGGGATTCGTCGAGATCGCCGGAACGGAGCAGATCATGGCAGGAAACTCTGCGCACGAGCCGTCCGCACAAGAAGCCACCGCAACCGTCGCGGACGTCATGGAGCAGCCACTGACGACGGTCGACGTGAACGACCACGTAGCCGCGGCGGCGTACCTGATGAGACACGCGGGCGCGACCGCGCTCGTGGTCTTGGACAGCGAGACCAGCCGGCCGATCGGCATCATCACGGAGGCAGACATCGTCCATACCGTCGCGGACGGGAAGGACGTGAACGAGGTCCGGATCCACGACCTGATGACCACCAGCCCCACCGTCATCAAGGCGACGACGAGCGTCCGCGACGCGGCCGAGATGATGGTGGCCGGCCATTTCCGGCATCTGCCGGTCATCGACGACAAATCCACTGTCAGCGGGATCGTGGATATCAGGGATGTCTGCCGCGCGCTGCTCGGTCTGCCCGCGCGCTGACCCGCCGCCTCAGTGTGAGTCGCGGCTGACGCTCCCGCCGCTCGACCCGACGAGGAAGTCGAGGTCCGCGCCGGTGTCGGCCTGCTGCACGTGGTCGACGTACAGGCGCTCCCACCCCCGGCGCGGGTTGGCGAACCCCGCGGCCATGGCCGGGTTGGGGGTGCGCCGGCCCAGTTCGGAGTCGGGGACGTCGAGGTCCAGCCGGCGCGCGGGCACGTCGAGCGTGACGAAGTCACCGGTCTGCACGAGCGCAAGCGGCCCGCCGGCCGCCGCCTCCGGCGTCACGTGCAGCACCACCGTGCCGTACGCGGTCCCGCTCATGCGGCCGTCGCAGACGCGCACCATATCGCGCACGCCCCGTTCGAGGAGCTTGCGCGGCAGCGGCACGTTCGACACCTCGGGCATCCCGGGGTAGCCCTTCGGGCCGCAGCCGCGCAGGACCAGCACCGAGTCGGCGTCCACGTCCAGGTCCGGGTCGTCGATGCGTGCGTGCAGATCCTCGATCGTGTCGAAGACGACGGCGCGCCCGCGGTGAGCGAGCAGTTGCGCCGACGCCGCGGCGGGCTTGATGATCGCGCCGCCGGGAGCGAGGCTCCCGCGCAACACCGCGATCCCCGCCTCCGGCCGCAGCGGCTCGGCGCGGGAACGGATCACCTCGTGGTCCCAGATCTGCGCCTCGGCCAGGTAGTCCACCAGGGGACGGCCCGTGACGGTGAGGGCGTCCGGGTCGAGCAGGTCCGCCACCTCGCGCAGGACCGCGAGCAGGCCGCCGGCGCGATGGAAGTCCTCCATGAGATGCCGGCCGGCCGGCTGCAGGTCGACCAGCAGCGGGACGTCCGCGCCGACGCGGTCGAATTCGTCGATGGTCAGCGGCACGCCCAGGCGGCCCGCGATCGCGAGCAGATGTACCACGGCGTTCGTCGATCCGCCGATGGCGGCGAGCGCGACGATCGCGTTGCGGAACGAGCCAGTGGTCAGCACCTGGGCCGGTCGGCGGCCCTGCCCGACCATCTCGACGACCAGGCGGCCGGCCGCGTGCGCGGCTTCGAGCAGACGGCTGTCCGGGGCCGGCAGCCCGGCAGTGCCGGGCACGGTCATACCGAGCACCTCGGTGAGCAACCCCATCGTGGAGGCGGTTCCCATCGTGTTGCAGTGCCCGCGGCTCCGGATCATCGAGGATTCCGACGCCAGGAACGCGCCCTCCGGGAGCGCGCCCGCGCGGACCTCCTCGCTGAGCCGCCACACGTCGGTGCCGCATCCCAGCGGCACACCCCGGAAGGTGCCCGAGAGCATCGGGCCGCCGGGCACGACCACGGCCGGCAGGTCCACCGACGCCGCCGCCATCAGCAGCGACGGGATCGTCTTGTCGCAGCCGCCGAGCAGAACCACGCCGTCGATCGGGTTGGCGCGCAGCATCTCCTCGGTGGCCATCGCCGCCATGTTCCGCCACAGCATCGCGGTCGGCCGCAGATTGGTCTCGCCGAGGGAGACGACCGGCAGGTTGAGCGCGATACCGCCCGCCTCGTAGATCCCGTCCCGGACAGAGCCGGCGACCTCGTTGAGGTGCGCGTTGCACGGGGTGAGGTCTGACGCCGTGTTCGCGATCGCGATGTGCGGCCGCCCTGAGAACGCGCTGTCCGGCAGGCCCCGCCGCATCCAGGCCCGGTGGAGATACGCGTTGCGGTGATCGCCGGCGTACCACTGTGCGCTTCGAAGTTCAGTCACCTCCCTATGAGACCATCCGCCCGGCGCCCGGGGCGCCGGGTACGTTGAGCATGGTGGCTGATCGTGGAGGGCCCGTGAGCCGGATCAACGACGTCGGGGGCATGCAGGGCTTCCCGCCGGTCGAGCAGGAGGCCGGCGAGCCGGCCTTCCACGCCGACTGGGAGGCACACGTGTTCGCGCTCAACCGGGCGCTGATCGGCCGGGGCGTTTACAACCTCGACGAGTTCCGGGACGCCATCGAGCGGATACCGCCGCCGGAGTACCTGGCGTCGTCGTACTACCAGAGGTGGTTCCGCGCCATCACCATGCTGCTCGCCGAGAAGGGCATCCTGACGGAGGAGGAGATGGCCGGTGGCTGAGCCGTTCAGCCCGGGAGACCGGGTCCGGGCGCGGCGCACCGACCCGCGCCACCACACCCGGCTCCCGCGGTACGCGCGTGGCGCCGTCGGGACGGTCGTGGAACGCCAGGGCCGTTACCCGCTGCCCGACAACCGGGCGCGGCGGCTTCTCGCTGAGCCCGAGCCCGTCTATACGGTCCGCTTCACCGCCGCCGAACTGTTCGGCGAGGGCGACCACACGGTCATGGTGGACCTCTGGGAGAGCTACCTCCGGCCGGTGGAGGCGGGATGAGCCGCGGCCACACGGGCCCGGCGGCGCTGGCCGCCCGGGTCCGCCACCTCGAAGGGCTGCTGGAGCGGCGCGGCCTGGTCGATCCGCGGGAGCTTGACCGCGCCCTCGAGGCGTACCTGGCCCGTGCCTCGCCGGCCAACGGCGCCCGCCTGGTCGCGCGGGCCTGGCTCGACGAGGGGTTCCGCGGGCGGCTGCTGGCGGACGCCAACGCCGCGCTGCCCGAGCTCGGGCTGTCCATGGGCGGCGGGCTGCAGGAGCAGCGGCTGAAGGTGGTCGAGAACACCGACGACAGCCACAACGTCATCGTGTGCACGCTGTGCTCGTGCTACCCGATCGCGCTGCTCGGGCCGTCGCCGACGTGGTACAAGAGTGAGGCCTACCGGTCCCGGGTCGTGCGGGACCCGCGCGGGACGCTGCGCGAGTTCGGCTTCACGCTCGATCACGCCGTGCGGATCAACGTCTGGGATTCCAGTGCGGAGTCCCGCTACTTGGTCCTCCCGCGCCGGCCGGGCGGCACCGCGAACCTGGACGAGCGGGCGCTGGCCGCGCGGGTCACCCGCAACGGCCTGATCGGGGTCGCCCCGGTCTGACCGGCCCGGGCCGCCTGGCACGCTCTATTGACACTGCCACGGGGCGCGGCATGGGATAAATGGACGAGCGTAAGGGGCAGGCCGAGAGGAGCCGCGGCTATGACGAACCTGGCTGAGATCGTGCGGAACGCGCAGGAAGCACGCGGCGAGTGGCTGGCCATGCGGCAGGGCGATCTGGCGCTGACGTACGCGGAGCTTGCGGATGCGGCCGGCCGGGCCGCCGCCTTGCTGCGCGACGCCGGGGTCGGGCCCGGCGATCGCGTGGCGCTGATGCTGCCGAACGTGCTGGCGTACCCGCTGTTCTTCTACGGCAGCCTCGGCGTCGGCGCCTCGGTCGTGCCGATGAACCCGCTGCTGAAGAACCGCGAGGTCGCGTACTACCTCGGCGACTCGGGCGCATCGGTCATCGTCGCCTGGGATCCGATGGCGGACGAGGCGGCCAAGGGCGCGGCCGACACCGGCGCCCAGGTCATGCGGGTCACGGAGCCGGACGCGCGGACGCTGCTCGGCGACCGGCAGCCGGTGACGGACTGGGCCGAGCGCGGCGATGACGACGACGCGGTCATCCTGTACACCTCCGGGACGACCGGGGTCCCGAAGGGCGCTGAGCTCACTCACGCGAACCTGTACACCAACGCCGAGGTGACCACGACCACGCTGCTGACCGCGGCGCCCGGCGACGTGATCATGGGGTGCCTGCCGCTGTTCCACGTCTTCGGCCTGACCTGCGGGATGAACGCGTCGGTGATCGCCGGCTCCACCCTGACGCTTCTGCCGAGGTTCGACGCGGGCAAGGCTCTTGAGATGATCGGCCGGGAGAGGGTGACGATCTTCGAAGGCGTGCCGACGATGTACTCGGCACTGCTGCACCACCCGGACCGCGCCGCGGCCGACGTGTCGTCGCTGCGGCTGTGCGTGTCCGGCGGGGCCGCGCTGCCGGTCGAGGTGCTGCGCCAGTTCGAGGACGCGTTCGGCTGCCCCATCCTGGAGGGCTACGGACTGTCGGAGACCTCGCCGGTCGCGTCGTTCAACCACCCGGACAAGGTCCGCAAGGCGGGCTCGATCGGCACTCCCATCGCCGGCGTGGAGATGCGCGCCGTGGATGACTCCGGCGCCGACGTGCCGGAGGGGGAGGTCGGCGAGATAGCGATCCGCGGCCACAATGTGATGAAGGGCTACTGGCGGAAGCCGGACGCCACCGCGACGGCCATCCCCGACGGCTGGTTCCGCACCGGCGACCTGGCCCGGATCGACGAGGACGGTTACTTCTTCATCGTCGACCGGAAGAAGGAGCTGATCATCCGGGGCGGGTACAACGTCTACCCGCGGGAGATCGAGGAGGCGCTGCACGAGCACCCGGCCGTGGCCGAGGTAGCGGTGGTCGGGATCCCGCACGACTCGCTGGGCGAAGAGGTGGGCGCCGCGGTCGCGCTCAAGCCGGGCGCCAGCGCCACCCCCGACGAGCTGCGGGCGTTCGCGAAGGGACGGGTCGCCGCCTACAAGTACCCACGGCACGTCTGGCTGGTGGACCAGCTGCCGAAGGGGCCGACCGGCAAGATCTTGCGCCGTGAGGTGAAGCCGCCGGCTGACGTACTGGAAAGCCCGTGACCGGGCGAGCGGGGGACGACCCCGGCGACTTCGCCGACGTCGCCGACGCCGCTCCCCCACTCGACCTGCTGCTGTCGGACGCGGCCCTCGGGATAATGCGCCGGTTCCGGCCCGATGGTTCCACGCTCCGGCTCGGCCTGAGCCTGGCCCGGCGGCCGTGGACGGTGGCCCGCCGGTCGGCCGCGCTGGCCGGTGAGCTCGGCAAGATCGCGGTAGGGCGGTCGGCCGTCGCTCCCGAGCCGCGCGACCGGCGGTTCGCGGACCCGGCCTGGATGGGCAACCCGTTCCTCAGACGGATCCTGCAGGCCTACCTGGCGGGCGGCACGCTGGCGGAGTCGCTGGTCGCCGACGCGGATCTGGGCTGGCGCGACGGCGAGCGCGTCGAGTTCGTGATGCGCAACGTCATCGACGCGGCGGCGCCCAGCAACAACCCGGCACTGAGCCCGGCCACGTGGAAGGCGCTGGTCGACACCGGCGGGCTCAGCGCGGTGCGCGGGGCCCGCGCGTTCGCGTCGGACATGGCGGCCGCGCCGAGGATCCCGGCGATGGTGGCGCCCGACGCCTTCGAGGTCGGCCGCGATCTCGCCGTCTCGCCCGGTGCCGTGGTGCGGCGGGCGGAGATCTGCGAGCTGATCCAGTACGAGCCGGCCACGCCGCGCGTGCACGAGTTCCCGCTCGTCATCGTGCCGCCGATGATCAACAAGTTCTACGTCACCGACCTGGCGCCCGGCCGCAGCATGATCGAGTACCTGGTGTCGCAGGGTCACCACGTCTTCGCGATCTCCTGGCGCAACCCCGACGCCCGGCACCGGGACTGGGGCATCGACGCCTACGGCCAGGCCATCGTCGATGCGCTGAACGCGGCGCGGTCGATCTGCGGGGCGGAGAGGGCCAGCATCTGCGCGCTCTGCTCGGGCGGCATCGTGTCCTCGATGGTGGCCGCGCACCTGGCCGACACCGGCGGCCTGGAGCAGCTCGCCTCGCTGTATCTCGGGGTGACCGTGCTCGACCAGGTGCAGCAGGGCACCGTGGCGGCGCTGGCCGACGAGCGCGTAGCGGCGCTCGCGGTCGCGGCCTCGGGCTCCCGCGGCTACCTGGACGGCCGGTCGCTGGCCGAGGTCTTCGCCTGGCTCCGGGCCAACGACCTGATCTGGAGCTACTGGGTCAACAACTACCTGGAGGGCAAGACCCCGCCGCCGTTCGACATCCTGTACTGGAACGCCGACACCACCCGGCTGCCGGCCGCGCTGCACCGTGACTTCATCAACATCGCCCTGACCAGCGCGCTCGCCAAGCCCGACGCGGTGACGATGCTGGGCTCGCCGGTGGACCTGTCCCGGGTGAACGTGGACTCCTACCTGGTGGCGGGCGTCGCCGACCACCTGTGCCCGTGGCAGTCCTGCTACCGCAGCACCCAGCTGCTCGGCGGTGACAGCCGGTTCGTGCTGTCCACCAGCGGGCACATCGCGTCAATGATCAACCCGCCCGGCAACCCGAAGGCGAGGTTCCAGGTCGCGCCCGCTGCGGCAGACCCGGCCAACCCGCCCGACCCGCGGCAGTGGCTGCAGGCGGCCCAGACAGTCAAGGGCAGCTGGTGGCCCGACTACTCCTCCTGGCTCGCCGAGCGCAGCGGCGGCGAGAGGGACCGGCCGGGACAGCTGGGCGACAAGGGATACGAGCCGATGGAACCCGCGCCCGGTCTGTACGTCCTCGACAGGTAGACCGATGCCGATCAGCTTCCACCGGAAGCCGGGGCCGCAGACGACCCGCAGCATCGTGGTCGATGGCCAGCAGCTGCGCATCGATGTTCGGCCGGGAAGCGGCAAGCGCCCGCCGCTGCTGCTGGTCAACGGCATCGGCGCCAGCCTGGAACTGCTGCAGCCGTTCGTCGACGCGCTCGATCCCGGCATCGAGGTCATCCGCTTCGACGCTCCCGGGGTCGGCGGCTCGCCGCTGCCCGGCCTGCCCTACCGCTTCACCGGCCTGTGCCGGCTCATGGCGCGCCTGCTGTCGGCGCTCGGCCACGGCGAGGCAGACGTGCTCGGCATCTCCTGGGGCGGCGGGGTCGCGCAGCACTTCGCCACGTTTCAGCGGCACCGCTGCCGGCGCCTGGTGCTTGTCGCCACCGCGACCGGCTCACTGATGGTGCCGGCCAGGCCATCCGTGCTGGCCCGGATGGTCACCCCGCGCCGCTACCTGGACCGCGGATACCTGCGGGAGAACGCCGCCGGCCTCTACGGCGGCTCGGCGCGCAGCCAGCCGGACCGCATCGGCGCGCTGATGCACGCCAACAGCCGGGTCGGCCCCGCGCTGGGCTATGTGTACCAGCTCGTCTCCGGGGCGGGCTGGACGAGCCTGCCGTTCCTGCCGCTGATCCGCGAGCCGACGCTGATCCTGTCCGGCGTGAACCGCGGCGCCAACATGGCGGAGGATGTCACCTACTCTGGAACAATCGCCGGAGCCATCGAGGGCACGCTGCTCGGCGTCCGCTCGATGGCGCTGAGCCTTGCCAGCAGTTTCGAGAACCCCGGTCAGTTCCGCTGGGAGACGGCGCTCGCCCATGGACCCGAGATCATCCGGCGACTGCTCGCCGCCGAGTGGCCGCCGGGCGTGCTGATGAACGTCAACTTTCCCGACCGCGCCGCCGACGACATCGCCGGGATAGCGGTCACCGAGCAGGGCCGCCGCGATCACGACCTGATGCGCATCCACGAGCGCACCGATACCTGGGGCACGCCCTATTATTGGCTGGGCTACGAGCGCAAGCGCTCCAATCCGCCGGGCGGCACCGATCTTTGGGCGGTCTACACCGGACGCATCTCGATCACGCCGCTCTCGCTCAACTTGACCGACCGGTCGGCGGCGGAGAGCCTGTCGCGGGACCTCGGCGAGACGCCAGCGGGGGACGGCTAGAGTGCTATGATGGCGGAGTGCCACAGGGGGGCGCGCGGTGGAATCGTTGTTCAACTTCGTTCAGATGAACAAGCCTTATTTTGACGCTGCGCAGGCGCTCAGCTCCGTCGTCAACCTGTTCGCCTGGTGCCTCGCGGTCTTCCTCCTGATCCTGGCGCTTCGCAAGAGCCGCATCGAAAGCCTGTCAGTCGGACCGTTCAGCTTCAGGATGAAGGAGGAGGCGATCGAGGCGACCGCGAGCGCGGCACGTTCGTGGAAGTCCGAGACGTCGGCCAAGCAAGTCGACGTGCCCGGTATCCGAGCTACCGTC
>Ga0081540_1000774_pt1 | contig 29350 bp, 29 predicted proteins | sample TabmetS2T1R1_FD_71024 | JGI IMG/M metagenome (GOLD analysis project Ga0081540, IMG submission 71024) | Tabebuia heterophylla rhizosphere microbial communities from the University of Puerto Rico - S2T1R1 | ecosystem: Host-associated > Plants > Roots > Rhizosphere ...
CCGCCGTCGAGACCAGGTACCAGCGGCCGCGGAGGACAGTGCCCCCCGGGCGGCTCGCGAGGGGAACGGCGGCAATCACCAGGCAGGCCCCGAGCGTCAGCACCAGCCAGCGCCGTCCGGTCCCGGCACGCGGAAAGAGGACGACGACCGAGACGGCCGCGGCGAGGGCCAGCACCGACGCGAACGAGCGGAGCAGCGCGAGCGCCACGACCTGTGCCCCCGCCGAGGCCACGCCGAGGGCCAGCCAGCCGCGGCGAGCCTGCGACGTGGCGACGAGCGTCAGCGGTGCCGTGACACCGAGCACGGAGGCGACGAAGTCGGGGTTGCCGAGCGTTCCGTACAGCGCCAGCCGCTGACCGTCCGCCTCGGGCCCGAAGCGCGCGAGGGGGTCCAGCCCCAGGGCCTGGAAGATCACCACGCCCGCGGCGAGCCCGCCGCTCGCGATCAGGGCCCGCCAGGGAAGCGGCGGTGCCGCGAGCGACGCAGCCGCGACGAGGAGCGGACCTGCCAGCATCCACCCCGGGGCGGCGCCGGAGGAGACGACCCACGAGAGCGCCGACGCGGCCAGGCTGGCGATCGCGGCGATGGCGACCGGACCAGGCGGCCGCAGATCCCGGAGCACCGGGGCGAGGAGGAGCGCGGCGCCGGCGCCGGCGACGAGCCACTTCGGCCCGCTGAAGGGGCTCGCAGCCCACGGCCAGACCACGAGCACGACCGCCACGAGGGTCGCCGCTGCGATCGATCCGGAGCTGGGCGAGCGCAGGGTCAGCTCGACTGGAGCGCGAGGATCTGCGCCGTCGCCAGCGGGAACTCGGCGAGCAGTCGCGCGGTGTCCCCGAGCTCGAACGCCGAGAACTCGAAGCCCGGAGACACCGTGCAGCCGCACAACGTCCAGCGCGAGCCGGGCGCGAGCATCGCCCCGAACCAGCTCCCCGCAGGAACGATGACCTGGGGTCGTTCGGCGGAGAGCACGTGCACCCGCGCCGCGGCGCCGGCGACGAGCTCGACGACGTGCAAGGGGCCTCCGGCGTGAAAGTGCCACAGCTCGTCGGCGTCGAGGCGGTGCAGGCGCGATCGCTGCCCGGCGGCGAGGAGGTAGAGGATGGCGGTGCAGACGCTTCGATCGCTCCCCGGCAGCGTGCGCGCGGCGCGGTAGGTCTCGCGGTACCACCCGCCTTCCGGGTGGGGAGCGAGGCCGTGGCGTTCGATGAGCTCCTGCACGGTCCGCGGAATCTAGCGCCCGCCGATCCCGGGCGAGGAATGGAGTGAGTTCGCTCCCTGATCTCCGGCATCTCGGCGGTCGGCCGGGCCGGAAGTTGACCGGCCCAGCCCTTCCCCGTTATCGATGGGGGCGTGAGGAGTCTCGTCACCAGCACCACCACGACCACCACCCGCGAGGCGGGTCGGAGCGTCGTGTGTGCGTCGGTGGCCTGATCCCCTCGAGCACGCCGTCCCCGTCCCGCCCGTGGTTCCGGCGGGGCGCCCTGCTCGAGGCCTCATCGTCCCGTCGGTCACTTCGGGCCTCACCGGAGTCCGACCATGCTTCACGACGACGATCATCGCGCCCTGGGCCACCGCCTCGGGCTGTTCCACCTTCAGGAGGAGGCCGCCGGGAGCGTCTTCTGGCACCCGCGCGGGCTGCAGCTCCTCCGTGCGCTCGAGGACCAGCTCCGGCGCATCGTCCGCCATCAGGGTTACCGCGAGGTCCGAAGTCCTCAGGTGTTCTCCCAGCCGGTGTGGGAGCGCAGCGGCCACTGGAGCGTGTTCCGTGAGGGAATGCTGGTGGTGGAGGGCGAATCACGGGCCCTGAAGCCGGTCAGCTGTCCCGGCCACATGGAGCTCGTCCGGCGCCTGCGTCCGCGCTGGGCCGAGCTGCCGCTGCGCATCGCCGAGTTCGGCCTCGTCCACCGGGACGAGCCGTCGGGAGCGCTGCACGGCCTCTTCCGGCTCCGTCAGTTCTCCCAGGACGACGGGCACGTGTTCTGCCGTGAGGACCAGGTCGGGGCCGAGCTCGCGCGCTTCGTCCGGAGCCTGCGGGCGCTGTATGGCGCGCTCGGGTTCGAGGACGTCCAGGTCGCGTTCTCCGGACGTCCGGCCCGGCGACTCGGAGACGATGCGCTCTGGGACCGGGCGGAGGCTCTCCTCGCCGATGCAGCCGGCGCCGCCGGGCTCGTCTGGAGCCAGCAGCCCGGGGAGGGGGCGTTCTACGGGCCCAAGCTGGAGTTCGTGCTCCGCGACCGCCTGGGGCGCGCCTGGCAGTGTGGGACGATCCAGGTCGACCTGGTGCTGCCCGGGCGGTTCGAGCTCGAGTTCGGGGACGGAGCAGGTGGCCGGCATCCGCCGGTCGTCCTCCACCGGGCCCTGGTCGGGAGTCTCGAGCGCTTCCTCGGCATCCTCCTCGAGCACCACCGCGGCCACCTTCCGCCCTGGCTCGCCCCGGAGCAGGTCGTCGTGGCCAGCATCGAGCCCGGTGGAGCTGCCCACGCCCGGAATGCGCTCCGGGCGCTGGAGGCGGCGGGGCTGCGTGCGCGGCTCGACGATCGGGACGAGGCACTGTCGAGGAAGGTGGCGGACGCGCACCGCCTCGCGGTGCCGTACCTGGTCGCGGCAGGTCCGCGCGACGAGGCGAGAGGCTCCGTCCGCCTGCGGGAGGCCAGCGGCGCGCAGCGCGACGTGGCACTCGGCTCGCTCGCTGCCGAGCTATCGCGGCTCTGTGCCGCCCCGCCGCCGGAGGGGGAGTAGCGGTTGGTCCCTCCGGCGTTCCCGGGCGCCGGGGCACGGGGTCGTCCGTGCTCTGGATCGTCGTGGACACCGGGGGCGGCTTGACCGAGGGTTCGTCCAGATGCTGACCGCCGACGACGTCGCCTCCATCCCGCTGTTCGCCGGTCTTTCCCTCGCCGGCCGCGAGCGCTTCGCCCAGGCTGCCGCCGACATCCACCTTCGCCCCGGTGAATATGCAGTGCACGAGGGCGAGGAGCGGGCGCTCTATGCAGTGCTCTCCGGGAAGATCGAGGTCATCAAGCGGATGGAGGGCGGCGAGAAGACCATCGCCTGGCGATTGCCGGGCACCATCTTCGGCGAGGTGCCGATCACGCTCGGGACCGCGTTTCCCGGAAGCTTTCGCGCCTCCGAACCCTCCCGGGTCCTCCGCCTCGACGCGCGGCAGTACTACGTGCTCGCGGGCGCCGCTCCCGAGGTCGCGGTCGCCGTGGGCGCGCTGGCGCGGGAGCGGCTCGGCGGACTGCAGGGGCTCGCCGCGCAGCCGCCGACTCCGCAGGTCACCGTGATCGGCCACCGCTGGGATCCGGCCTGCCACGACCTGCGGCACTTCCTGGGCCGCAACCAGGTGGTCTTCGACTGGCTCACCCCGGACTCTCCCGAGCTCGCCACCCGCTGGCCCCGCTGGACCTCCGACGAGGCAGGCCCGGGACTCGGTTTTCCCGACGGGACCCTGCTCTCCCGGCCCCCGCTCCGGGACGTGGCGCAGCGCCTGGGGCTGCAGACCGCGGCTCGCTCGACCGAGTACGACACGGTCATCGTCGGCGGTGGTCCAGCCGGGCTGGCCGCCGCGGTCTACGGCGCCTCGGAGGGCCTCCGGACGCTCGTCGTCGAGCGCGAGGCACCCGGTGGACAGGCCGGGACGTCGTCGAGGATCGAGAACTACCTGGGCTTCCCCAACGGGGTGTCCGGCGACGAGCTCGCCGTCCGCGCGCTCGACCAGGCGAAGCGCCTCGGCGCCGAGATCCTGGTCACCCGCAGGATTCTGCGCGTCGACCCGCACACTCGCCAGGTCTTCCTCGACGGCGACGACGTGCTCGGCGCCCGGACCATCATCCTGGCCACCGGGGTGAGCTGGCGCCGGCTGGAGATCGAGGGAATCGATCGACTGATCGGCAAGGGCGTCTACTACGGAGCGGCCCGGAGCGAGGCCGCCAACACCCAGGGCCTGGAGGTCTTCCTCATCGGGGCCGGGAACTCCGCCGGGCAGGCGGCGCTCCACTTCGCCAGCCACGCCCGGAACGTCACTCTCCTCGTCCGGGGCGAGGCCCTGGAGAAGAGCATGTCCCGCTACCTGGTCGACCAGGTCCGGGGGAAGCCGAACGTCCAGGTATTGCTCCAGGCGGAGGTGCGCGCCGTGCACGGGGACGACCACCTCTCGGCGATCGACGTCCGGGACTGCGCCACCGGCGAGGTGCAGCGCCGATCCTGCGGTGGCCTGTTCGTGTTCATCGGAGCCGACGCGGAGACGGAGTGGTTGCCGCCGGAGATCGTCCGGGACGCGCGCGGCTACGTGCTCACCGGCTCGGACCTCACCAAGGGAGGGCACTGGTCGGGCCCACGCGATCCCTACCTGCTCGAGACCAGCGTTCCCGGGATCTTCGCCTGCGGCGACGTGCGCTCCAGCCCGGTGAAGCGGGTGGCCTCCGCGGTCGGCGAGGGCAGCATGGCCATCGCCTTCGTCCACCAGTATCTGCGCACGACCTCGCCTGGCGCGGACGCCTCGGGGGCTGCACCGTCGCAGCGGGCCAGGTCTTGACGGAGCGATCCGCGCGCGGCGGGCGACGAATGCGCCGCACGACGCGGACCTGACGGACTCAGGCCTGCGCGGAGAGGAGCGATGCCGCGGCGCGGCTGACGTCCTCGGGGCCGACCGGCTTGGAGAGGAACGCGCTCGCGCCGGCCCCCAGCGCCCGTGCTCGCTCTGCGTCGGTCCGGTCGGTGGTCACCACCAGGATCGGCACTGCCGCGTGACGTGCACCGGTCCGGATGTGATGAATGAGCTTCAGGCCGTCGAGCCGCGGCATGTGCACGTCGGTGACGACCAGGTCGTACTCGCCAGCGGCGAATCTCTTGAGCGCCTCGGCGCCATCCGATGCCTCGTCGCAGGTGCCGGAACCGAGCGACGCCATCGCCGCCACGAGCACCTGGCGCGCGGCACGCGAATCGTCGACCACCAGGACGCGAAAGCCTTTCATCGCCGGGAACGAGACTCCAGTTTACAGCGGGACACGCGGCGGCGCAGTGCGATCTGCGAGCAATCCACGGAGATCCAGCAGGCGGCAGTCGTCCGCGGTGACGGCCAGGACTCCCGGGACCGGTCCCCCCGGACGGATGTCGGCCAGGGTGTAGCGCCGGACGCCCGCCATCCCGTCCACGCGCAGCCCGACGCGCCGGCGTCCCAGCCGGGCGAGGATCACCTTCGGCTTGGCCGTCCGGGGCGGAGTCCCGGCCGGGAGCAGCCGCCGGAGGTCGACGATGGTCACGGCGGTGCCATGCACGTGCACCACTCCCTCCACGTGTGCCGGCGCCTCATCGACCGGCAAGGGAACGACCCGGGGGAGGATCTCGTCCACCCGTGCCACGTCGATCCCGTAGATCGCGTCGCCCACCCAGAAGGCGCACACCTCGACCGCCTGTGACTCGGCGCTCACCGCAGAAGCCACTCCGGATCCACCACCGAGCAGCCCCCTTCCGCCCCCGGGAGGACGCCGATCACCCCGCCGGTGGGACCGCCCTTCGGGCGCTCCAGGCCTCCGTTCCGGACGCGCTGCACGCCCCGCACCCGGTCCACCCAGAGGCCGGCGGGACCGAGCGCGGTCCGCACCACCAGGATGCGAGCCGGGCGTGGGGGGCGGTCGCAGTCCGGCCCTGCGCACGGGGGAACCGTGCTGGGGAGGCCCAGCCGCAGGGACGGGTCGTACACCGGGGTGATGGTCCCGCGGAGGTTCAGCACACCGAGCAGCGGGGGCCGCGCCCGGGGAATCTCGGTGAGCGTGCGCGCCCGGAGGATCTCGGTCACCGTCCCCAGCGCCACCGCGTACTCGCCCGTTCCCAGCCCGAAGGTGAGCAGCTGCAACTCGTCGGCACCAGCTTCCCGGTCCGGCTCGACCGCCGAGGCCGGGAGCGGGGCGGTGCCGTCCAGCTCCTCGTCGGGCCGGAAGCGGAAACGCGCGAGCAACGCCTCCAGGCTGGAGGGCCCCTCGCTCATGCCTGCGCCACCAGCAGGGGCGGTCCCCTCAGCACCTCGTCGAGCAGCGCGCCCACGTCCAGCACCAGCACCGTGTGGTGGTGGCCGACCTCCGCCGCGCCGGAGATGCCGGGCACCTGGCCCAGCCGTGGCCCGAGCGCCTGGGTGACCAGGTCCCTCTGGCCGTGGAGCGCGTCCACCACCAGCCCCAGCCTTCGCTCGGCGACGCCCACCACCACCAGGTACGCCCCGCCCTCGGCCCTCCTGGGCAGCCCGAACGTTTCCGCCAGGGAAACCACCGGGATGTTGTAGCCCCGGACAGGCACCATGCGCCGTCCATCATCCGTCACGCCATGCCGGCCGTCGTGCGCCAGGACGTCGAGGACGCTGCTCAGCGGAACCGCGTACACGCGCCCGCTCACGCCCACCAGCAGCCCGCGCACCGTGGCCAGCGTGACGGGCAGCGTGATCCGGAACGTGGCGCCCTCCCCTGCCCGGCTTTCCACGTCGATGACGCCCGAGAGGCCGGCGATGTTGGTCTTCACCACGTCCAGCCCCACGCCTCGCCCCGACATCGCGCTCACCGACGAGGCGGTGGAGAACCCGGGGCTGAAGAGCACCGCCTGGAGCTCGCGGTCGGTCGCCGCGCGCGCGCGGTCCTCGTCGAGCAGCCCTCGCTGGATGGCGACCTCACGGACCCGCGCCCAGTCCACGCCGCCACCGTCGTCGGTCAGGGCGAGCACCACCCGCGCTCCCAGCTGCTCGGCGGAGAGGAGGATCCGCCCCGCGCGTGGCTTGCCCCGGCCCTCGCGGAGCCCGGCCGGCTCGATGCCGTGGTCGATGGCGTTCCGCACCAGGTGCACCAGAGGATCGCTGAGCTCCTCCACCAGACGCTTGTCGATCTGCACCTCGGCTCCGGAGGTCTCCAGCACCAGCTCCTTGCCCGCCTCGCGCGCCATTCGCCGCACGAGTCGCTGCATCCGGTCGAACAGCGGGCGCAACGGAACCATCCGCGCCTGGAGGAGCCGGTCCTGGAGGATGTCCAGCCGCCGGACCAGGCGCCGCTGCTCCCGGAGCAGCTCCACCGTCCAGGCTCGTGGGGACTGCTCTCGCGCATCGGAGAGCCCGCGGATCGCCTCGCCGATGAGCCGGAGCTCTCCGACGTCGTCCATCAATGCGTCCAGCCGCGCGATGTCCACCCGGAGCGTCCGCGCCGCCCCGGCGGCCTCGCCGCCCTCCGTCGTGGAGCGGGGGCCCTCCGCCTCGGGACCCGGGCGCCGCTCCTTGCGGACCGCCACCGGCCGGAGCTCCACCGGGGCGCCGGCGAACACCGCGCGCAGCGCCGGCTCTCCCGCCCCGGAGCCCACCAGCAGGACGAAGGAGAGCATGTCGAGCCGGTCCGCGGCCGGTCCGGGAAGGGTCGAGACCAGCTCGCCCACGCCGCGGAGCCGGGCCTTGAGCTGCTCCAGGTCCCGATCGAAGGTGTCCAGCGGGTACTCCACCCGCGCCGACCAGACCAGCTCGCCCCGCCGGAGGGTCTCCCGCAGGCGGTGCTCCTCGAACTCGGTGAGGACGCGCCGCACCTCCGGCTGGAGCTCCAGCCGCTCCAGCGGATCCTCCCCCATCCGCTCGGGCGCCTCGTCCATCGACGAGAGGCGGGCGGCGAGCGCGCGCGCGTCCTCGACGGCCGCCGACGGGTCTTCCGCCAGACGCTGGAACAGCTCCACCGCCTCGAGGAGCAGGTCCAGCCTTCCCGTGCTGAGACGGGCCTTGCCCAGGCGGAAGCGGTCCAGCAGATCCTCCGCCGCGTGCGCGAGCTCCGCCATCGGCGTCTGGCCGAAGGTTGCGGCGAGACCCTTGAGAGAGTGCGCCTGGCGGAACACCGAGTTCAGCACCTCGGGGTCCGGATCGGCGGAAGTCCTCTCCAGCAACAAGAGATTCCGGCCCAGGGCCTCCGCGGTCTCCACGGCCTCGGAGGAGAACTCCGGTGGAGGCCGGTCGCTGCGGGGGCTCACGCGACTTTCAGGTAACGCCGGACCAGCGCGGTCAGGTGATCCGGCTGCAGGGGCTTGATCAGGAACTCCGAGGCGCCGAGCTGCATGCCGCGCTCGCGATCATGCTGCCGGGCCTCGCCGGTGACGATGAGCAGCGGCGTCTCACGGTAGTTTGGGTTCATCTTGACGAAGTTGATGAGCTCGAGGCCGTTGATGTCCGGCATGTTGATGTCGGTGATGATCAGATCGAAACGATAGCGCGGAAGGAGCTTGAGCGCGTCGAAGCCGCTGCTCGCGCAGACGACCTCGGTGCCCTCGATCTGCGAGAGGATCGACGCGATGAAGTCCCGCGACGCGGTCGAGTCCTCGACGATGAGAACCTTGTACCCCATTCCCCGGCCGGACCCCCGAGCCTAGCAGGTCCGGCTCGCCCGGGAACTCACCGCGTGGCCCGTGGCGCTCCATCCGCCAGCAGTGTCACCCGGGCGCCCCGGAACGCCGGGACGAAGGCCTCGTCGAAGGCCGAGGTTCGCTCCTGCGCCGGCATTGCCCCACGCCCGGGGAGCTCCAGGGCCACGCTGTCCACCCGTGCACGGTTGAGCACGTCCGCGGCCTGGGACAGCGCCGTCCGGAGCACGCCAGGGTGCAGCGCCTCGCCCCCCGGCCCGAGCCCGAGCACCACCAGCCGTGGCGCGCCGATCCGACCGTTGGAGGGAAGCAGCAGCGATTCGCCGCGCGCCCCCCGGAAGAAGCCGTCCACCAGCAGCCGCGACAGCTGGCCGCAGAGACGCCAGTCGACGAAGCCCGCGGCGCCTCCCAGCGGCCGCTCGTCCTCGCTCACGAAGAGGCAGACCGTGTCCACCGGCAGCGGATCGAGCGCGTCCAGCGTCAGGGGGATGGTTCCGATGGCGGCGCTCATCGCTGCTGCTCCACGTCCAGCGCGATCCGGTCCAGCAGCCCGTTGACGAATGCGCTCGATGCTTCCGTGCCGAAGGCCTTTCCCAGCTCCACCGCCTCATTGAGCGTCACCTTCTTCGGGATGTCCGGCCGCCACTTGAGCTCGAACACCGCGAGGCGGAGCACGTTGCGGTCGACGCGGGCCATCCGGTCGAGGCGCCAGTTGTGGCTGTGTTGCTCGATGAGCCCGTCGATCTCGTCGCGGTGCTCGATCACGCCCTGGACCAGCTCCAGCGCGAATCGCTGCGCCTCGGGATCCGGCGGGCCCTCCGGCTCGGCATCCCAGGCGGTCTCCAGCGCATCCTCGGGACGGAGGGCGCTCATCTCCATCTGGTACAGCGCCTGGAGCGCACGCTCCCTTCCGATGCGGCGAGCCCCCATCAGCGCTTCTTCCCGACCTCCGCCAAGCGGGCGTACAGGTTCACCATCTCCAGGCAGGCCAGCGCCGCGTCGGCGCCCTTGTTGCCCGCCTTCACTCCTGCGCGATCGACCGCCTGCTCCACCGTGTCGCAGGTGAGCACGCCGAAGCTCACCGCGCACGTGGCGGTCAGGGCGATCTGTCCGATGCCCTTGCTCACCTCGCCTGCGACGTACTCGAAGTGCGGCGTTCCGCCCCGGATGACGCAGCCCAGGGCCACCACGCCGGCATACTGGCCTCCCTCGGCCACCCGGCGGACCAGGCCTGGAAGCTCGAAGGTGCCGGGAACCCGGAACACGTCGATGTCGGCTTCCGCCACCCCGTGCCGCAGCAGCGCGTCCTGGGCTCCGTGAAGGAGGTGCTCGGTGATGAAGCCGTTGAAGCGCGACACGCAGAGCGCGAAGCGCCCCTGCGGCGGCGTGAGGAAGCCCTCGATCACCCTTGCCATGTCCTCTCTCACGTCCCCTGCCGGCGGTGCAGGCGCGGCCGGCTCAGGGGAACTTGCTCCACGACCTCGAGAGAATAGCTCTCCAGGCCCACGATCTTCTTGGGATTGTTGGTCAACAGGCGAAGGCGGCGCAGCCCCAGGTCCTTGAGGATCTGCGCACCCACCCCGAACTCGCGGAGCCGGTGACGGTCGCCGCCCGGTCCGGCATCGTCGGCCTCGGTCCGGCTGCAAGACAGCGCCGCCGACGGGCGGACGGCCTTGTGCAGGTAGACCAGGACCCCGCGGCCGGCGTCGGCGATGGCCTTGAACGCCTGCTCCAGCTGGCTTCCGCAGTCGCAGCCGGCGCTTCCGAGCAGGTCGGCCACGGGGCAGGCCCGGTGCACGCGCGTGAGCACCGGTACCGGGCCTGTGATGTCCCCCTTCACCATCGCCACGTGGACATCGGAGTCGACGTCGCTCTGGTAGGCGTGGGCGGTCCAGTTGCCTTGATGGGGGCGGCGGAGCTCCGAGGTGGCGACCCGCTTCACCAGCCGGTCCTTCTGTAGCCGGTAACGAATCAGGTCGGCGACGCTGAGCAGCGTGAGCGCGTGCTTGCGGCCGAAGCGCTGAAGCTCCGGACGGCGGGCCATGGTGCCATCGGCGTTCATGACCTCGCAGATGACGCCGGCGGGGAACAGGCCGGCCAGCCGCGCCAGGTCGACGGACCCCTCGGTCTGGCCGGTGCGGACCAGCACCCCGCCGTCACGGGCCCGGAGAGGGAAGACGTGCCCCGGCCGGACCAGATCGCCCGGCTTCGCCTTCGGAGCCACCGCCGCGAGGATGGTTCGAGCGCGGTCCGCGGCGGAGATGCCGGTGGTGACGCCGCGGGCGGCCTCGATGGAGACGGTGAACGCCGTCCCGAAGGGGGAGGTGTTGTCCTGCACCATCAGCGGCAAGGCGAGCTGGCGGATGCGGTCCTCGGTGAGTGAGACGCAGATGAGGCCGCGGCCGTGGGTGGCCATGAAGTTGATGGCCGCCGGCGTCACCTTCTCCGCGGCCATGACCAGGTCACCTTCGTTCTCTCGGTCCTCGTCGTCGGTGAGGATGACCATCCGGCCCTTCCGGATGTCGGAGACGGCCCGGTCGACCAGGGCGATGCTGCCCACCTCTTCCAGGCGCCGTGCCATCAGTCCAATCCGAACCCGGCAGCGCGGAGCATGTCCACCGTGAGACCGCCAGATCCCGCCGGACGCGCCGCGTGGGCGGCGTGAAGCCGGGCCACGTACTTTCCGATGACGTCTGCCTCCACGTTGTAGCGCTCACCGACCGCCCGGTCGGCGAGGGTGGTGCGCGCCTGGGTCTCGGGGATGAGCTGCACGGAGAAGCGGTCGGCGCCCACCGTGTTGACGGTGAGGCTCACCCCGTCGAGGGTGACGGAGCCCTTCTCGATGAACAGCGGGGCCAGCTCCGGGGTGAGCGCGATCTCCAGCACCACCGAGCCGCCCTCGCGCCCCTTGCTCAGCAGCGGCAACACACCATCGACGTGGCCGAGCACCAGGTGCCCGCCGAGCCGGTCCGAGAGCCGGAGGGCTCGCTCGAGGTTGACCCGGGAGCCGGTGCGGAGCTCGCCGAGGGTGGTCCGGCGGAGGGTCTCCGGCGCTGCGTCCACCCGGAATCGGTCCCCGTCGTGCTCGACCACGGTCAGGCAGGCCCCGGAGACGGAGATCGACTCTCCGGGCGCGAAGTCGCCTGCCCCGAGGGCGGTCCGGATCCAGAGGGTGGTCATGGGACCGGGGAGGACGCGCTCCACGGTGCCCACGTCCTGCACCAGGCCAGTGAACATCGTCGGTGGTCGCTTATAAGGCCCTCCCAGCCAAGCCGCCATGACCGACACCACTCCCGAGACCCTCCTCGCCGACACCCGCACCGCCCTGGCCACCGCCCGTTCCGAGCTGGAGACCCTGCTCGGGGTGAAGGGCCCTCGCACCGAGGCCGACACCCTCGCCCCGTATCAGCGGCTGCAGCTTGCCCTCTCCAACGCCGGGCACCGGGCGGGTCTGCTGTCGGAGGTGCATCCGGACAAGCCCCTCCGCGACGCCGCCGAGACGGCGGTCCAGGAGATCAGCGCGTACGCGACCGAGCTGTCACTTCATCGCGGCCTTTACGACGCACTGGCGGCGGTGAGGATGGAGGGGCTCGCGCCCGACACGCGTCGGCTCCTCGAGCACACGCTCCGCGACTTCCGCCGGTCGGGAGTGGACAAGGACGAGCCGACGCGCGGCCGCCTGAAGGAACTGGCCGACCGCGCGGTCCGGCTGGGGCAGGACTTCGACCGGGCGATCCGCGAGGACGTGAGGAGCGTGTCGCTGCGGCCGGAGCAGCTGGCCGGGTTGCCGGAGGACTATCGCGCGGCGCGCGCGCCCGGACCGGACGGGAAGGTGCGCATCAGCACCGACTATCCGGACCTGCTTCCGTTCCGGACCTACGCGCACGACGGGGAGGCGCGGCGGCAGCTCTACCTCGAGAACACGTCGCGGGCCTATCCGGGAAACGAGAAGGTTCTGCGGGAGATCCTGGAGGTGCGCGCCGAGCAGGCGCGGCTCCTCGGCGCGGCCTCGTGGGCGGACTACGTGACCGAGGACAAGATGTCGAAGGCGGCGAAGGTCGTCTCCGAGTTCCTCGCCCGCGTGGCGGAGGTGAGCGACGGGCCGGCGAAGCGGGACGTGGACCGGCTGCTCCGCCGCAAGCAGAAGGATGTACCGTCCGCGACCCGGGTCGAGGACTGGGAGAAGGCGTACTTCGAGGAGCGGGTGAAGCAGGAGGAGCTCGGCTTCGACTCGCAGTCGGTCCGTCCCTACTTCGAGTTCAACCGGGTGCGGGACGGGCTGCTGGCCATCACCGCCCGGCTCTTCGGCATTCGCTACCGGCGCCTTGGAGAGGCGGGAGCGTGGCATCCGAAGGTCGAGTCGTACGACGTGTTCCGCGGCGAGGAGAAGCTGGGACGGATCCACCTCGACCTGCACCCGCGTCCGGACAAGTACAAGCATGCGGCGCAGTTCCCCATCGTGAGCGGGGTGAAGGGCGTGCAGCTCCCCGAGGGCGCTCTGGTGTGCAACTTCGCCGACCCGGCGGTGCACAGCCCTGCACTGCTCGATCACGACGACGTGGTCACCCTGTTCCACGAGTTCGGGCACCTGATGCACCACGTGCTGGGCGGCCAGCAGCGCTGGCTCGGGTTCTCGGGCGTGGCGACCGAATGGGACTTCGTCGAGGCGCCGAGCCAGATGCTCGAGGAGTGGGCCTGGGACCCGGAGACGCTGAAGCTGTTCGCCCGGCACGTGGAGACGAACGAGGCGATTCCGGCTGAGCTGGTGCACCGGATGCGGGAGGCGAACGAGTTCGGCAAGGGCGCGCACACCCGGCACCAAGTGTTCTACGCGCAGCTGTCGCTGGGCCTGCACAGCCGGCCGCCGGCGGAGATCGACATCACCCGGACCATGGTGGAGCTGCAGAAGAAGTACAGCCCCTTCCCCTACGTGGAGGGCACGCACTTCTTCGCCAGCTTCGGGCACCTCAATGGGTACTCGGCGATGTACTACACGTATCTCTGGTCGCTGGTGATCGCGAAGGACCTGCTCGGCGAGTTTCGGCGGCACGGGCTGCTCGACGACGCGACGGCCAGCCGCTACCGCGACACGGTCCTGGTCCCCGGCGGGAGCAAGGACGCGGCGGATCTGGTGAAGGATTTCCTCGGGCGTCCGTACGGGTTCGAGGCGTTCCAGGAGTGGCTGGAGCGGACCTGACGCACCACGGCGTCGTCCGCTGGTCGACGCCCCTTCGACTGGGCTGGCCACGGGCCCCCGATGTCGAGCAGCATCGGGGCGAACGAATGAAGGTCACTCTCCGGCCGGCGATCCAATCCGACTTCGAGGCGTGTCGACGCACGTACTTCGCGGAGATGGACTGGGTCAACGAGCGCCTGGGCCTGCAGCGAGCGGAGCAGGAGTCGATGTTCCGGAAGCTCTGGAAGCCCACGCAGGTCTGCATCATCCAGGCGGACGGAGCCGACGTCGGCTGGCTGCAGACCGTCCTGAGCAAGAGCGAGCACATGCTCGGACAGATCTTCGTGGACGCTCCGTTTCAGAGGAAAGGCATCGGGACCGAGGTCCTGCGACGGATCCTCGAGGAGGCGTCGGCGCGGGCGTTACCGGTCCGCCTGGCCGTGGTGAAGTTCAATCCCAGCCGCCGTCTGTACGAGCGCCTCGGCTTCCGGGTGACGCACGAGGATGAGCGGAAGGTCTACATGACGCGCGAGCCCGATCGTCGCTCGTTGTGAACCTGCGGCGGCTTGTCGCAGGCGTCATCGCCCTCGACTCGGTCGCTCTTCCAGTCGGTCGATGAACTGGCCGAAGGATTCCGCCAGGGAAATGCTCGACTCCTCGTCGAGAAGGAACAGCGCAACCGGAGAGGGCGTCTTGCTCCCGTCGACGATGAAAGGGTTTCCGTACGCGTCCTGGGCGAAGGGGATCTCGCCCGGTTCGAGCACGGCAGCCAGTCGCTCTGTCACGTCCGACAGACTCTCCGGTTCGTCGTTCCTCGACAGTTCGAAGAAGTTGTTGACCTCCCAGAAGGCTTCGCCCCTCCTGAACACGCAAAGGCGTGGGAAGCCGCCGGGGACCTCCTTGAGGAACGTGCGGAGATCGCGTGGGAGCCTGACTCCGAACCGTTTCTCGAATGCGGCAATCACGAGGTCGTCCGCCGGCGTTCTAACGACCGACGGCACCTCGGGAGTGACTCCGAGCTCTTTCAGGTCCCTCATCGATCGCGCCTCCGAGGGGCCGATCCTCGAGAGGACTACCGCGCTTCGGCACGGACGTCGATCCGGTTGTCGTAGAACGTGCTGCCACCGCCGGTGTCGGCGATCCGCTGCGAAGTCAGCCCGTTCACGTTCCGCACGTTGCCCTGCTGGATCGAGTGCACGCCCTCGGCCACGGCGATGCCTGGCGGCACCGCCTCGGTCACCTCGAGCACGAACGACACCTCGCCCTGGGCGTTGAAGCCAGTGACCCGCTGCCCATCGGTGAGCCCCCGGGCTGAAGCGTCCGCCGGTGAGAGCCGGAGCGTCTGCGCGCCCAGCTTCCTCGACAGCTCGGCCCGCTCGGTGAACGACGAGTTGAGCCGGTAGAGCGCCGGGGCAGTCTGCAGCCGGAGCGGCAACGCGTCCCCGTCCAGGTCGGCGTGGGTCGGCCGATGACGGGGCAGCGGCTCGGGAAGCAGCTCGTTCTTGATCTCGATCTTCCCCGACCGAGTCAGCCATTTCCCCCGCGGGACGTTCAGCTTGACCGCCTCGCCCCTGTTCAGGGCATCGAGGTCGACTCCCTCCAGCCAGGCGGTGCGCCTGGAGAGCATCAGGTCGATGTGCTCGTCGGCCGAGAGCTGGAACACGTCGTCGGTCAGACCGAGGGCCTTCGCCAGGGCGCGGATGGTCTCCCAGTTCGAGCGCGACTCGCCGAGCGGCGGGATCACCGGGCGCACCCGCTGGGCGTAGAAGTGCCCGTAGGCGCGATAGAGGTCCGCGGTCTCCAGCATCGTCGGCGCCGGCAGCACCACGTCCGCATGGAGCGCGGTGTCGGTCATGAACCGCTCGTGCACCACGGTGAACAGGTCCTCGCGGGCGAGCCCGCGTAGCACCGCGTTCTGGTCGGGGCACACCGCTGCGGGGTTCGAGCTGGCCACGAACAGCGCCATCACCCGAGGCCCCTCCAGCTCGTTCAACGCATGGCCGAGCTGGTTCATGTTCACCACGCGGGTCTTCCCCGGGAGCAGATCGGGGCGGACAAAGGTGCGGAGGTCGAAGGCAGCTCCGGTGTTGGTGCTCGACAGGAATCCGCCGCCCTTCTTCGCCCAGGCTCCCACCGCGGTCGGCAGGCAGATCATCGCCCGCGTGTTCAGCCCGCCGTTCCCGTAACGCGACGGCGCGCCGCCGAGCCGGATGAACGGCGCCCGCGCAGTCCCGTACTCCCTGGCGAGGAAGACCACGTCCTCGACCGAGAGGCCGGTCAGCGCCGCGGTGCGCTCGGGCGGATGCTCGGGAAGAATCTGACGCTCGAGCTCGTCCCATCCCAGCGCTTCCCGGGCGAGGTACGCCCGGTCCACGAGGTTCTCGCGAACGAGCAGGTGCAGCATGCCCAGCGCCAGCGCTCCGTCGGAGCCGGGGCGAACGAGGAAGACGCGGTCGGCGTGTGCCGCGGTGGCCTGCCGGTGCGTATCGATGAGGAACACCCGGCCGCCGTTCCTCCGCACCCCCTTCACCTGGGTGAGGAAGTGGATGTTGGTGGCCAGCGCGTTGATGCCCCACAGGAAGAGGAGGTCGCTGTGGACCGCGCCTTCCGGATCCGAGCCGGGGCTCTTGCCCATCACCTGCTCCCAGCCGGCGTTTTGCGCCGAGGTGCAGATGGTGCGGTCGAGCAGCGTCGCACCGAGGCGGTGCATCAGCGGCTCCTGCGCGTTCCGCTGGATGAGGCCCATCGTTCCTGCATAGGTGACCGGCAGGAGGCACTCGCGGCCGTGCCTGGCGATCAGCATCTGCCAGCGGTCCGCGATCAGGCTCACGGCCTCGTCCCAGGACGCCTGCCGGAAGGCGCCCTGCCCCTTCGGCCCGGAGCGGATGAGCGGATGCATCAGGCGGCCGGGGGCATGCACCGTCTTCTCGAACCCGTTCACCTTCGGGCAGAGCGTCCCACGGGTGTACTCGTGCTCGGGATCCCCACGCACCGATCGGACCGAGCGCCCATCAGTCTCGACGACGAGACCACAGGCGTCCGGACAGTCGAAGGGGCACGTCGAGCGACGAGTCTCCAGCATCGGACGGTAGTGTGCCCGACCGTCGGCGCGCCGCGCTACTCCACGTCCGCTGTGCACCGCGACGGCCGGGGGTAACTGATCTACGTTTCGCTCCATGGGGGGCTGCGTGCGCCGACTGTTGAGCGGGTGCCTGCTGACGCTGGCTTGCGGGACGTCTCCTGGCGGCCCGGATGGAGGCTCCGGGTCCGCCATCGATCGCGCGACCGACCTGGTCGGCGCCTGGACCGGGACGCTCCACGAGGTTCTCCTGACTCAGTCCGGGCCGTCTCCCTACTACGACGGCCAAACGGGGATGCTGATCACCAGCACCGCTCCCAACTCGGTCACGGTGTACGGCCCATACGACGAGGAGCACAGCACTCAGGTGAACGGCGACGGCAGCTTCGCCCTGTTCGGGTCGACACAGGTCGGAGGGGTCTTCTGCCCGCACGGCGTGGCCCTGCAGGGTAGCGCCACGCTGCGGAACGGCGTGCTCGGCGTGACCCTCTCCGGACCGGTCGAGCGAGAGAGCTTCTTCGACGTCGAGTGTCCCCCCATCGACGCGCGGTTTGCCGTGACCGCCACGCTTCAACGTCTCCCGGACCTGGTCGTTCCGCATGGCCTGCAGGTCGAGGAGCTCGAAGAGGGCGTGGTGGTCCTCCGCTGGGATCCAACCCACATCCCGTCCGAACCTTCGGTGGAGCTGAACGTCGCCGGTGGCGAGTGGCGCGGCACCGAGGCATGGGACCTCGCGGACGGCTACGCACGGATCATGCTCAGCGAGTACCAGCCGGAGCTCTCGCTCCTCGGGTTTCGCGTCCGCCTGGTCCGGGGTCGTCAGCAGAGCGACTTCGCGGAACCCGTGTACTGGAGACGGCCCCTCAGCATGCCCATCTGGATGTCGATCAGCGCCCACCCCCTCGGTCAGGAGGTCTCCTGGCAGGGCACATCCGCGCTCGCCACCCAGGCGATTCTCGACCGGGGATTCCCCGAACAGCCGGACGGAGGGGTCGCCTGGGAGAACGTGGGGACCTCTGCACAGCTCTCCGGCTCGGCGGTGGTCTCGGGTCTGCTCGAGGACCGCCTCTACTGGTATCGCGTGACGTACGCCTTCGGCGAGGAGCGGAGCCATTCTCTCGTGACACAGAGCGATCATCCCACCTCGCTCGACGCTCCCCGCGACGTCCACGCGAACGTCGTGAGCGGGCGACAGGTGTCGCTCTCCTGGACGAACGTGACCCAGCGCGGGACCGACCTTCTCGTGTGGCGCGACGTCGAGGTTCTGACGACGCTCCCGGCTGACGCGGGCGCCTACACCGATACGGCGCCTTACTCCGGGGAGTTCACGTACCAGCTCCAGGTCCGCGGCGGTGCCAGCGGGTACAACAGCGGATCGAGCTACATCAAGGTGACCGTCCCCTGAGTGGTCAGTACGCCTCGACCAGGAACTCGGTCTGCTTCACGATCGTCGAGCCGGACGCGTCCTCGAGACGGAGCGCGACGTTGTACCGCCCCGGCGCCACTCCCGCGGCGGCTTGCACCTGCGAGCCGCACATGCAGCCCGCACCGCACGCCGTCCCCTCGACCGTCTCGAGGAAGTTCACCTGCCCCATCACGCGCTGCACGTAGATCTTCGCCTTCGTGCAGCAGGGGTGCGTCAGGTTGTGGGACACCCAGACGCCGCCGGGCTGGATTCCCAGCTGAACCTCGGACGCCGAGGAACCGCGACTCGCGCCGGGGACCAGCGGTGGGTTCGTCACCGTGTCCTGCTCGGAGGGGCTCGCCGAATCCGAGCAGCCGCTCACCTTCGCCGTCGACTGGTCAGGCCCGAGCGCAGGAGGCGCGGGAAGGGGCGGTCCGGAGCTGGCCTGCTGGGGGATGTCCGCGGCGGGGTCGTACTTCTTGGCCGACTTCTGGCCACCCGAGCAGGCGACTGCGACGAGCACCACCGGAAGGAACGGACGCATGCGACGGGAACTCTCCGACAGGAGCGGATGGCGGTCCATGTAGGTCCTCCCGAGTGTACCGATGAAGAAGCGCAAAGGTGGGAGTCCAACGTGGCGAGGGGCTGAAACCTTCATCATGAATCCGCATCCGATCGGCACGTCCATTGCGTAGGACCTTCCACATGCACCGCTCTCATCTCTGCAGCCACTGCCTCCGTCGCCGGATTCTCCTCTGGGCGAGCGCCTTTTTCGTGACTGTCGGCGCCGCCGGGGCCGCGGGCTCCGCCGGGTCGGCCGAGCTCTCCCGGGGTCAGACTGCCCCGGCCCCCATCCAGACGGCGTCGCGCTAGGTCGGACCGAGCAGGGCCCGGACCTCGAGGTCCTCGCCCAGCGCCCGGACCGACTCGACCCTGACGGAGCGGGCCCCGGCCATCCGTTCCACTCCCAGCGGACCGAGCCAGGAGACCCCGTCGCCGCCCACGAGCCTGGGCGCCAGGTGCAGAACCAGCGAATCCGCGAGCCCCGCGCGGAGGAACGCAGAGAAGACCGCGGGGCCCCCCTCCACCAGGACGTGCAGCACCTCGCGCCGGAGCAGCGCGCGCAGCATCGCTTCGAGATCGACCTGTCCCGGACGCCCCGGGACCGCCAGCAGCTCGGCACCCGCCGCCGTGAGCGCACCCGCCCGCTCCCCGCCCTGCCCCTCCACGTGAACGAGGAGGGTGCGCGCCGGCGAGGCGAGCTTGAACAGTTGCCGCTGCGGCGACAGCTGTAGCGCCGAGTCGAGCACGACGCGGAGCGGGTCCCTGCCTCCCCCCTCAGGGAGACGGGTGGTGAGCGAGGGATCGTCCACCCGGACCGTCCCCGCGCCGACCAGCACCGCATCGACGATGTTCCGGAGGCGGTGCACCTCCGCACGGGCAGCCTCCCCGGTCACCCAGCGGCTGTCCCCCGAGGCGGTGGCCAGCTTGCCGTCGAGGGACACCGCGGCCTTCAGCGTCACCCAGGGCAGCCCCGCGCGCATCGCCTTGAAGAAGGGTCGGTTGAGCGCATCGGTCTCCGTCGACAGCACGCCGGTCCAGACCGGAAGGCCGAGGTCCCGGAGCCGCCGCACGCCGCGCCCGTCCACGAGCGGATTCGGATCCGCAGAGCCGGCGAAGACCCGGGCGATCCCGGCGGCGAGGATGGCCTCGGTGCACGGCGGGGTGCGCCCGAAGTGATCGCAGGGCTCGAGGGTGGTGAAGAGATCGGCGCCGCGGGCGCGCGGACCGGCGTCGGCGATGGCTCGCACCTCGGCGTGGGGACCGCCGACCGGCGCGGTGTGGCCACGGCCGACGATCGCTCCGTCCCGGACGACCACCGCGCCCACGGCTGGATTGGGGTGCGTGCGGCCCACCGCCAGGCGCGCTTCCGCCAGCGCCTCGCGCATCCAGCTGTCGGCGCCGGGCGGCAACGCGCCCGGTTCAGTCTTCGAGCCGCCCGCGGTGTCTCCGCGCGGCGTCGGCGCCGTGGTCATCGAGTAGGCCCTTCAGCTCGTCCATGAACTCTTCGATGTCCCGGAAGCTCCGGTACACCGATGCGAAGCGGACGTACGCCACCTGGTCGAGCGTACGCAACCGGCGCATCACCTCCTCGCCGAGGAGACTCGAGGGGACCTCCTTCTCGCCCCGCTCGAGCACTCGCGCCTCGACCTCGGCCACCAGCGACTCCAGCTGGTCCATCGACACCGGGCGCTTCTCCACCGCCTTCTGCAGACCCGAGATCAGCTTCTCCCGATCGTACGGCTCGCGGCGGCCGTCCTTCTTCACCACCAGGGGCATCAGCTCCTCCACCCGCTCGTAGGTGGTGAAGCGCTTGCGGCAGCCGAGGCATTCGCGCCGCCGCCGGGTGACCGTCCCCTCCGCAGACTCGCGGGAGTCGAGGACCTTGCTGTCGTCGCGCTTGCAGAAGGGACAGCGCATCAGGACAGACGTGACGCGTAGAGCGGGAAGCTCCGCGCCAGCTCGTGCACCTTGCCCGCCACCCGCGCGAGGACCGCCTCGTCGGTGGGGTGGTCCAGCGCCTCGACGATCAGCGCACCCACGGTGGCCATCTCGGCCTCCTTCATCCCGCGGGTAGTGAGCGCCGGCGTCCCGATGCGGACGCCGGAGGTGACCATCGGCTTCTCCGGGTCGAAGGCGATCATGTTCTTGTTGACGGTGATCGCCGCCTTTCCCAGCACCGCCTCCGCCAGCTTGCCGGTGAGCTTCTTCGGCCGGAGGTCGACGAGCATCAGGTGGGTGTCGGTCCCGCCCGAGACCAGGCGCAGGCCGCCGCGCAGGAGCGCCTCGGCCAGGGCCTTTGCGTTGGCGACGATCTGCCGCTGGTAGGCGGCGAACTCCGGCTGGAGCGCCTCCCCGAGCGCAACCGCCTTCCCGGCGATGACGTGCATCAGCGGACCACCCTGGATGCCGGGGAAGATGTTGCTGTTCACGCCCTTGATGAACGGCTCCTTCGCCAGGACCATGCCGCCTCGCGGACCCCGGAGCGTCTTGTGGGTCGTGGTCGTCACCAGCTCCGCCACCGGCACCGGCGAGGGATGAAGCCCGGTCGCCACCAGGCCGGCGATGTGGGCCATGTCCACGACCATGACCGCTCCCACCGTGTCGGCGATCTCCCGGAAGGTCGCGAAGTCGAGCGTCCGCGGATAGGCCGAGGCGCCGACCACGACGATCTTCGGCCGGTGCTCCTTCGCCAGCGTCCTCACCTGCCCGAAGTCGATGCGCTCCGTGGCCCGGTCCAGGCCGTAGTGCACGACCTTGTAGAGCTTCCCCGAGAAGTTGAGCGACATCCCGTGGGTGAGGTGCCCGCCGGAGTTGAGGTCCAGGCTGAGCATCGTGTCCCCGGGCTGCATCACAGACATGTACGCGGCCATGTTGGCCTGGCTGCCGGAATGCGCCTGGACGTTCGCGGCCTCGGCGCCGAAGAGCTTCTTCGCCCGCTCGATGGCCAGCGTCTCCACCTGGTCCACGAACTCGCAACCGCCGTAGTAGCGCTTGCCCGGGTATCCCTCGGCGTACTTGTTGGTCAGCACGCTGCCCACGGCCTCCAGCACCGCCGGGCTCACGAAGTTCTCCGAGGCGATGAGCTCGAGCCCCTCCTCCTGGCGCTCGGTCTCCTTCCGGACCAGGTCGGCGATCTGGGGGTCCACCTGGGCGAGGGTGCGGGTGTTCTCCATGAGGGGGGCTCATAGCAGAGGCCCAGGACGGCCGCCGCTCCGTCGGCGTCCAGGCGGTCGCGCCCTGGACGGTGCATCCGTGGGCGCGTCGCGGCCGGGCACGGGGAGTGCGAGACTGCCCGACTTCCGCCGTGGACGCCCAGGACGCCGAGCTCGCCCGCATCCGCCAGGCCATCGAGGCGCTGGACCGTTCTCTCCTGGCATTGCTCCGGGAGCGGCAGCGCCTCGGCGTGCAGGCGGCCCAGGCGAAGATCGCCGCGGCGGTTCCCTTGCGCGATCCGGTGCGAGAAGCGGTGGTGCTCCGCCGGGCGCGGGAGACCGCCACCGAGCTCGGGCTGGATGCGCACCAGTCCGAACGCCTCTACCGGTTGATCATCGACATGTCGGTCTCGCAGCAGCAGAGCCATCTGCTCGAGCTGGAGACCGTGCCGCTCCGGGTCGCGTTCCTGGGAGTGGAGGGCAGCCCGGGGCAGCTGGCGGCGCAGGCGCGCTACGGCGGCCGGCGCGGAGGCGGGCTGCTCGAGGGCCATCCCTCGCTCGCCGGAGCGGTCGAGGCGGTACGATCGGGTCGAGCGGACGTGGCGCTCCTCCCGCTGGAGAGCACGTTCGAGGGCTCGACGCGCATCATGGACCTGCTGGCGGACGCGGGGCTGGTCATCAGCGGCGAGCAGATCCGCCGCGATGGCGAGCACTACACGCGCTACGTGGAGCTCGCTCGCGAGGCTCCGTCGGTTCCCGAGGACGTACCGTGCAAGACGTCGGTCATCCTCACCCTCGAGGATCGCGCCGGCGCGCTGGACGAGGTGCTCCAGGCCTTCTCGCGCCAGGGAGTGAACCTCACCCGCATCGAGTCACGACCGGTACCGGGCGCCGCGCTGCGTTCCCGCTTCTACGTCGACATGGAGGGGCACGCCGCCGGCGAGCGGGTCTCGCGCGCGCTCGACGAGGCGCGCGGGCACGCGGAGGTCCGGGTGGTGGGCTCCTATCCTTCGGACCGGGGCTGACCCGTGAAGGTCGCGTATGCCGGGGAGCCGGGAGCCTTCGGGGAGGACGCGGCCCGTCTCCTGCCCGGCGCCGAGCCCATCAGCTGCCCCACCTTCGCGGCGGTCTTCGAGGCGGTGGAGGGCGGTGCGGCCGAACGAGGCGTGGTGCCGCTCCACAACTCGCGCGTGGGGATGATCGAGGAGGTGGTGCGGCTGCTCGCACGCTCACCTCTTCAGGTCGCGGATCGTCTCGCGCTCCGGGTTCGGCAGAACCTCCTCGCGCTCCCCGGGGTACGTCTCGACGAGATCCGGCGCGTCGCCTCCCACCCCCAGGCGCTCGCCCAGTGCAGCAAGCTGATCCAGAAGCATGGGTGGGAGCTCGTCGCCCGGGCCGCCACCTCGAGCGCGGCGAAGCAGCTCTCCGAGGAGAAGGACCGAGGCTGCGCGGTCATCGCCAGCACGGCGGCCGCGCGCCTCTACGGCCTCAGCGTCCTCGCCACGGCGATCGAGGACGATCCGGAGAACACCACCCGCTTCGTGGTGCTGCGCGCGCTTCCCCGCTAGCGAGCTCCCGCCCTCCCCCGGGCTGCTGCCGTCATGGCGCCGATGTGGGATGACGGATTTTCCGGACTCCGGGAAGAAACCGGGCGCTCGTGCGTCAAAGACGTAGGCGCGGAACGATGCTTCCTTCACCCACACCCTCCGACGCGCGGGGCGTCCGGATCGAGCTTCACCACGGCTCGCGACACGAGCTCTGGCCGCTCTTCGAGCTCGCCGACGACTCGGCTCTCGCGATCCGGCGCTACCTCGACCTGGGGCTGGTGCACGTGGCGTCGATCGGCGGCATCGCCATCGGTCACGCGCAGATCGTGCCTCATGACGTCCGGCTCTGGGAGCTGAAGAGCCTGGCCGTGCTCGCGCCCTATCAGGAGCGCGGCGTCGGGACGGCGCTCGTCCGCCGATCCGTCACCTGGGTCCGGGAGCATGGCGGCCGGCAGCTCCTGGTCGCCACGGCCAGCGCGGACCTGGACACCGTCGGCTTCTACCAGCGACTCGGCTTCCGGATGCTTCGCATCGAGCGAGATGCCTTCACCACCGAGGACGGTTACCCCGCCGGGCTTTCCGTGCGCGGCGTCCCGGTGCGCGATCGCATCTGGCTGGAGCTCCCTCTCTAACTTCGGCGGAAGCTGAGCTGGCCGATGTAGTCGCGCTTCCCCAGCTCCACGCCGTTGTGCCGGAGGATCGCGTAGGCCATGTTCACGTGGAAGAGGAAGTTCGGCAGGCCCTGCTCGATGAAGTAGTCGGTGGCCCGCATCCACTTCCCTTCCCAGCGTGGCCGCTTCACCTCGCGGGCGTCGGTGTTCTCGAAGTCGGCCTCGGTGAACGTGCCGAGGTACTCGATGACCGAGCGGATGCGGGTGCGGAGCTCGGTGAAGCTCACCTCGACGTCGGGGTGGGACGGCGGCTCCTTGCCGGCGGTGAACGCTGCCGCGAACTTCGCGCTGTCACAGGCGCTCTGGAACTGTTGAACCAGGGGGAACATGTCGGGCGCGAGCCGCGCCTGGAGCAGCGTGCCGGCGTCGTAGCCCTTCGCGGCCGCGTGGGCCTCGGCCTTGTCGATCCAGGCGTTCATGTGGCCGAGGAGCTTCTTCATCTCGAGGACGAGGGGGTGGAGAGTCATGGGGCAAGTTAGACGCTCGAGCTCTCGCCCGGTTTCGGGCCTGTCCCTGCCAGGGACGTCAGGTCCCAGATCCGGACACTCTTCGTCGGTTCGGCCGGCTCCCGAGCGACGTTCGATGGCGCGTCGCTTGCTGCGCTGGAGGCCATGGACGGGCTTCGAGCAGATCTGAGGGATGCGTTCCGCTCTCTTGTGAAGACCCCGCTGTTCGCCGTGGCCGCGATCCTTTCTCTGGCACTTGCCATCGGGGCGGACACCGCCGTCTTCAGCATCGTCGACTCCGTCCTGTTGCGTCCCCTGCCCTACGGCGCGCCGGAGCGACTGACCGCGCTGCCGGGCATCTTCTCCTATCCGCAGGTGGAGGATCTCCGTGTCCAGACGCGGACCCTCGAACATCTCGGCGGATACGGGTACGTGCCTTTCGACCTCACCGGAGACGGTGAGCCGGTTCAGGTCCCTGCGGCGGTCGTCACCGGTGATCTCTTCGGGACGCTCGGGGTGTCCGCGACGCTCGGACGAACGCTGCTTCCATCCGACGACCTCGCCGGCGCAGTTCCCGTGGTGGTCGTCAGCGACGGATTCTGGCGCAGCCGGATGGGAGCGGACCCCTCCGCTCTTGGACGATCGCTCATGCTCAGTGGACGTCCCTACACGGTGATTGGAGTGATGCCGCGTGGCTTCGTCATGCCCACCGGGACCTCGGAGCTCTGGGTGCCGGTGCAGATCGCATACCCCGAGGCAGTGAACGTGCGTGCCGCTCGCTTCATGCGACTGGTTGCCCGTCGCAGCGCCCGGACCGACCACGGCGAGCTGAGGGCAGAGCTCGGTGGAATCGCAGCACGCATGCGCGAGCAGTACCCCACCGACGTGGTCTGGGCCGACTTGCGGGCGGTTCCACTCCACACCGAGATCACTGGCGACGTCCGGCCAGGGCTCCTGCTGCTGATGGGGGCTGTGACCTTGGTCCTCCTCGTCGCCTGCGCGAACTTTGCGCATCTCTTGCTCGCGCGCGGGGCTGCGCGGCGGTCCGAGCTCGCGGTGCGAGCCGCGCTGGGAGCCGATCGTCGTCGTCTGGTGCGGCAGCTCCTCACCGAGAGCACGCTGATCGCGATGACCGGAGGCGTGCTCGGGACGGCCCTCGCATTCGGCGCGATCCCGGCGCTCGTCGCGCTCGCGCCGACCACACCGCTGGTGATGCCGATCCGGATCGATGCCCGGGTCCTGGGTGTCGCGCTCGCGCTGTCGCTCCTGACCGGGACTGGAGCCGGTCTGGTTCCAGCGCTCGGTAGCTCGCGCCTGGACCTGCACGCCTCTCTCTCGACCGGGACCGAGGCGCCTGGAGGCGCCCGGGTGCGCTCGTTGCTCGTGGTGGGCGAGCTCGCGTTGACCCTCCTTCTCCTCTGCGCCTCCGGGCTTCTGTTGCGCAGCTTCGCCCGGCTCGAGTCGGTCGCCCTCGGCTTCGACACCACCCGGGTGTTCACCGCCGGCTTGGACCTTCCCCCATCTCGCTACACGACGCCGGAGGAGGAGGTCCGGGTCCGGAGCCGGATACTCGAGGAGCTCCGCGGACAGCCCGGGATCGAGGTCGCCGGGCTCGCGACGACTCTTCCGCTCTCGGGCGGCGGGTACGCCCACGAGGTACTCGTCGAGGGCGAACCAGCGCCCGTCCCCGGGAGCGAGCCCATGGTCGAGACGCGCTTCGCAAGCCGTGGCTTCTTCGAAGCCCTCCGTATTCCGGTGCTGGAAGGCCGATTGATGGACGACGGCGACGCCGCGGAGAGCGCCCAGGTCCTGGTGGTCAATGCCGCGTTCGTGCGGCGCTACCTCGGAAATCGTTCCCCTCTAGGCGTGAGGCTTCGCTGGGCGCGCGAGGACCCTCCCCGATGGATGCTCATCGTGGGGATCGTCGGTGACGTCGCCGACCGAGTCGTCGATCGGGAACCACGCCCGACGATCTACGTGCCCTTCCAGCAAGAGCTGCTGGCGTTCAAGCGCTGGTCGACGCTCGTCGTCCGCGCCCGTGCCGACAATGGGCGCGTGGCAGCCGACGCGGTCCGGCATGCAGTCCAGGCTGCGGACCCTCTCCTCCCGGTCACCCGGTTGCGCTGGATGGACGACGCCCTCGCCGGCTCGCTGGCCCAGCGCCGCTTCATCCTCACAGTGCTCTCGCTCTTCGCCGGGGCTGCGGTTCTCCTCGGTGGCCTCGGGGTCTACGGCGTCGTCTCGTACTCGGTCACGCGGAGGGCCCGGGAGATCGGCATCCGCATGGCGCTCGGCGCGCGGCGAGAGCGCGTAATCCGGATGGTGCTCGCCGAGGGCGCAGGACTCGCCGCGCTCGCACTGGCGGCGGGGGTTCCGGTGTCCGTAGCGTCCAACCACCTCCTCGGGACGATGCTCTATGGGGTCGGTGCAACCGATGCGCCGACGTACCTGGGCACTGCGGCAGGCATCCTCGCGCTCGCGCTCACCGCGAGCTGGATCCCTGCCCGGCGTGCCGCGCGCACAGACCCTCTGGTCGCCCTCCGAGCCGAGTAGTCAGTTTGGCAAGAGGCTCTCGCGCCCTTGCGCCCGGGATCGTGCGGGCAGAGAGTGTCCGCGTGGCCGTGGCTCACAAGACGAGGTCGGCCCGCTCCCCTCGAGAACCGCTACCGGTGACGGTGCGGCCCCTCACGCCAGAGCTCTGGCCGGCGTTCGAGGACCTGTTCGGGCCCGGCGGAGTCTGCGGCGGCTGCTGGTGCATGTACTGGCGCATCGGCAGCCGTTACCAGCGGCGGCCGAAGGCGGAGAACCGGAAGGACTTTCTGTCCGTCGTCCGGCTGGGCCCTCCGCCGGGACTGCTTGCCTTCGAGGGAGACCGGGCGGTCGGCTGGTGCCAGGTGACGCCCCGAGGCGATCTGGCGTTCCTCGAGCGAGCGCCACGACTTCAACCACTTCCGAAAGGACCGGTGTGGTCGGTCTCGTGCTTCTACATTCGCCGGGGCTTCCGGCGGCAGGGGGTCAGCGAGGCGCTCCTCGCCGCGGCGATCGAGCACGCCCGCACGGCAGGGGCGCCGGCCCTGGAGGCCTATCCGTCCGACGTGACCCTCGCGGAGACGCCACAGCCCGTCTACACCGGTGTCGCCTCGATGTTCGAACGCGCCGGCTTCCGCCGGGTCGCCGGGGAGAACCCGGTCCGGCCGATCATGCGGCGCACGTTCCGGAGACGCTCCTGAGATGGCGACCGGAGCAAGGCGACCAGCCCGGCGCTCCCGGCTGACCGTGAGGCCGGTCACGCCCGAGCTCTGGCCCGCCCTGGAAGACCTCTTCGGAGCATCCGGCGCGTCCAACGGGTGCTGGTGCATGTACTGGAGAATCGGGGGCGCGTACCGGGAGCGAGCGAAGGAGGGGAATCGCGCCGACCTGCGCTCCGTCGTGCTTCGAGGGCCGCCTCCCGGCCTCCTCGCCTTCGACGGAGAGACGGCGGTCGGCTGGTGTCAGGTGACCCCGCGCCGCGCACTCCCCTACCTGGATGGGTTCACCAGGCTCGGACCACTCGATCCCCGACCGGTCTGGTCGGTGTCCTGCTTCTTCGTCCGGCGCGGATACCGGAGACAGGGCGTGAGCGGCGCTCTGCTCGGCGCTGCCGTCGAGCTTGCCCGTCAGGCGGGTGCGCCGGCCCTGGAGGCGTACCCCTCGAGAAAGGATCCGAGGTGGTACACCGGCCTCGCATCCACCTTCGGTCGCGCGGGCTTCGGGGAAGTCGGGGGCCGCAACCCGGACCGCCCGATCATGCGGCGGGAGCTTCGACCTCGAAGAGCCGCGCGCCGCACGGCGACGCAGCGTACGGGACCGTGACTCGCGGAACGCGCCCGCAGCGCGGGGCCTACTTGCTGTACCGCTTGAACAGCAGCACCGCGTTCGTTCCACCGAACCCGAAGCTGTTGCTCATCACCGCGTCCACCCGGACCTCGCGCGGCGTGTTCGGCACGTAGTCCAGATCGCAGTCCGGATCCGGCGTGGTGTAGTTGATGGTCGGGGGAATCACCCCGCGGGTCAGCGCCAGCACCGCCACCACCGCCTCGGCACCACCGGCCGCGCCGAGCATGTGCCCGGTCATCGACTTGGTGGAGCTGATCATCATCTTCTTCGCGTGCGGCCCGAAGACGGTCTTGATCGCCTTGGTCTCGTTCGCGTCGTTGAACGGCGTCGAGGTGCCGTGCGCGTTCAGGTACCCCACCTCGTCCCCACGCATTCCGGCGTCGGCCAGGGCCAGCCGCATGCACCGCGCAGCCCCCTCGCCCTCGGGAGCCGGCGCCGTCACGTGGTGCGCATCGGAGTTCGCTCCATAGCCCACGATCTCCGCCAGGATGTTCGCCCCGCGGCGCCGCGCGTGCTCGAGCTCCTCGAGGACCACGATTCCCGCGCCCTCTCCTTCGACGAAGCCGTCGCGCTCCTTGTCGAACGGCCGGCTTGCGCGCGCCGCGTCGTCGTTCCGAGTGGAGAGCGCCTTCATCGCCGCGAACCCGCCGATGCCCAGGGGGGTGATGGCCGCCTCGGAGCCACCGGCGATCATCGCGTCGGTCTCTCCCATCCGGATCGACTTCACCGCCTCGCCGATGGCGTGGGCCGAGGTCGAGCACGCCGACACCGGCGACCAGTTCGGGCCCTTGCACCCGTACTTGATGGTCACCAGGCCGGGGGCCATGTTGATGATCATCTGGAGGATGAAGAACGGGGAGAGCCGATCGAAGCCCTTCTCCAGCGCCTTCTTGTGCTGCTCCTCCAGCGAGCCCAGGCCGCCGATGCCCGAGCCGATGATGACGCCCACCTTCTCCGGAACGTAGCCGTTCGGCTTGTCCTGTCCGACGGGCAGGCCGCTCTCCTTCATCGCCATCTCGGTGGCCGCCAGCGCGTACTGCGCGTAGAGGTCCATTCGCCGGACC
>Ga0081540_1000775_pt1 | contig 29325 bp, 22 predicted proteins | sample TabmetS2T1R1_FD_71024 | JGI IMG/M metagenome (GOLD analysis project Ga0081540, IMG submission 71024) | Tabebuia heterophylla rhizosphere microbial communities from the University of Puerto Rico - S2T1R1 | ecosystem: Host-associated > Plants > Roots > Rhizosphere ...
CGGCTCGGCCTGGAGGCTGATCTTCGCCAGGCAGACGCACTACAGTTACCCTTCCCAGACGCTTCCTTCGACCACGTGTGGATGATGTGGTTCCTCGAGCATCTGCCGAATCCGGTCGCTGCGCTGCGCGAAGCGCGACGCGTACTGGTGCCGGGCGGCATGCTGACGGCAATCGAGGTTGATTACAACACCATCTGGGCGTCTCCGAGCAGTCAGGCGCTCAAAGCGTTGTTCGTTGCTGTGGCCCAGGCAATGGAGGCTGCGGCTCGAAGCGATGCCGGCACTCGCCTGCCCAAATGGCTAATGGAAGCAGGGTTCACGTCCGTTGACCCTGGCGAGATCCGGCTTGCTTATGCCGACAAGGACCTCAACCGCCAAATCCCGTACATCACCGAAGTGGTCCAGAGCACCCTGCCAACGCTCGCTGAAACGTCCAGAGAGTCTGCACCACAACTCAAGGCCGGACTTGCGGAACTGCGTGCTCTTCCTAGTACTCCCAATGCAACGCTCGGCTGGGTGGTACACAAGGCGAAGGCGGTGCGCTAGCCCAAAAATCGCGTCCGTGCTAATCAAGGTTCGCCCAATTACCTCAGCGCAATATCATGATCAATTATAGCGACATGGTCATCGGCAAATAAAAGCTCAGCTCTCAGGCAACCAGAAAACAGTCGACCACACCGGTCGTCTGTCCTAAAAATCTTTTATGAAAAGACAATTCATTCTTTGTTGTTTCAGCTTGGTTGCAGCTGCTTCCATCTGCTTTGGCCAGGAGAGTCCCAGCCCTAGTCCGACTCGTTTCAAGCCGGCAAGGTCGGCTACTAAAGAGAAGATTGTCGTAGAGTTGGAAAAAAAGGTCACAGAAGCCTTCAAGAACAAACGGGCAGAGGAATTCAAAAGGTATCTGGCTCCCGAGTTTGTTTCCGTTGATCCCCAGGGAATTGAAAACATCGATTCCCAACTGGCGGACATGGAGAAGTACGATGTGCGTGAGAACACGTTCGCCGATATGAAAGCGACATTTCCAAGCCCAAAAGTCGCGGTGCTCACGTACAAAATATCCACGCAAGCGACACATGCCGGGCAGGACACCTCCGGCACATACAATGTCGCAAGTGTATGGGTGAAAAGAGGCGGAAACTGGCAGCTTGTCTGTCACGCTTTTATGAAGAGCCAGTAGTACCCGCGGGCTATCAGGAGTTGTTGCTGGCATATAGCGATTGAGTCTGCTGATACGAACGATCGGGATTGTTCTTCAAAATCGCTGACGAGCCGAAGTAGCGACCAGTCATTTATCTGTGGTATAACACAGTGATGAATTGGGACGCGATCAGCGCAATCTCGCAATTAGTCGGCTCGATCGCTGTCGTGCTGTCGGTGTTGTACCTCGCGGTGCAAGTCCATCGAAGCACCCGCGTGGCCAAGCTCGCCACGCAAGACGCCGCGGCCACGGCTCTGCGCGACGTGACCAAACCTTTCATGGAGAACGCGGAAGTGGAGCGCATCTGGCGAGTAGGTCTCGAAGATGTGGCCGCCCTCTCGGTGGAAGAACGGGCGCGTTTTTTTCATGCTGCCTACCAATTCTTGAAAGCGTTCGAGACAATTCACTTTCATTATATTTACGGATTGATGGACAAGCAGCTCTGGGAAGGCTGGCACGGACTTCTCCGGCATTATGTCGCCGCGCCTGGCATCGCTGAGTATTGGAAGCTTCGTCCTGATGTCTTCTCAGAGCGGTTTCGGAATTTTGTTAACTCACTCGAACCTCCGGCGGAGCAACGCACCGTTGGGACACTTTTCGGAGACCAATCTAAGTGAGTGTCAAGCTAGAGCGGCCCTCTTCATGCCGCGCTTCCGAAACTTAGGGCAAAGGTTGTAGTTCGATCTCGCCGAAGTGCAACCGCAGTGCGTCGCGGGCGACGTTGAGGAAATTATCGGCTGCATCCGTGAGAGCCACGTGTAGCTCACCGCCGGTTGGTGACGCCGCGCGAAGTGATTGTTGATCGAGAGTTTCTTCCACGGCGCGCGCGCAATTTTGCGCCGAATCGACGAGCGTGATTTGGCGCTTGAGCGTTCGTGCGATCGCGTCGGTGAGCAGAGGATAATGCGTGCAACCAAGGACCAGTGTGTCGATCCCATCGGCAAGCATCGGTTCCAGATAACGCATGATCATTCGATCGGTTACATCGTCGTCGAGCAGTCCTTCTTCGATTAGCGGGACGAGCAACGGACAGGCGCGGCTGCTCACGGATACGTTGCCATCGGCCGCGCGCAGCGCCTTTTCGTAGGCCCCACTGCGGATCGTCGCACGGGTTCCGATCACGCCGATGTGCCGATTACGTGTCGCTTGCAACGCAGCTCGCGCTCCCGGTTCGATTACCCCAATCACGGGCGCAGAAAATTTCTGTGTTAACAACGGCAGAGCGACTGATGAAACTGTATTACACGCAACAACCAGCGCCTTCGCGTTTTTTTCCATCAGCATTCCCGCCAATTCCACTGCGTAACGCTGCACGGTTTCCGGGCTTTTTGGGCCGTAAGGAACACGGGCCGTGTCGCCAAGGTAAAAGATGTTTTCGTTTGGCAGCAAATCGCGGAGCGCTTTCACCACGGTAAGGCCGCCAATACCAGAATCGAAAACGCCAATGGGGCGTGAATCGCTCATGCAGCGGGAAGGTGGCGGTTAGGGCATCGCGATGCAAGCACATGGTACGGCGCGACCACAGCTGCTCGCCGCGACGAGGCGCGCCGTCCATTTGCAAACGCGCTCCGGCTTTGGATGATTGATCGCAATGGCTGAGCTCCCGAAGAGATACGATCCAAAATCGGTTGAACCGAAATGGTATCAACGTTGGACGGAGAATCGCGATTTCGTGGCGAACCCGAACTCGTCAAAGCCGGCGTTCTCGATTGTGATGCCGCCGCCGAATATCACCGGCGTGCTTACGCTCGGTCACGTGCTCAACGACACCATTCAAGATATTCTTGCCCGCCGTGCGCGGATGCGAGGCTTTGAAGTTCTTTGGTTGCCAGGGATGGATCATGCCGGGATCGGGACGCAGGCCGCGGTGGAGAAATATTTGCGCCGAACGGAAAACAAAACGCGGCACGATCTCGGCCGCGAAGAATTCCTGCGGCGTGTGCTTGAATGGCAGGATAAACACGGCGGGATCATCATCGAGCAGCTTAAACGGCTAGGCTGTTCGTGCGATTGGTCGCGCCAACGCTATACCCTCGATGAGGCTTATGTCGCAGCCGTTCAAAAGGTTTTTGTCGATCTTTATCGCAAAGGACTGATTTACCGTGGCCGGCGAATGATCAACTGGGACCCTGCTGCGCAAACGGCAGTCTCAGACGAAGAGGTGATTTCCAAGCCGCAGAAAGGAAATCTTTATTTTGTTCGCTACGAAATTGTGGAAGAGCCTGGTCGTTTCCTGGAGGTCGCGACTACTCGGCCGGAAACAATCATGGCCGATACTGCGATGGCTTTTCATCCGGGTGACGAGCGATACGCTGATCTCCTGGGCAAACACGCGTGGCGTCCGCTGGCGCGTGAAAAGATTCCAATCATCGCTGACGAAGCAATCGATCCGGAGTTCGGCACGGGCGTTTTGAAAGTCACGCCTGCGCACGACGCACTGGATTTTGAGATCGGCCAACGCCATAACCTGCCCATTGTCGATGTGCTGCATCCTGACGGCCGCATCAATTGTCCAGCAATTCCGGAGTTGGATGCGCTTGAACGGTTTGAAGCCCGGGAAAAGGCAGGGGAGCTGTTGCTGGCCAGGGGAGCGCTCGCCAAAACGGAGCCACACGAAAATAATGTCGGGTTCAGTGACCGAAGCGATGTGCCAATCGAGCCGCGCATCAGTGAACAGTGGTTTCTGCGATATCCCAAGACAAAAGAAGCCCTGGCTGTGGTGCGCGATCACCTGATCCGATTCTTTCCCCCGCATTGGGAAAAAGTTTACGCGCAATGGCTGGAGAATATTCGCGATTGGTGCATCAGCCGGCAAGTGTGGTGGGGACACCGGATACCGGCTTGGTATCGGAATTCCCAAAACACAAGTTCCAAGCCTCAAACCGGCGATGAAATGTACGTCGGCGTTGAACCTCCGGCTGATGCTGAAAACTGGACGCAAGACCAGGACACACTCGATACGTGGTTTTCATCTTGGTTGTGGGCTTACGAGACCATGGATGTTGAAACGCGGAAGAAGTTTTATCCCACGAGTGCTCTCGTGACTGCGCCGGATATCATTTTCTTCTGGGTGGCGCGCATGATCATCGCCGGGTTGGAGTTCGAGCCGGGCGAATCAGACCGCGTTGAGAACAATATTGCTTTCCGCGACGTGTATTTTACGGGCCTCATTCGCGACAAGCTCGGTCGCAAGATGTCGAAGTCTCTGGGTAACTCGCCCGATCCACTTGAATTGATCGACAAGTATGGCGCCGACGGTTTGCGTTTTGGGCTGATGCGTATTGCGCCCCGCGGCCAGGACATTCGCTTCGATGAAAAGCAAATTGAAGAAGGTCGAAACTTCGCGACGAAACTTTGGAACGTCGCTCGCTTCCGGCAAATGCATGGCCCCAGCGATCCCGCGCCGAAAATCGACAATCAGACGTTATCGATTTACGCCTTGGAACTGCTCGCGCACTTGAACGAAACGATCGATTCAATTGAAGCCGCTTATCGCGAATATCAATTTAACACGGTCGCACAACGCCTTTATGACTTTGTCTGGAGCGATTATTGCGACTGGTTTGTTGAAGCGGCCAAAAACGAAATCTTCAGCGAAGGCGAGACCAAAAAGAAATCTGCGTTGGCAGTGATGGATTTTGTCCTTTCTGCAACTTTGCGATTGCTGCATCCTTTTATGCCGCACATTACCGAGGAGCTCTGGTCGCTTCTGGGCCTTGGAAGCGAGTCAATTCAATTCGCTGCGCCACCAGAACGGGTCGCTTTGGATGGCGTTTCCGATCTCGCCGGCACACGCGAGCTTGTTTTGGCCATTTACGAAACGATAAAGGCGGGACGCAATTTGCGAGCTGAATCCAAACTTCCGTCAAACAGGAAGATACAATTTATTTTACGAACTAATAATAAATTAATTTCCAGCCAGCTTTCAACGCTGACACGGTTATTAAACGCCGAGAATGTAGAGCTGGATTCGGAACATCAAGCGCGGCCTGGAAACCCGGTGGCTGTTACGCCGTTAGGCGAGATCTTTTTGACTGTTGCCGCGACGGATAGGGCAGGAGAACAACAACGCCTCGACAAGGAAATTTCAAGAATCGAAACCGAAGCGCGCATCGTCGACGAAAAATTGAAGAACAAATCCTTCGTCGATCGTGCCCCAGCACCTGTCGTTGAGGAGCATCGCCGGCGCTTGAAGGATTTCAGCGCGCAACTGGTGAAGCTGAAACACGCGCGCGAATCCCTGAATTAAAGGTCACTCTCTGCTGGTTTATCCTGGCGCCGCGCTTTTGAAACAATTCCTTTAATTCAGGGGTATAGAAGGTCTCGTCATATTCCTGATTGAGTTCGAGCCAGACCCGGCCACGTGGCGTGAGATGTTTTGCCAGATCGTCCAGAAAGAATTCCCACTCCGGCACCCTCCAGAGGTCCGGCATTTTGTGGTTGTTGAAGCAAATCATGAAAGCCGTGATGAGATCGAATTTTTGTCCAAAATCGGGTAAAGGCCGAAAAGCTTCAATTTGCTGGACTACGCGCCGAACGCCGAGCAAACGGGTAACCTCCCGGAACATGGACAAGCGGTCCATATCAAGGCCGAGTCCTGAATGACCCAGCAATTGGGCGATGTAGAGAAAGTATCCTGCGCCGCAGCCAAGATCCAGAATGCGCTTGGGACGCGACAAATCCAGCTCGGTCTGGCGAATTCGTCTAATGTTGATTCCGATCCAACGGTCGAGATCGAGATATTTCGGCCAGTCTGCGCCGGGATCGGCCACCGCGTAACGCCTGCGGATCTGCGCGAAACTAACCGGATCGATCGTTTCAATGACCCGGTTCTTATTCAGGGGAAACCTGCCAGTTCGGAAAAGTCTGAGCGTATGTTTCCTCGCGCTGACGAGGCTCCGGCCATCTACAAGCTTCCGAATTTTATGTCGTAATTGCACCTGAAGAAAGATCACACCTTGTAGCGGAGCGCAACAACTTCAATTAAACTGCACACAGGAATGAACCTCTGGAAAAAACTGCTCTGGTTCGCCGTGGCTGCGTTGGGAACGTGGGCGGTGGCGATGCTGGCTTTATCTCGCGGCGAGCACATCAGTGCCCTGTGGATAGTTACCGCTGGATTTTGCGCGTTGTCGATTAGCTATCGTTTTTACAGTAAATGGCTAGCCACAAAAGTGCTGATGCTGAATGAGCAGCGTGCCACACCGGCCGTGCTCCAAGACGACAACAAGGATTATGTGCCAACAAATGGCTGGATGGTTTTCGGGCACCATTTTGCAGCAATCGCCGGTCCGGGACCGTTGGTCGGGCCCGTACTTGCAGCGCAGTTCGGTTTTCTGCCCGGCACTCTCTGGATTTTGATCGGCGCAACGCTCGGCGGCGGCGTCCACGATATGATTGTTCTTTTTGCCTCAATCCGGCGCGGCGGCAAAACGCTTGGTCAAATGGTACGAGAAGAAATCGGGCGCGGCGTCGGCCTACTCGCCATGGTCAGTGTCCTGGCGATCATGATTATTTTGCTGGCGGTGCTCGCACTAGTCGTAGTGCAAGCTCTCGGAGAGAGTCCCTGGGGCGTTTTTACCATTGCCACGACGATTCCAATCGCGCTCATCATGGGAATTGGATTACGGACAGGCAAAGTTAGCGTGATGACGGTCACGATCTTTGGCCTACTTGGTCTGGCGTTTGGCGTTTGGGGCGGCCAATTTCTCGCTCACTTTCCCACGATTGAGAGTTGGTTCCGTCACGACCAGAAATGGCTGGCGTGGGCCATCATGATTTATGGACTGGCGGCATCGATTCTGCCCGTTTGGATGCTGCTAACACCTCGCGATTACCTCAGCACCTTTTTAAAGCTCGGAACGGTTGCCATGCTTGCCGCTGCTGTCGTGCTGATCAATCCGACATTGGAGATGCCGGCGATTACCAAATTCGTTGACGGCAGCGGCCTTGTCTTTGCGGGTCCTGTGTTTCCGTTTGTATGCATCACTATCGCCTGCGGCGCAGTCTCTGGGTTTCATTCTCTAATTGCGTCCGGCACAACTCCGAAAATGATCACACGCGAGTCGCGAATACGCAGCATCGGCTATGGCGCGATGGTGACCGAAATGATGGTTGCCCTGATGGCGATGATCGCAGCGTGTGTGCTTCAACCGGGAGAATATTTTGCTATCAACACCAAAGGCGCACCGACCGAGGTCGTCACAAAAGTTTCCGCAGCTGGTTTTCCGGTAACGGAAGCGGAAATGCAGAAGCTCGCTACAAACCTTGGCGAATCCACGATGTTCAACCGCGCCGGGGGAGCGCCGACTTTTGCCGTCGGCATGGCACACATGTTTTCGCGAGTCTCTACCAAGCCAACCGCGCTGGCGCTATGGTATCACTTCGCCATCATGTTCGAAGCCCTGTTCATTCTTACAACCATAGATGCCGGAACGCGCGTGGGACGATTTCTGCTCCAGGATTTTCTCGGAAATCTCTGGCGGCCTTTGGGAAACACGCGTTCGTGGACCGCGAATTTTTTTTCCAGCGTTTTGCTCGTCGCGGCGTGGGGCTGGTTTTTATATGAGGGCGTGATCGATCCTCTTGGCGGCATCAACTCACTCTGGCCGCTGTTCGGCCTTGCTAATCAATTGCTGTCTGTAGTCGCTCTCTGTCTTGGTACGACCCTTTTGATCAAAATGCGAAAGAGCAAGTACCTCTTCGTAACTCTGGTTCCACTTTGCTTCATGTGTGCGGTCACGTTTTCGGCTGGTTATTTGAAAGTTTTCTCGCCCGACCCAAGGCTCGGTTTTTTTAGCGGCGCCCAATCGCTTTTGAGTCAGGCCGCAGCGATTACTGATCCAATCAAAGCGGCTAATCTGGCGCGGCAGGCCACTATCTGGCGATTCGACGCGTTCGTGGCCGTTTTCTTCCTCGTTCTCGTGCTACTGATCGTTCTGGGCTCGGCAAGGCAATGGTGGCAATTATTGCGCGGAACCAAACGCGTGGTTTTACACGAGAGTGAATTTGTGCCGCTGAGCGCGGTGTCTTAACTCTAATCGTACAAATCCTGTCGCCGATGAGCGAGCGACTCGACTCGGGTCCGAACTGAGCGAACGAGGTCTTGAGATAAATCAGCCTGAATAAGTTCTTCGCGGTCTGCTGATGCCGACGCAACCACAACTCCGCGAGGATCGATGATTGCCGAGCTGCCACAAAACCACAAATCGTCGTCTTTGCCGACGCGGTTCGATGCAATCACATAACTCTGGTTTTCGATTGCGCGCGCCAGGATAAGCGTTCGAAAATGTTCAAGGCGTGGGAACGGCCAGGCGGAAGAGACAATAAAAGCGCCGACATTCTGATCGACCACAAGTCGCCTGTACATCTCCGGAAACCGGAGATCGTAGCAGATACTGAAACCAAACCGTAGGTCGCCAAGGCCAAAGCTTGCGAAACCGTCGCCTGAAGCAAAACACTTCTGTTCTTCAACCGGCGCGACTGCATACAGGTGCGCTTTTCGATATTTTGCAGCGATTTGGCCCCGTTGATCGACAAGAACCAGGGAATTGTAAATTGAAGTGCCATCCCGTTCCGATACGCCGCAGACAATCGCAATGGAAAGCTTCGCCGCGATTTCTTGAAGTCCGGGAACAAAACCACTAGTCCACGAATTGGCGTTCGCTTCGATTACCGACATCGAATAGCCCGTGTCGGTCATTTCCGGAAAAACAATCAGCTCCACGCCAGCGTCCCTGGCCTCGCGAGAAAAATCCCGAACCTTGAGCAGATTGGCTTTCGGATCACCGAGCGAACAAGAAATCTGAGCAGCCGCAACCTTCATATGCTTTACGTCTCGAATCTAATCTCTCAGTTATTTTCAGCTTTGACAAAACGACGCGAGGACGCGCAGGCACTCCGAAAGCAATCGCGAAACGCAGCAGCACGTACCCGGAAGGTTTTGCGCGATGTGCTTTGGGAGTGCGATGCGTCTTTGCATCGCTTTCATTTTCTCATGCGCAAATATTGCGCAGAGTCGGGGGAGATACTGTGCGCTCGGGCCCGATTTACAAACGCACTTGCTCCGCGTCCCTGGCGGGGATCCAACCTCGCAAGGTATTCGGTAGTGCCGCGTAGATCCAATCTCCGCGAGTGCTCAAGATTTTGACTTCGCTGCCAGGCGGCAACGCCAGGACACTGTTTGCAGTGTCCGCGGTTGCAAGACGCGCTTGGACGCTCTTGCCCGTTACTATGGCCAATGCACTTCCATTGCTCCCACGCTCCAGTATGTACATTGCGTAAACCGCGCCGGCGCCGACCAGCAGGCAAAGAATCAAGGCCGCAATCAACGCGCCCGATCTGCGACGCGCAAAGATCAGCATGACAATCGCAAACACTGCGAGCCAAAAAGCGATGGCCGCTGCAATGCAGTACTGATTGACGCTCGCAAATTGCAAGTAGCGCTCTGGCCAGCTTTGTTGCAGCTCAAGCGCGCGCGCCTCGTCACGGGCGATCTGCAAATTGGCCGTAGCTTCCGGATGATGTCGCTCCAAGGCGAGTGCCCGCTCATAATTCAAGATCGCGTGGCCAAAATCGCCTGTCTTGAAATAAGCGTTGCCAAGATCGTAGAACAGGTTTGCGCTCCATTGGCCTGCACGAACAAGTGACTCGTAACCGGAGATCGCTTCTTTGAAGTGTCCTTGCGCGAACTCCTGGTTTGCTTTTGCGAAGTCTGCATCTGACTGCGCGCGCACGACCGTAGCAATTCCGACAGCGAGCAAAAACAGAATCGTGAGGGTTCGATTGGCCGTCATCCCGAGTGAAGCCCGTTCGACTCGCTTTGTTCGTTCAGGGAAAACTCCGGGAAGTCGAGCGACCCCGCGGAATTGGCCTTCCATCGGGCCACGGGATTTTTCGACTTCGCTCGGAATGAGTGCGAAAAAGTTCATTTCAAATTCTGAATCAACTCCAGCACGTCGCGCTGGCTTTCTGGAGAAACTCTTCCGGGACCGTTATGGGCTCCGCTGTATTGCCACTCATCGCATTGTTCGAACAACCGGCGGAGCCGATCGCGTGAATCGCTATTCAGCTTGAAAGTTTCAGCAGCGGTCTCCACATCTACCATGTTTGGATCGATGCGGCGATTGCCCGAAGCCAGAGCGGCTTTTACACGAACTACTCTGGATGCTTCAGCATAATATTCCCGCGGCGATGCGTCGTTACGATGCAGCTTGTGCATTAGATCATTCGCTTCATGTTGCAGCGCGGCGACACGTTGGGCCTCGCGATTATCAATCCTCGCCCGGCGAATCTTCCAACCTGCAAATCCGATTAACGCCAGTAACGGAAATACTTGGGCTACTAAGAAAACGTTTCGTGTATAAATCGGTGCAAAGGATTCCGCTTTCGTGGGTAGCCCCGTCAGCTGATACAAAATATCCTGCGGCTTGTTTGTAGTGGAGGCCGGTGATGTCGCGCGCGCTACTGCAGCCGGGGTCGCTGACCCTGGCGGCGCACCACCTGCGCTCGATGCAACTGCTGTGCCTCCCTCCACGTTGATCGGAATCGGCTCGCTGTGCAGGGTTACATAATGTTCCTTCACTGGGTCGAAGTACGAGAACGCGAGCAGCGGGAGTCCTTGTTTTTTCTCGTTGGGCGAAAGCACCATCTCGAAAGTCTTGGTGCCACTGAGGCCGACTTCGTCGTCCTGCTTGAACTTGGACGATGGCGGATATTTATGCCAGCCGCGCTCGTCTTCAATGACTGGCGCATTGACGCGATCAAAATTGCCGCGGCCGGAAATTGTATTCGTGACGGTGATGGGATCGCCTACTTGCACGGTCTTGGGTTTTGCCTCGGTTGTCATTGTGAAATTTCCAATTGCGCCTGAAAAACTGGGTGGCGCGTTTGGCGGTAAAGGTTTGACCTCAAGTGCCACCGGTTCACTTTTGATGTCCACCTCACGGCGCTCGCCAAGTTGAGCAAAAGGATTGGAGAAGAACGGATCGGAAAACGGGTCATCCTGGTCGAACAGGTCGAATGGTGAACGGCCCCGCGTGCGCGGCGGGCTCTGCCTGCGAGGAAGGACAACTTGGGCCTTCGCCTTTACCGGCCCGATTTCAAATTTGCCTGCGCGTGCCGCGGCGATAGCAGTTTTGTATGTTATTACCTCATAAAGTCTGCCACTGACTGTTTCAGTATTTTCGGCGGACTGCTGTAACTTCTGCGCCGTAAATCCCTGCCCCGCGATCTCCGGCGGCTCGATGAGGCGCGGGCGAACGCGCGGATCAAATCCCATCCGAATCTGAACGGGAACAATCTCACCAACGTACGCGGTCTTGCTTGGTACGATCAATTCAGCGAAAACCAGATTGTTTGCGCCGGCTGCCTGCGCATCACGGCCAGGCCGGCCGCCAGACGAACGGCCGGACGAATCGGCGACGTTTAGTGTCAGCGCGGGGGTGCGCAGCGAATTGTTTCCGACGCGAATGGTTTGTGGCGGGATGGTAAATCTTCCCGCTTTCAACGGCATCACCGTATAGTCGTATACCACACTGGAAGTTAGGGTGAGATTGTTCATCTCGATGCGTTGCGACGTTCCTGTTCGCCGAATTTCGAGACCGTCCACCATGATCTCTTCCGGCGCTTCCGCGCCACGTGCTCCCGTGATTCGAATTTCCAGTCGCACCGTTGCGCCCACCGAAGCGTCAGAACTATTTAAAACTGCTGTCACGCTCGGCGAATCGGCATGCGCAAACTGCGCACCAGCGATGATACCGAAGGCAGCAACAAAAATTCGGCGAAGCATCGACATCCTAAAGTTCATCTCGCAAGCGTTATTCCAAGCGGAGTCGAGAAATCCCGTGGTGCAACACAAGGTCAAATTCACGGGACATCTCGGCTTCGCTCGACATGACAAACCTTCCCTTACCAGTCCTTATAGACATGGCGCGTTGCTCTGCGTTCATCAAGTTGAACCCGCGCCTCTTCGTCTTTCATGGATTCCAAAAGCGCTTCAGCCTGACGTTCGCTCATCTGGCCCTCCTTTTCCGGTTCAGCTTCGGCGACCTGCGCGTTTTTATCAGGCGGCTTTTGTGACTTGTCCTCGCCGCTGGCACCCTTTACTTCACCGGCAAGTTTCTTGTTTTCCCCTGGAGTCGGGGAAGGCGTCCCGTTTTCCCCTTCGCCCTCTCCTGGCGATGGTGAGGGCGTTTCATTTTGGCCTTCGCCTGGACTCGGCGATTCCTGACCTCGCTGTTCTCCTGGCGACGGTGAAGGCTGTTGGCCTCGTTGCTTGTCGGCGCCCGGAGAGGGCGAAGGAGTTTCGCCAGGCTGTTGTTGCTGGTTTTTTTGTGGCTCGTTCTTCGCCTGGGTCTGATTGTTCTTTTGCTGTTGGTCCTTCTGATTTCCTGACTGGCCTTGTGACTGCTGCTGGTCTTTCTGTTGCTGCTGGCCCTGCCCCTGTTGTTGTTGCTGGTTCTGTTGTTCCTCTTTTTCTTTTTGTTGCTGGTCCTGTTTGTTTTGTTTGTCCTGCTTATTCTGTTCGTTTTTTTGCTGTGGCGACGGGGAAGGGGAGGGCTGATTTTGTTTCTTATTCTTTAATTCTTCGATTTTCTTTTTTACGTAATCGTAATTGTCTTTTGCCTCTTTATTTTTGGGGTCGAGCTTGAGAGTTTGCTCATAGTGATCGAGGGCGTTTGTCCAGTCGCTGAGCTTTTTGTCATCGCTCTTTTGTGCGTCGCCGCGCTGATAAAGTGTGTTCCCAAGATTATAGTGCCCCTTGCTTTGCAAGCCGGTGTCCCGGGAGAGCAGTGCCTGGCTAAACGACTCCATCGCCTTGGTGTAATCTTTCAGTTTGTAAGCAGCTGCGCCTGAGTCGAACTGGAGCTTGTCCTCAGCTCGCGATTCCGGATGCGTCTTTAAAGTCTGTTGGAACTGGCCGTAGGCGTCTTCGAATTTCCCGTTGCGATACGCGTCGAGGCCCGGCGCGGTGGCAAACAAAGATGAAGAAAGGAACATTATGAGAAGTGCGGCAGTAGCGGTGGCCCCAGCGGGCGCGCCGGCCACGCCACGCGCGGCATTGCGTGCGGGGGCTGGAACAGAAGCTCGCTGGCGCACTCGTTTTCGTTCGGCAATGAAGATCGACAAGGCGAGAGCGAGTAGCGCGGCGCCCAAGGGCCATTCGTAACGTTCAATCGGCCGACGCGACAAACGCACATCCATTTCGGCAGCCTGCATCTTTGCCAGACCTTCATTCTGAATTTGCTGCATCGAGCGGGGTCCGTTTTCCAGGTAAAGATAAAAACCCCCAGTGGCCTGAGCGATTTCGCGCAAACGTTTATCGTCCAGCTTCGATTTCACGACCTGGCCGGCTGAATCTTTGACAAAGCTGGTTTGACCATCGTCGCTCATCACCGGGATCAGCGAGCCCTGGGGCGTTCCTACGCCCACGGTGAAAATCCGAACACCGGCGTCAGCCGCTTCTTTTGCCGTTTTCACGGCATCACCGCTCAATTCCTCGCCGTCAGTGAAGATAACCAGCGCGCGATTTCCCATTGCACTCTTGCCGAAACTCTGCGTGGCAAGAGTAATTGCGCTGGAGATATTGGTGCCGCCCTCGGGAATCGTCTTGGTATCCAGATCGTTCAGGGCCTCAACGACGGCATCGTAATCAATCGTTAGCGGCGCCTGCAAGAATGCGCGGCCTGCAAAAGCAATCAGACCAACACGATCGCCTTGCAATTGACCGATCAAATCCTGAATCGCCAGCTTGACGCGATCGAGCCGGTTCGGTTGGACATCGTTGGACAACATGCTGCGCGAAGTGTCCACGGCGATCAGCAAATCGAGGCCTTTGCGTTTTACATCTTCAAACGTGTAACCCCAGCGAGGCTGGGCCAGACTGACGATGGCCAATGCGAGGCCGAGCAGCTGCAGCGCAAATCTCAGAATCCGCCGGGGCCGATTCACCGTGCCCGCGAGCTGGGGAAGCAGCCGCGCCGAAACAAATTCCTGCAATCGCTTGAGCCCTCGCTGTTCTGAGCGAATGAACAATGCGATCAGGAGCGGGATCAGAAGCAGTCCCCAAAACCATTGTGGCGCACCAAAACTCATGGAATTCGTTAAATCGTTAAACCGGAGACGTTCACGGCAATTTTTTCCATACAGTCTGTGATAAGAGCAATTGAGCGAGGAGAAGCCCGCACCCGCTCATCAGACATAGCGGAAACAAGTCCCGGTATTGTTGATATTTTTTCACGCTAACTGTGGATTTCTCCAGTTTATCTATGTCATTGTAAATTTGCTCCAGCGATTGTGTATCGGTCGCCCGGAAGAATTTGCCGTCAGCAATTTTAGCCACTTCTCTTAAACCGGCTTCATTAAATTCCACGCGCTGGTTTTCATAGAGAATATTACCCAAGGCGTCGGTTAACGGCCCTCTGGGAGTAAATATGGGCGCCGGGGCGACGCCATTGATTCCCGCGCCGATCGCGTAAAGGTGAATCTTTAACGCTTTGATTGCCTCGGCTGCTGTGTTTGGTGGAATCTTACCGGCGTTATTTTCACCGTCGGTCAAAAGGACGAGCACGTGGCTCTTTGAACGTTTGTCGTTTAGCCGATTGGCCGCCGCTGCCATCGCCGATCCAATGGCGGTGCCATCTTCGACGAGCCCGATCCGCACGCGATCCAGGTTTTGCAAAAGCCAATCGTGATCCAGTGTCATTGGGCTAACGACATATGGCCGGCCTGCGAATGCGATGATGCCGATTCGATCGTTTGGGCGGCCCTCGATGAATTTGCGTGTGACCTCGCGGATCGCGTCGACACGGGTCGCTTCTTGTCCGCCGATTGTAAAATCCTTGGTGAGCATCGATCCGGAGACGTCCAGCGCGAGAAGAATGTCGATGCCGCTGGCTTCGATCTGAGTAAGACTTTTTCCAAGTTGCGGACGAGCGAGAGCGATCGCGAACACCGCAATCGACGCCAGCAAAAGTGATCGCAGAATTTTCCCTGCACGCGCGGAGCTTTTTTTTCCGATCGCTCGAAGGCTTGCGGTGGATGAAAAAGTCAGCGCAGCGGCTGGTCCTCGTTTTCCACGCAAGTAGGCGAGCAATGGAACTGCCAGGAGCAGTAGCAGCAGCCACGGATGCGCGAAGGTCAACGCACTGTTTCCTGTGAACCAATCAAACATGGTTGACCTCCTTTCACAAAACGGATGGCCTCCTCCAGTAACAATTCACTGTCTGAAGTTGTTGCCTCGTACCGTGCAAACTTGATCAGGTCGCAGCGGTTTAAGAAATCTTCGAGGAGCGATTTTTCGTCTTCGGAGAATGGTGACGAACCTCTGACTCCATTGAGAAACTCGACCGAGGTTTGCCGGGTAACGGGTAACCCAAACTGCTCTGTTACGTAACGCCGCAGAATGTCGGACACGCCAATACTGAAGCGATATGGATTAGTTGCCGTGATTTGCGCCCGTATCTGCTCGAGCAGTGCCAGTGCGCGCTCGCGTGGTGGTTGCGGCGGCGTTGGGCGCCGAAAAGACTTCGCAACAAACCATATGATGAGACCAATGACCGTGAGCGACACAAACACTCCGAGAAATATTAACCACGGCGAGATCAGCGAATAGTCGATCGGCGGCGCAATGTCGTGGAACTCCTCAGCAGCCAGAAGTGATATTGGCAAAAGCGCCGTCATTCCGAGGGAAGTCGAGAAATCCCGTAGAGTTACAACCTTGTTGATCCGCGGGATCCTTCGACTTTGCTTCGCTCCGTTCACGATAGCCATGCCTTCAACACTCATCGAACACCAAGCCGCCGCTCGCGTTGCTTAAAGAAGGAGCGCAGTTGCGGCAGATAATCTTTGCCTGTTTGTAGGGCGATCGCGTCGATATTGTTCCGGCGCAGCACTCGCGCAAGTTCCTGTTCGTGCTCATCCACGAGATCGCTAAAGCGCGCTCGCGTCGTGCGATCGGCCGTGTTGATCTCGATTTGGTCGCCGGTCTCGGCGTCTTCCAGTGTGATGATGCCGATGTTTGGCAACACCCTTTCTCGTTCATCGTGAATGTGGATCGCAATGAAATCGTGCCGTCGGCCGCTCACCGCCAGCGCTCGCGAAAAATCGGGGGCCTGAAAATCTGAAATGAAGAACACAACGGCGCGGCGTGTGACAATTTTATTCAAATAGTCGAGCGCCAGCGCCGGGTCTGTGCCGCGCCCCTTTGGTTCGAAAAACAGAATTTCCCGGATAAGTCGCAGCGTGTGAGAGCGGCCTTTCTTCGGGGGAATAAAGAGCTCAACGCGGTCAGTGAAGAGGATGAGCCCGACCTTGTCATTGTTCCTAATCGCGCTGAAAGCGAGCAGGCAGGCGACTTCCGCTGCCAATTCCCGTTTTGATTGCGTGGTGCTTCCGAAATTTCCAGATGCGCTGACGTCCACGACCAGCATCACCGTAAGCTCACGTTCTTCCGTAAATTTTTTCACGAACGCGCTGCCCATCCGCGCAGTTACATTCCAATCAATTGCGCGAATTTCGTCGCCCGGTTGATACTCCCGCACGTCTTCAAAATTCATGCCGCGTCCTTTGAAAACGCTGTGGTAGTCCCCGGCAAACGCGGTCTCGACAAGGCCGCGGGTTTTGATTTCCAGGGCGCGGATTTTTTTTAGAATCTCGCTGGTGGTCCTCGCGTGATCGTCATCCCGAGCGGAGCGAAGCGGAGTCGAGAAATCCCGTTGCATTATCGTGAAGCTCTGATTGGTGGCAAAGCCAGGTAATTTTGATGTCGCATTAGCATATCCTGGGTTGTCACCGCGGGATTCCTCGACTTTGCTCAGAACGACAGGAAACTCACGGAACCGGCAGGCCAGCAAAAATGCGCTCGATAATCGTCTCGCTCGTGACCGCCTCCGCCTCGGCTTCGTAGCTGACGATGATGCGATGCCGCAGCACGTCCGGGCCGATACTCTTTACATCTTGTGGCGTGACATAGCCGCGGCCGTTCAGAAATGCGTGAGCCCGTGCGCCGAGTGCCAGATAAATCGTCGCACGAGGTGAAGCCCCGTAACGAACGAGTCCTTCGAGTCGCAAGTTGTAGGTTTCAGGCTGGCGCGTGGCCCAGACTACGTCCACGATGTAATCCTTCACGCGATCATCGATGTAAATGCTGTTTACCACGTCGCGCGCAGCAATGATTTGCTTTGGATCTACCACTGGATCAACTCGCAAATCGGGAGCCGAAGTCGCCATCAAGTCGAGAATGTTTCGCTCCTCAGACTTTTGCGGATACCCAATGTTTAATTTGAACATGAAACGGTCGAGCTGTGCTTCCGGCAGTTGATATGTTCCTTCCTGTTCAATCGGATTCTGGGTCGCCAAAACAAGAAATGGATCGGAGAGCGGATAGGTTTGTTCGCCGATAGTGACCTGCCTCTCCTGCATCGCTTCAAGGAGCGCGCTTTGGACTTTAGCCGGTGCGCGATTTATTTCATCGGCCAGGATTAGATTTGAAAAGATCGGGCCGAGCTTGGTGGTAAACTCTCCTGTTCGCGGATTGTAAATAAGAGTGCCGATAAGATCAGCGGGCAGCAGATCGGGCGTAAATTGCAATCTTTGAAAACCGGTCTGGATACAGGCGGCCATTGTTTTCACTGTGAGCGTTTTAGCCAGACCGGGAACGCCCTCGAGCAGGAGATGGCCATTCGCGAGGAGGCCGAGCAGCAGTCGATCCACCAAATATTTCTGGCCTATGACAACGTGACCAAGTTGCTGGCGGAGCCCTGGAATCCATTGGCCCAGCTCCCGAACTTCCTGTGTAATTTCCTGCGTAGATTTCATACGGTCTCGTGAGACACGCATGCCAGGGGGAATGTTCGATCAAACGTGCCGCAACTTGCTGACTTTCTGCTCATTTCGCTTTCAAATCCACTGCTTGCTCCGGTGTTCGCGCGAGAGCACATCGCAGAATGATGCTAAACGTTAGATCGCAATGTTCGTTCTCAAGCCATGGCATCGAGCTATTTGGATAGCAGTGTTTGCCGGGATCGCACTGTCGGTCCTGGCTTGGTTCGCTTGGCGAAATCCGGCAATCAATTTTCTACCCCCCGATAGGCGGGCGGAGTGGATCGTATCGCCTACGGCGGCTGACCCGCATGCGCATTGGTTTGCCAATCTCGACGCAACATTCCGGCGCGAGTTTGTTTTGACCAACAAGCCAGAAACAGCGCGTCTGAGCGTTCGTGCAATGAGGCGCGCCGAAGTGAAGATCAACGGCACTCCCGTTCATTTCCCGGCGAATAGCAATTGGAAAAAGATGGCGAGCGCCGATGCCACCGAGCAGTTGCACACTGGCCCGAATGTGATTGAAGCGCGTGTGTTTAACCATAATGGTCCCCCGGCGCTCTGGCTCACCCTGACTACTAATCAAGTGAGCTTGTGCACCGATCAAAGTTGGGAGGTATCTTTCGCGGGTTCTTCCTGGCACAACGCAGCATTGGCCTCGTTGGTGAAAACTCCCGGGCCCGGGAACTCCCTCGCCAGCACTCAACGCACATTTGATGCTGTGAAAAACAGTTGGGGATCGTGGATCGTTCTTATTGCGATCGCTTCCGTGGTAACGTTTCTGTGGAACGTCGGCTTTAAACAGTCCAGAGCGCGTTGGGAAGAGCCAATCCTGCTGCTCGTTCTTACCAGTTTGTGGTTGTTGTTATTCTGGAACAATGGAGGGTTATTACCGTTTCACAGAGGCTTCGACTGGAAGGAGCATCTCGACTACATCAGCTACATCCAGCAACACCGTTCGCTGCCATTGCCCACTGAAGGCTGGGAAATGTACCAGCCGCCCCTGTATTATTTGATTGCCGCATCGAGCCTTTCGGTATGTGGGCTCTCGGTTGACGACCCAATGTCGATTTACGTCTTGCGGTGGCTCGGAGCATTCTTTGGCATTGCTCATTTTACTTTGGTCTATTTGAGTGTGCGGCTCCTGCTTCCGGTGCGAGCCGCGTTCATCGGACTTTTGGTGGCGGCGTTTCTGCCAATGCAATTGTATCTCGCGCATTATGTGACGAACGAATTGTTGTCCGCAGCGCTGGTAACCGCGGCGCTTTATCTCTGTCTGCGTTTGTTGAGCAGCGACACGCTACACACGTTGCAATTTGTCTGGCTCGGATTGGCGCTTGGCGCTGCAATGTTGACAAAGGCAACCGGGGTATTGCTGCTGCCAGTCATAATTGCGACAATCGTAGGTAAGCTTGCCTATGAGCGAGTGCCAATCGCAATCTCGTTGCGCAACCTGGGATTATTGCTGGCGATTTGTTTCGTTGTGTGCGGCTGGCATTACGCGCGCATCTGGCTACGGTTCGGTAATCCTCTGCTTGGTAACTGGGATGTGGTCAGCGGCTTCACATGGTGGCAGGATCCCGGCTATCACACCGCGGGTGATTACATTCGTTTCGGCCGCTCATTAGTGCATCCACTCTTCAGCGGCTTCGCCGGATTTGCCGATGGAATCTACTCCACGCTCTGGGGCGACGGCTTGTGCGGTGGAACCGCGAGCTTAAGCACGCCCTGGAATGAGCAGCCACTGCTGGCCGGTTATTTGTGGTCGCTTATTCCTACGGCGCTGGTTCTCATAGGCGTTGTCTTCGCTATCGTTCAGTTTATTCGAAAACCTTCGAGTGAATTGTTCCTGTTATTAGGCTTCTCCGCCGTCATTGTACTGGGCCTGATTTTTATGACCCTAAGAGTTCCCTCCTATGCACAAGCGAAAGCGTTCTATGCGTTGTCGGCACTGACGCCGCTTTGTTTCTTTGGCGCGTTCGGTTGGGAAATACTCACAAACGTACGGTCCTGGTCCCGGTTTTTCCTAACCGCGCTCGTCTTGTGTTGGGCGATGAGCAGTTTCGCCACATACTGGATTGTGCCTTCGGCATCGCAGCACCTGTATGCAGTTAAGGCGTTAGGCACGCAGGGCAAAATCGAACAGGCTAATGCCGAAGCGCTCAAGGCCGTGGAAGCCGATCCCTCGAACGCCGCTGCGCGAGGATTCCACGCGTTGAGCTTGGGCGAGCTAGGCCACGACGAGGAAGCTATTAAAGAAGGCGAACGGGCGGTTGAATTGAATTCGACCAGCTCTGCTGCCCACCTCGACCTGGCCATTGCTGCAAGGCGAAATGATCAAGGGCGCGCCATCGCGGAAGCTCGTCGCGCAATTCAGCTCGGCCCGGAGAATTTTTCGGCCTACCAATTCTTAATGAATTGTCTCTTCGAATCGCACCACTACAACGAAGCGGCCGATCTTGGGCGCGAATGGTTGGCTGTGGCGCCCTATGATGCAGCTGCTCATTCCGCGTTGGGTTCGGCTCTAGCCGAAAACAGCGATCCCGTATCGGCGGCACAACAGCTCGGTTACGTGATGATATTGCGGCCAGACGTTGAACGAGCTCACGCACAACTGCGGCAGATTCTGATTTCGTTGGCAAAGGAGCCGGATGGCCTGTCGCGACTTCGTGAAATCGCGGCAAATGCCCCTGACTCACCACGAATGCTGGACGAACTGGCGTGGTTACTTGCGACGTATCCTGATTCGAAATCGCGCGATGGAACCGAGGCAGTTCGCCTGGCCGAGCATGCTTGCGACCTGACCCAACGTCGAATTCCGGCTCTTCTTGATACACTGGCTGCGGCTTACGCCGAGGCCGGAGATTTTCCGCGGGCCATCAACGCTGCCGAAGAAGCGCTTAACGGCGCCCGTTCTTCGGGAGACAGCGACGCTGTGAAGCTGAGTGAAAGTATTCTTGCCTCACTTCGTAACAATGTTCCATATCGCCAGGAGCCAGAATAACAGCTTATCTTGCTTGTACGCGTGATCCTGCTGTCGCACTCTTTGCACGGGGCCGCAGCTTCACAATGATCGGCAACCCAGGAAAAGGCTGCACGTCGCGAATGCGAGATTCCAGATAGCGCTTGTACGTTTGGCTCAACAGACGTGGATCATTCACGAAAAGCACGATTTCCGGAGCCTGCAGCTGTTGATCTTCTTCCCCTTTTGATTGGGCAGCATAAAACAGTTTGAGGCGCCGCGCCCTTAATGTCGGTGGCGGGTTCGCTTCGAATGCCTGCCGCAGTAATCGGTTCAGAACTCCGGTGCTGATACGCTGCCGCGCCGCACGTTGGACCTTTTCAATCAACGCAAACAATTTACTAACGTGTTCTCCAGTTAACGATGACGTAATTAATACCGGTGCATAGTCGAGAAAGAAAATCCGCTCGCGTGCGGTCGCCACCAGTCTGGCGATCGCCTCCTTTTGATTGCGCTTTGGCTTAACCAGGTCCCACTTATTTAAAACGACGATCGCCGGTTTCCGTGCGGTCTGAATCAAACCAGCGATTCGTTTGTCCTGCGCGGTTACGCCAGCTGTGAGATCGACAGTGAGAATGCAAAGGTCAGCCCGTCGGATGCTTCGTTCCGCGCGCATGACACTGAAGACTTCAACCGAAGTTGACTGTTTACCACGTCGACGGATTCCCGCCGTGTCGATGAAAACGAAATTCCGGCCGTCGCGTTGGTAAAGAATATCGATGGCATCACGCGTGGTTCCTGCCAGTTCGCTTACAATGGCGCGTTCGCTGTGCACAATGGAATTAATGAGGGAAGATTTTCCGACATTGGGTCGGCCAAGAATCGCGACCGCAAGTGAATCGTGACTTATGGCTTGTGAATCGCCAGCGGGCCAGGGGAGAAATCGATCAATTGCGTCTAACAAGTCTGAGATGCCGCGACCATGTTCTGCGCTAATTGTTATACTCGATTTAAAGCCCAAGGAATCGAACTCAGCCGCAAGTGCCTCATGTTTTTCACTGTCGATCTTGTTGATGACCAGGAGCACTGGTTTTTGAGATTTGCGGAGGAAACGAGCGAGTTCTTTATCGATCGGGGACAAGCCTTCTTTGGCGTCGACGACGAAAAGCCAAAGATCACTCTCACGCAACGCTTCGCCCGCGGCACCGCGCACGTGCGCGCTCAGCTCCGTTTCGCCAGCACCGAAAATCCCGCCGGTATCCCATAGAACGAAAGACCGTGGACCGAGTGTGCAAATTGCGGAAATCCTGTCGCGCGTAATTCCGGGCTGGTCGTGGACGATGGCAATTTTGCGGCCAATCAGACGATTAAACAACGCAGACTTGCCCACATTCGGCCGGCCAACAATTGCGACGCTCGGCGTATTCGTTAGGCCGTTCATCGCTTTAAGAACTCTATCTTAACCCCGCTGAGGGTGCGCATGCCCTTCGGCCTGCAACTGGCGCACGCCGTCTGTGACGTAGACGATTCCTGAAATTAATGTGAACAGGCCGGCTGCGGCTACCACGTAGAGCAGGGGAATAAATCGAAGCTGCAGCATCACCCATCCAATCGCGATCATCTGCAGAACCGTCGCAATTTTTCCGGTCCAGTTTGGCTTCACATGTACTTTGCCGTTTAGCAAATACAGAATCATTGTTCCCACCAGAATCACGGCATCGCGCGAGATTACAAGCACCGGAAACCAAACAGGGAAACTTCCGTATTCAGGATCGGATTGGCTCCAGTTGCTGATACTCAATGTGATGATGCCGCTTAAAAGCAGACCTTTGTCCGCAATCGGGTCGAGATACACTCCGAGCGTGCTGCGTTGGTTGTATCGCCGCGCAACATAGCCGTCCAATCCATCGCTTACCGCAGCGAGAATAAAAATGATGATCGCTGCGTAACGCTGCCATTCCAGCGGATCGCCGCGTTTGATGCTCTCGCCATAATAGATCGCCATCGTCACAAAAGCCGGAATCATCAAGATCCGCACGACGGTGATCTTGTTCGCGGTGGTCATCCGAGAAATGTAACGCAAGCGTCCTGCTTGCGATCAAATAAATTCGCGGAGGGGAAACGCCTCAGACTCGCAAACGTTACGCCGTAGTCGCCGCCTTTGTTGCGGGGATTTTGAAGGCTTCGATTTGTTTTTTGACTTCGTTCGCAAAGCTCGCCGCGCCGGCGCCGTTTACGACGCGATGATCGAAGGTAAGCGAAAGCGTAATGACCTCTGCGCTTTCGTTTTTCTTTCCGTTCGGAATCAACTCTCGATGAGCGGTGCCGACGAAAAGTGTGCCAACTGAGGGCGGCACAACGATAGGCGCACCGGTCTTTACGCCGAATGCGCCCAGACTGGTAATCACAACCGGGGCATTCATCGCGTCAACGCGACCGCCGCGAGTAGCATCGACTGTTTCGCTGTAAGTCTTCACGAATTCCGGCCAGGACTTCTTATTCGCGTCAACAATTACTGCCGTCGCCAAGCGATCGTCTTCCAGCGCTACCGCAACCCCGAGATCGAAATTTTTATTCTCAACGATCCGGTCGTCTTCCAAAATGAGGCGACGGAAAGGTGGATGCTTTTCCATAGCTCGTACCACGGCCCACGCGAGCATCACCGAAGGAGAAGGGGCGTGTTTGCCATTTTTCATTTTTGCTGCGTCGCGCGCCTTGCGAATTGCATCCCATCGTGCATCGATCTGCAAATTGGCGGGGATCACGTGAAGGAGCTTGCGAGTAATCGTTGGTGCTAACGCAGGTTCGATCACTGTAGCCGGGGTCGGTGGCCCCGGTCGCGTCATCTCGCGTGGGGACATTGAAAGGCCGCGGTCGGCGGCGGCCGCGGCTACAGCACCTGGTACCGATTCTGCGGATGCTTTTTCAAACTGGTCGGCAAAAGATGGCTCGGCGGTTATGATCGTGCCAAGTTCCTGACCGATGTCGACTGTGTCGCCTACTTTTGTTTTCCATTCACCCATTACACCGGCAAACGACGACTGAATGGGATAAACGGCTTTATCGGTCTCCACTTCGCAGAGCTCATCGTCGAGCGCGATGGTGTCGCCACTATCTTTCAAGAGCGAAACGATTTTTGCATTGCGAATGCCTTCACCCATAACCGGGACAGTGATGGTTTGGACGTGGGTTTTGCTCGGTCTGATTTCTTCCGGAGTGGGTTGTTGACTTTCGGCAGGTACTCGGGCTTTTTCGCGGACGATCGGCGATTCTGCGCGGAAAGTCGTACTTGAAAGTGATCGCTGGATTCCGGAGACGATCCGCTCCACGTCTGGCAACGCCGCGTACTCGTAGATTGGGTTGTAGCCGATCATGACGTTTGCTTTGCTGACCAGAATCGGCGGGCTGATCATGCCATTCCAGAGATCCGGAACACTCGCCATGTGAGAGATAATCATCTGGCCAACACTGCAATTTTCAGTGTCCTCCTGAACAACGACCAGCCGGTGAGTTTTGCGCACCGATTCCTCGATTGCGGCTTTGTCCCACGGAACGATTGAACGCAAATCAATTAGTTCGACGCTGACTTTATTGTCGATCTTGTTTAACGCTTCGAGAGATTTCTCGACCGTGTTACCCCACGCGATGAGCGTGACATCGGAGCCATCGCGCAACTTGTGCGCCTCGCCCAACGGAACCGCGCGAATTGGCTCCGTGTATTCGTGCTCTGCCCAAAGCAGATGTTTCGGTATCAAAAAGATCACGGGATCTTCACTTTGCATCGCTGTCCAGAGCAACCCGGCGGCATCAGCCGGCGAGCTTGGGATTACAATGTTCAGGCCGGGATAATGAGCGAGCGCTGCTTCGTTCGCCTGGCTGTGCCATAAACTTCCGCCGGGAAGGTAAGCGCCATAGGGCGCATAAATCACCGCCGGACATTTCCAATTGCCGAACGATCGCCAGCGCAAATTCGATATGTTCGTGACGAGTTGGTTGAACCCCGGATAAATGAAATCAATAAATTGCAATTCGAAGACCGGACGCTTGCCGTACGCCGCCAGACCGCACGCGACGCCGAGGATCGTCGATTCAGCAAGAGGCGAATTGAACACCTGTTTCGGAAATTCGGTTGAGAGCCTTTGGGTGAGACGGAACACGCCGCCTTTCGGATCTTCGATGTCTTCACCGAACAGGATGCGTCGCGAATCTTCCTCCAGACCCACGCGCAATGTTTTATTCACTGTGTCGCCGATGCGATATTTTCCGGACGGGAGAACCTCTTTGTCCAGTTTCGGAGGAGACTTGCTAACGTTAGCGAGTAACTCGTTAGGCGAAGGATCCTCGGCCTTTTCTGCTTCGGCGTACTCGTGGCGAATGCGCTCTTTAACTTCATTATCGAGCCTGGCGAATTCCTCGGCAGTAATCACGTCTTCCTGAATCAGTTGATCTTTCCAGTACTTGAGCGGATCTGAATTCTCCAACGCCTGTAACTCTTCAGAGCTCCGATAAAGCTTCTGATCATCAGAGCTGGTGTGACTGGAGAGGCGCTCCATCCTGATCCAGAAAAAGGACGGCCCGCCTCCAGCGCGGATTTTCTCGAACGCCTCAGCGGTTGCGTCATAAACCCGCTGCACGTCTTGTCCTTCGAGTCGGCGCCAGTTGTCGGGTTCGAGAACGTTGAGCGCGAGCGGATTGTTCTTCCGCGTCGGCATGCTGATGCCGTAGCCGTTGTCCTCGACGAGGAAGAGCATGGGAAGCTTCTTCTCCCTGGCGAAACAGAGCGCCTCAAAAAAATCTCCCTGGCGCGTCGCGGCATCGCCGACCGTTGTGACAACGAGATTTTTTTTGCCGTCTAACTGAATGCCCCAGGCCATGCCACATGCGGGGAGCAACTGCGAACCGGTCGGAGTCGGCACGCTCCAGATATGCAACTCTGCATTACTGTAATGTGACGGCATTTGCCGGCCGCCGCTCCCGGTGTTGCGCTTTGCAAAATACTCGAGGCCGAGCTGGCGCGTGGTCATTCCGCGCCCTAGGACAAGACCGCGGTCGCGATAATACGACACGATGTAATCGTCCGGTTCCATCTGGATGGAGACAGCAGCGAGTGCCTCGTGGCCCATTCCGGAGACATGAAAATGTCCTTTGCCCTGACGATTTAGATTTTGTTCGCGTAGATCCGCGTGACGACTCTCCAGAATCGTGGTTAAGAGTCGCAGTTTATCTTCCTTGCTGAGCGCAGGCATACGGGATGATCTTACACGGCACTTACAGATCGACAATCACACGGATTTGTTTCGAATAAAAAATGCACGCCGAAACGACAACCTCAAAATTGGGACTGATCGCGCGTTACCAGGAATATCTTCCGATTACTGAATCGACGCCGATTGTTGCGTTGGGTGAGGGGAGCACGCCGCTGGTGTTTTGCCCGCGACTGAGCAAACGCGTTGGCCGGACGGTTTTCGTCAAAAACGAAGGAATAAATCCAACAGGCTCGTTCAAGGATCGCGGCATGACCGTGGCCGTATCGAAAGCGATGGAGCGCAACGCAAGAGCTCTCATTTGCGCGTCAACAGGGAACACGTCGGCTTCCGCGGCGGCCTATGCAGCGCGCGCGGGGATTTCGTGCGCTGTGGTCTTGCCTGCTGGTAAAATCGCAATGGGTAAATTGCTGCAGGCTTTCGCTTGCGGAGCAAGAATCATCGCTTTGGAAGGCAACTTCGACGAAGCGCTGCGGATCGTTCGGGAACTGGGTGAACAGCGTGATCTCGCTGTTGTAAATTCGATTAATCCGGATCGAATCGCCGGTCAGAAGACCGCCGCGTTCGAAATTATTGATGATCTGGGCGAAGCGCCCGATTTTCATCTCTTGCCCGTGGGCAATGCCGGAAACATCACCGCGTATTGGGCAGGCTATCGAGAATATCACGCGCGCGGAAGGTCGACCAAGTTGCCGGCGATGATTGGGTTTCAGGCCGCGGGCGCTGCCCCAATTTTTTACAATCGCATCGTCGAAAACCCGGAAACGGTGGCGTCTGCAATTCGAATTGGCAATCCGGCAAGTTGGAAACAGGCACGTGCAGCGATCGCCGAATCACATGGCGCGATTGACGTTGTTAGTGACGCGGAGATCCTTGCAGCACAGATATGGCTGGCGCGGCACGAGGGAATTTTTGTTGAACCGGCAAGTGCGGCGTCCGTCGCGGGGCTTTTCAAATGCTGCGATTCGAAAGAGGCAGCCTATTCAATTCAAAAGGTCCCAGAGGAGAGCCAAATTGTTTGCACGGTCACTGGACATGGATTGAAGGATCCCGATGTAATCACTACGCAGATGAAGGAATTAAAATCTGTCCCGGCCACCCTGAGAGCTGTGCAGCGCGCGATTGAAGCGTAGCCCGTAGTGCTGTGTTTGTAGTGGCTGCAATGCGGGATGCCCAGTTTGCGTTGGAAGTTCGCCTTCCTGATTCATAATCTAGTTCTGTTATGCGCCTGATTGTTCAAAAATATGGCGGGACTTCCGTCGGTACCCCTGAGCGAATTTGTAAAGCGGCCCGCCGCATTCTTGAGACACAGCGTACGGGCTGTCGTGTTGTCGCGGTCATCTCGGCGATGGGGGGAGTAACCGATCAGTTGATCAAGCTTGCAAAGGCTGTCTCGCCTCGGCCCACAGAACGCGAGCTCGATCTATTGCTTGCCACTGGCGAAAATGCCGCTGCCGCCTTGACCGCAATGGCCATAAACGCGTTGGGCGGAACAGCGATCTCGTTGACCGGCGCTCAGGCGGGGATATTAACGGATCGTCATCACACCAAGGCTCGGATCGCAAACATCAGTCCAAAGCAGGTTCATGAGCTGCTGTCGGAAGATTACATCGTGATCGTGGCGGGTTTTCAAGGACAGACACCGCACGGAGATACTAGCACGCTTGGCCGCGGCGGGTCGGACTTAACCGCGATTGCGCTGGCCGGCGCGTTGAACGCCGATGCCTGCCAGATTTTTACCGATGTTGATGGTGTGTTTACTTGTGATCCGCGTTTAGTCAAAGACGCGAAGAAAGTTAGTGAGATTGCCTATGACGAGATGCTCGAAATGGCGGGCAGCGGCGCAAAGGTGATGCAATCACGCGCGGTAGAGTTTGCTAAAAAATTCGGTGTCGAATTTGAAGTGCGATCGAGCTTTACCAAGCGACACGGAACGGTTGCCAAAGAAGAGACCCCCAGTATGGAGGACGTGGTAGTTCGAGGGATCAGTCTCGACAGACACCAGGCAAAACTCAGCATCGCAGGCGTGCGTGACGAGCCGGGAACGGCCGCGCGGATTTTTTCGAACATCGCCGCGGCCCACATCATAGTCGACATGATTGTGCAAAACGCTTCCATCGGCGGAACGACTGACGTCTCATTCACAATTCATGAGGATGAACTGGAAAACGCGCGTACAATCCTGATGCCGGTGATCGGCCAGATTGGGGCGAAACGCTTAAACACAGCAGCCAGCATGGCCAAGTTGAGCGTAGTCGGGATCGGAATGCGATCGCACTCGGGAGTAGCGGCACGAATGTTCGATTGCCTGGGCAACAACGGTATCAACATACAGCTGGTTTCTACCTCGGAGATCAAGATTGCAGTCATCATTGATGAAAAAGATGCTGAACGCGCTGCGCAATTGATCCACGCCGAGTTTGGTCTGGCGCGCTTGCTGCCCGCTGCCTCTGCGACGCGGCCGTTCAGATGATAAGGGTCTCTGATCATGCTCGTCCTGCTGAAACTTTTGGTTGGTTTTAATTCGGAGATGTCGCGGCCTGGCAGTCAACGTTGTCGCGGTCTTCTGTTTCAGAATCTGGCTAAGCTGGGCTGATTGCAGCAATCACTTGGAGGTGCATGCTTTTTCGCGAGTCCAACCGAATGAAGTTTAACACGCCTGCGCTGTCACGCTGCTTTTGTTTCCTCCCTCGAAAGAGGTGCGAACCGCTCTCCCCTGCGAAGCATTGAAAAATCCTTCCACCGCTTCGTGGTATCGCGGCGCGACGCGGCCTACCGGTTTTGAGACAAAAAACCGACGAATGAAACTCAAATCCAACCACATGAAAGGGGAACATTATGCATATCGCGGATAAGACAGTGTTGGTCACCGGCGCCAACCGTGGCGTCGGTGAGGCCCTTGTCAAAGAAGCTCTCAATCGGGGAGCGAAAAGAGTTTTTGCGGGCACTCGGGTCGCTCTTACAAATACTGACCCACGCGTGACGGCGCTGACCCTGGACGTAACCAACGCTTCTCAGATTCAACGGTCAGTCGACGAGATTGCCGCTCTCGACGTCCTAATCAACAACGCAGGCATCGG
>Ga0081540_1000777_pt1 | contig 29316 bp, 27 predicted proteins | sample TabmetS2T1R1_FD_71024 | JGI IMG/M metagenome (GOLD analysis project Ga0081540, IMG submission 71024) | Tabebuia heterophylla rhizosphere microbial communities from the University of Puerto Rico - S2T1R1 | ecosystem: Host-associated > Plants > Roots > Rhizosphere ...
CTTCCAGCTCCCCGCGTTCCTGCCGGCAAACCAGGCGAACATCGACGCGGGCTTCGAAGCCCGCAAGATCTTCCGCGATCTCGACTTCGCGACGCTGCAGGGGTACGACTTCCACGGCACCTGGGAGTCGCAGACCAACCAGCAATCGGCGCTGCGCGAACCAGCGGGCGACCCCGTGTCGCCGGACTTCACCGTGGCGTCCACCGTGGACGCATGGCTGCAGCGCGGGGCACCACGCGACAAGCTCGTGGTCGGCATGCCGTACTACAGCCGCGGATGGACCGGGGTACCCGACGTCAACCACGGCCTGTTCCAGACCTCGACCGGTCCGGCGCCCGGTGCGGTGGAAAACGGCGTCAACGACTACAAGGTCCTGGTCAACCACCCCGACTTCACCCTCTACCGTGACCAACGCGCCGGCTTCGCCTGGCTCTTCGACGGCACGACGTTCTGGACGTTCGACGACGGCCAGGTGATCGCGCAGAAGACCGCGTTCATCCGCCACAACGGCCTCGGTGGAGCGATGGTGTGGTCACTGGATGCCGACACCGACAACGGCGAGCTGACCGACGCTCTGTTCAGCGGGTTGAGCGGCCACAGCGACGACTAGCCCGACGTCACCGGGTGCCCCAGGTACGGGCTCACTTGCCCCGTACCTGGGGCACCACCAGTACGGAAACGCCTGACCGCGGTACCGGCGCCGGTGATCGCGCGTACGGTTGGCGGGTGGCCATCAGAACCGGCCGGTTGCGCCTGGGTCCGGACCACGGGCGGATGCTGTTGCGCACCGGCCGCAAAGGCCTCGGGTCGGGCGTCGGTCACGACCTGACGATCGAGGTGCTGGACTGGTCGCTGGAGGTCGGCATTCCGGAGACCGGGCCAACGGATGCCACCGCGGCGGCCCGGGTCGAGTTGGGGCAGTTGGCCGTGCGGGCAGGCACCGGCGGCGCGGCGCCGCTGGCGGACAGGGACCGCGGCGAGATCGAGAACAACGCGCGTCGGACCCTTCACGTCGATCGCCACCCCACAGCGACGTTCGAGTCGACCCGCGTGGTTGCCGGCGACGACCGCGCCACGATCAGCGGAGACCTCACCCTGCACGGCGTCACCGCCCCCATCGACGTCGACGTTCGGGAGGTCGCGCCAGACCGGTACCGCGCCACGACGGTGGTGAGCCAGTCGGTACATGGAATCAAGCCGTACTCGGCATTCCTCGGCGCACTCAAGGTCCGTGACGACGTCGAGGTGGAGATCGAGGTCGACCTCGGCCGGTGACCCGCGGGTGCGCCCGCCCGCAGCGTAGCGGGCTCAGACCGGGGTAACCGGCGTTGACGAGCCGGCGGAGGGAAGGCGTGCCGTGACCGAACCAGCGCAACCGCACCGGCAACCGGAGGAGAACTCCAGGCACGGGCGCCTGACCGTGCGCCCGTACCCGCCGGTCGCCGCGGCAACGCAGGCCGGGCTGCGCTCGCTCGACGGGCCGAACGGTCAGTTGCTGGCGCTGGCCTACGTGCCCGCGCCGGTCGACGGCCGGCCGTACCGCCTCGTGCTGCTGCTGCACGGCGCAGGCGGGAGCCCGCGACACGGCCTGCAACTGCTACTGCCCATTGCCGACCAACACCGGCTCCTGCTGCTGGCGCCGAAGTCGACGGCCAGCACCTGGGACCTCATCATCGACGGCTACGGCCCCGACGTGCACCGCATCGATCGGGTTCTCGAGGACATGCTCGACGCCTACCCGGTGGACGCCATCACCGTCGGCGGCTTCTCCGACGGCGCGTCCTACGCCCTGTCCATGGGGCTGACCAACGGCGACCTGTTCGACGCGGTGCTCGCCTTCTCGCCCGGATTCACCGCCCCGCTGGTGACACACGGCCGGCCGCGCGTGTACGTGTCCCACGGCACCGGCGACCGCGTTCTGCCCATCGACGCCTGCAGCCGGCGAATCGTGCCACGGCTGCACGCCCTCGGCTACCCCGCGCGGTACGAGGAGTTCGACGGCGGCCACGAGGTATCCGACGCGATCGCCGAACATGCGCTGGCCTGGCTGCTGACCGGCGCCGCGGCAACCGACCGTAGTTAGCCCTCCGCGCCGCCGGGCCCACGGCGACGGCACGAGTCTGCGGGAATTCGCGACCCGCGTCCCAGGGCCCCTGTTGGCCACCGTCCGGACTGACGGGCCGCCCGGTACCGGCCCACCACTGGGGGTCTTGTGGGGTGGGGGGCCACCGTTGGAGGCTGGACGACGCAAAGGGTCGTCCTCCGTCGCCACGTGCGACGGGATCGGCCCCGTTCGACGCACTCGGTCGCGCTGTTTCGATCCGGACACGCGCGCCGACGTGGCCAACTCCGGTAGCGCGAGTTCAGCAACATCCGCAAGGTTTCCGCAGCCGATTGCCGGGTGAGTCCCGAGAACGCCCGGCAGTCAGGAAGAATCTGGAGGCGGGTATGCGTACAAGGCTCCCCCGGCGGCTCGTGGTAGTCGCGACCGCTCTGGCCCTCGGCGTTGCCGGATTCCCCGGCAGCGCCGTCGCCGGGCACGATTCGCCGCAGCACCAGTTGAGGCGGGTCGGGTACTTCACCCAGTGGGGCATCTACAGCGGCAACTTCGTCAAGCGTGTTGAGACCACTGGCCAGGCCGACAAGCTGACCCACATCAACTACGCCTTCGCCAACGTGGGCTCGGACGGCAAGTGCTTCGAGGCCAACGCGGCCGGTCTGGGCGACGCCTGGGCCGACTACCAGCGCCCCGCGGCGCCCGCGGAGTCCGTCGACGGCGTCGGCGACTCCTGGGGACAGCCGCTCGCCGGCAACTTCCTGCAGCTACGCAAGTTGAAGGCCGAGCACCCGGGACTGAAGGTGCTGATGTCGATCGGCGGGTTCACCTGGTCGAGATTCTTCTCCGACGCCGCACTGACCAAACAGTCCCGGCAGGCCTTCGTCGCCTCCTGCATCGACCTGTTCATCAAGGGCAACCTGCCGATTCTCGACGGTGGCAGCGGTGGGCCGGGCGTGGCGGCCGGCGTGTTCGACGGTTTCGACATCGACTGGGAATGGCCGGCCAACAACCTCATCGGCGGCACGGCGCGCCCGGAGGACAAGGCCAACTTCACCAAGCTGTTGGACGAGTTCCGGGACCAGCTCGACGCGTACGGTCGGCAGGTGCACAAGCACTTCCAGCTCACCGCGTTCCTGCCGGCCAACCAGGCGAACATCGACGCCGGCTTCGAGGCCCGCAAGATCTTCCGCGACCTCGACTTCGCGACGCTCCAGGGATACGACTTCCACGGAACCTGGGAGTCGCAGACCAACCAGCAGGCGGCGCTGCGCGAACCGGCGGGCGACCCGGTGTCGCCGGACTTCACGGTGGCGTCCACTGTGGACGCGTGGTTGCGGCGTGGGGCACCACGGGACAAGCTCGTGGTCGGCATGCCGTACTACAGCCGCGGCTGGACAGGGGTACCCGACGTCAACCACGGCCTGTTCCAGACCTCGACCGGTCCGGCGCCCGGCGCGGTGGAGAACGGCATCAACGACTACAAGGTCCTGGTCAGCCACCCCGGCTTCACGCTCTACCGTGACCAGCGCGCCGGCTTCGCCTGGCTGTTCGACGGCACGACGTTCTGGACGTTCGACGACGCCCAGGTGATCGCGCAGAAGTCCGCGTTCATCCGCCACAACGGGCTAGGCGGGGCGATGGTGTGGTCACTGGACGGCGACACCGACAACGGCGACCTGACCGCCGCCCTCTTCGACGGGTTGAGCCGCCACGGCGACGACTGACCCGACTCCGCTGACCCGACACCGCGAGACGCCCCAGGTACGCCGGTACCTGGGGCGTCTCCGGCTCTGGAGGGCGTCCGGGCAGCGCCAGAGGTCGGGTGGCTACGATGCGCCCGTGATGGTCCCCCTCGTCGTTGGCGCCGCCCTCGCCGGTGCCTGTTGGGGAATCGTCCTGCCCGGATTGGTCGACCGCTTCGCCGTCGAGTGGCCGCCAGGCGAGCCGCGGCCGTCCTGGCGGACCGCCTGCGACCAGTGCGGGGCGGACCGGTCCGGCTGGTGGCGCTCGTCGGGCCGGTGTCCGTCATGCGACAGCCGGCCGAGCCCAGGTAGGCGGGTCACGGTGTCACTTTCCGCGCTCGCGTGGGCACTCGTGGCTGCCGCCGTCGGTCCGTCGACCGCTCTGCCGGCGTTTTTGGTGCTCGCCGCGATCGCCGTGCCTCTGGCGTTGATCGACCTGAAGGCGCTGCGGCTGCCCGACCCTCTGGTGGGTACGGCATTCCTCGGTGGAGCGGCGCTGCTGGCAGTGGCGGCGGTGACCACCGGCGACGCGGGTCGGCTGCTGCGGGCCGGCTGCGCGGCGTTGGCCTGCGGGGCCGTATATCTGCTGCTGGCGCTCGTGCCACGCTCGCAGCTCGGGTTCGGCGACGTGAAGCTCGGCGCGGTCCTCGGCCTGTACCTCGGATGGTCGGGCTGGTTCGCGGTGGGCGCGGGCGTTCTCCTCGCCCCGGTGGTCAACCTGCCGCTCGCCATCGGCGCGCTCATCACCCGTCCGGAGGGCCGCAAGGCGTCCATTCCGTACGGTCCCGCGATGCTCGGCGCCGCGCTGGCAGCGCTGGTTCTCGCCTCGCTACGACAAGGCCTGACCGGCTGATTTTCCTTCCGCTGAACGGTTCGGGTTTCTGTCACCCGTACTGGCGATCATCTGTACCTATCTGCGCCCTGTGACCGACTGACAGCGGATCGACGGGAGGGACAGACTCGCTGCGATCGAGCTCAAACCACTCATTGTCGCGAACGCCGCGACCTACCCCAAGGAGCACAGTTTGATGCGCGAGCCCGTCTACCGGATTCTAGCCTGGTACAAGAGCTACAACGCTGCGGGGCGCCTTCGCGACTGGCGCAACAGCGACCGGGGTGCCAGCGCCGTCGAGTACGCACTCCTGCTCTTCGCGGTCGTCGCCGCGATCGCCTTCGCCGCCTTCGCTCTGAGCGGCAGGGTCACGCAGATGTTCACCGACACCTGCAAGAACATCAACCCGGGCACCACTTCATGCACCAAGCCGTAGTGCCCGCAGTCCGGCCACCCGCCCGGCTGGCTGAGCCAGCACGCCGGGCGGGCGGGCGGATGGGCGCCCGGCGCGACCGCGGGGCAGCCGCGGTCGAAATGGCGATCGTCCTGCCGCTGCTCCTGCTTCTCGTTTGCGGAATCATCGATTTCGGCCGGATGTTCAACGCCCAGATCACCTTGACCGAGGCGGCGCGCGAGGGCGCGCGGGCCGCGGCCCTCGGCGGCGACCCGGGTGCGCGCGCCACCGCGGTCGCCGGCGACCTGGACGTCACGGTCGACCCGGGAACACCGTGCGCGGGGGACCCCAGCCAGGACGCGCGGGTCAAGGTCCGGTATTCGTTCACGTTCGTCACGCCGATCGGAGTGCTCGCCGGATTCCTGGATGGCGGAGGGCTTGACGGGAAAATGACGCTGACGGGCACCGGTGTCATGCCGTGCCAGTAGTCAACTCGCCGGCCAGCGTCCGCCGGCTACGCGAGCGGCTCTCCCCCGGGCGCGGCCGCGACCGGGGCGCGGTCGCGGTCGTCGTCGCACTGCTTCTCGGTTCCGGGGTGCTGCTGGGCATGGCCGCACTGGTGGTCGACGTCGGCAACATCTATGTCGAGCGCGAGCAACTGCAGAGCGGCGCCGACGCGGGCGCCACCAAGATCGCCCAGGCCTGCGCGACAGAACTGGCGGGGTGTCCGTCGTCCGCCGTCGAGGTCGCTCGCACCTACGCCGACGCGAACTCCAGCCGCGGCAGTGCCGCAGTCACCGTCTGCGGCCGTGGCGGCAACCTGGTGGACTGCCCCACGGGCTCCGGCGGATTGAGCGACTGCGTGCGCGCGGCGCCCACGTCGGGCAACTACGTCGAGGTACACACCAGCACGCTGCTCGCCGACGGATCGACGGCCCTTCCGCCCGCCTTCGCGCAGGCGATCATCGGCGGCTACCAGGGCCCCACCGTCGCCGCGTGCGCCCGCGCCGCCTGGGGACCACCGCGCAGCGCACGGCTGTCGATGACGATCTCCAGGTGCGAATGGAATGCGTACACGAACAACGGCGCGTCCTTCCCCGATCCCCCGGTCGAGCAGGTCATCTCCCTCCACGACGCAACCACCGCGGGGGCGTGCCAGCCAGGCCAGTCCGGTGGGTTCGGGTGGCTGGACGACAGCAAGCACGACTGCCGGACCCCAGTCGCCCTCGCCGGTACCTATGATGGCGACCCCGGCGGCAACGTGTCGCAGGGCTGCAGGGCTCTGCTGTCCGGGCTATCCGGTCGACCCCTGCTGATGCCGCTGTACGACACAGCCACAGGGCACGGAGAGAAGGTCACCTATACACTCGCGGGCTTTGCGGCTTTCGTCGTCACCGGCTGGCACCTTCCCGGCTTCGACTCCTCGTCGACCCTGACCGGAAGGTCGTCCTGCGGTGACTCCACGAGTTGCATCTTCGGCTACTTCACCCGAACGACGCTGCTGGGTGGCGGTGAGATCGGCGGACCGGATCTTGGCGCCAGCGTTATCAGACTTGTCGGCTGACATGGAAACCCTCGAAATGGCAAGGGGCACCCACTCATGACCCGTCGCATCCTCGCGGTGCTGCTATCGGTCCTCCTCGCGGTCATCGGCACCGCGGCTGTCCTGTGGTACGTGCGCGCGTCCGACGACCGTGCGGTTGCCGGCGTGCAGGCGAGGATCGTCCTCGTCGCGGACAAGCAGATCCCGGCGGGTACCACCGGCCGGGCGCTGCGGTCCAACGGATACCTGCGACAGGTCCGGATGCCGGCCGATACCGTGCCCGACGATACGCTCGCGCAGGTCAGCGCCGACCTGGACACGCTCGTCGTCACCGCGCCGGTACAGCGCGGCCAACTGATGCTGCGGGTCATGTTCGGCACGGCGGTGAAGAACGGCTCCGGCCTGGTGGTTCCCGACGGCGAGATCGCCATCACCGCCCAGGTCAAGGGAAGCGTTTTCGGCCCCGGCCTGGTCCGGGCGGGGGTGAAAGTGGCGATTTTCTATACCTACACGCCGCTGGACGACGGGCACCGCAATGTCATTTCCGGCTCTGGGCTCGAGAAGGGCCACGCGATCAACAGCGTCACTCGCCTGTTGATGACCGACATCGAGGTACTCGCCGTCGGCACCCCTACCACCGCGGACGGGTCAGCCGGCGCTGCCACCACCGCCAGCGGCGGCGAGGGCAACGGGGTACCAGTGACCTTCGGGATGACCCAGGTCGACGCGGAACGGCTGGCACACGCGGTGGCCCTCGGCGGCGAACTCAACATCGCCGCGGTCGGCGACACCTCGAATGTCAAGCCGGACTCCGGCGTGGACAACCGATCGCTGTTCGGCTAGGTGTGTGATGACCGTTCTGTTCGAACCGCACCGCCAATGGGCCGCCCACCTGTCCGGGCTGCTCGGCTCCGGGGTGCACCTCGCGACGCGGCTGGAGGATGTGGAGCGCCTGCTGGGGGAGCAGCACGCCGAGCCCCTGGTGCTCTTCGGCCCCGGCACCGAGGCCACGGTGGCTCTCGACTTCGCCTCGCACCAGCGACTGGTCCGCCCCGCGCTCGGCGTCCTGCTGCTGCGCGAGGAGCTGGACGTGGACACGATGGGACACGCGCTGCGCGCCGGGGTGCGCGACGTGGTGGACGCTCGTGACATCGTCGGCGTGAGGGCCGCGTGCATGCGATCGCTGGACGTGTCGCGGCACCTGCTCGGGATCGTCCCCGCCGCGGGGCAGGCGCCCGCCGAGGCGCGGGTGGTCACGGTGTTCTCCGCCAAGGGCGGCTGCGGAAAGTCCACGCTCGCCACCAACCTGGCCGTGTCGCTGGCCGAGGGCGGTCGCCGGCGGGTCTGCCTGGTCGACCTGGACCTCGCCTTCGGCGATGTCGGCGTCATGCTCCAGCTCGCGCCCGAGCGGACCATCGCCGACGCGGCGAGCGCCCGCGAGCGGATCGACGTGACGATGATCAAGGCCCTGCTGACGTCCTACGCCCCGGGCGTCGAGGTGCTACTCGCGCCGGTCGGTCCCACCGAGGCGGAGCGCATCGGCCGCGACGTGATCGCCCAGGTGCTCGCGGTGATCCGCGCGATGGCCGACTTCGTTGTCATCGACACACCCGCGCATTTCACCGACGGCGTGCTCGCCGCGCTCGACGTGTCCGACGTCCAGGTGCTCGTGGCGACCCCGGACGTCCCAGCGTTGAAGAACCTGCGCATCGCCATGGACATGCTCGACCTGCTCGGCCTGAAGAAGGAGAGCCGACTCCTCGTGCTCAACCGCAGTGATGCCAGGGTCGGACTCACCGGAGCCGACGTGGAACGGGTACTCAAGACCCCGACCACCGTGCACGTGCCGTCCAGCCGCGACGTCCCGATATCCATCAACCGCGGAGTACCCATCGTGGTCGACCAGCCCAACCATCCGGTCAGCAAGGCGATCCGCGAGTTGGCGCTCGGCCGGGTCGCCAACAGCGGCCAGCATCGTGGCGGGCGCGCACTGCGTGATCGGCTCAGCCGGACGGAGGCCCGATGAGTCTCACCGATCGGCTGGCGCAGCGCTATCCCGATGGCGGTGACCGCGCCCGGGCGGCGACGCGCGGGTCCGGGGCGGCAGGCGCGCCGTCCGGCGGACCGGCCGCCGCACTGCGCCTACGCGTGCACCGCGAGGTGCTCGACATCCTCGGGCCGCAGCTCTACGACAACCGCACGGCCGAGGCCGTCCTGGAACAGAAGGTGCGCAACACGATCGACGAGGTACTGGCCCGGGACGGTTCCCCGCTAGCCGTGGCGGACCCGGCACGGATCGCCGCCGAGCTGATCGACGAGATTCTCGGCCACGGTCCGGTGGAGCCGCTGCTGCGTGACCCCGATGTCACCGAGATCATGGTCAACGGTCCCGACCAGATCTTCGTGGAGCGCTTCGGGCGCATCCACGTGGTCGATGCGACGTTCGTCGACGAGCACCATCTCCGGCGGGTCATCGACCGGATCGTCTCGCGGGTCGGCCGGCGGGTGGACGAATCCAGCCCAATGGTGGACGCTCGCCTGCCCGACGGCAGCCGGGTCAACGTGGTGCTGCCGCCGGTGGCGCTCGACGGCTCCATGCTGACGATCCGCAAATTCGCCCGCGACGCGTTCACCGTGGACGACCTGATCGGGTTCGGCACGCTAACGCCGCAGCTGGCCCAGTTCCTCCACGCCTGCGTGCGTGCGCGGCTCGACATCGTCATCAGCGGCGGCACCGGCTCCGGAAAGACGACGACACTCAACGTGCTGTCCAGCTTCCTTCCGCCCGACGAGCGGATCGTCACCATCGAGGACGCTGCGGAGCTGCAACTGCGCCAGAACCATGTGCTGCGGCTCGAGTCGAGGCCCCCCAACATCGAGGGGCGCGGTGAGATCACCATCCGCGACCTCGTGCGCAACGCGTTGCGGATGCGGCCCGACCGGATCGTGATCGGCGAGGTACGTGACGGTGCGGCGCTGGACCTGCTGCAGGCCATGAACACCGGCCACAACGGCTCCCTCACGACCGTGCACGCGAACAACCCGCGCGACTCGATCGCACGACTCGAGACCATGACGCTGATGGCCGGTCTGGACCTGCCGGTGCGAGCGATCCGCGAACAGATCGCCTCCGCCGTCGACCTGATCGTGCACCAGAGCCGGCTGCGCGACGGTACCCGGCGGGTGACCCACGTGACCGAGGTGCTCGGCCTGGAGGGCGACGTGGTGAGCATGCAGGATCTGTTCGTCTTCGACCATCGTGCGGGCCACGACGAGCACGGCCGGCACCGCGGGATGCTGCGCTCGAGCGGCCTGCGTCCACGGGCGCTGGAGGCGCTGGCCGATGCCGGAGTGCCCGTTCCCCCCGGCCTGTTCGAGGGCCATCAGTGGTGATCCGGCGATTCTGGGTCGTCGGCGGTGCGGCACTGGTGATGGTGCTCGCGGCGGCCGCGCCGGCCCGGGCGGCCGACGCGCTCACTGTGACCGTGGCGGCGACCGCGCCCGGCCAGGTGCGGCTCTCCGCTTACGTTCGCGCCGAGTTCAGCGGCCACGCGCCGGAGGTCACGGTCGGCCACGACGGGACGCCCCTACTCGCCCGAGCAGACCTCGTCAGCGCGGCGGCATCGCCGAGCGAGGCGCGGGCAGTCGTCGTGGTACTCGACGCGGGAGGGTCGCTGACCGGGCACGCGCTGCAGGACGCCGAGGATGCCGTGCTCAATTACGCACACGCGGTACCGGCCGACGTGGAGATCGGTCTCGTGGCGGTGGCCGACGCGCCGGCGGTCCTGCTACGGCCAACGCGCGACCGGGGAGCGGTCGCCGCGTCGCTGGGGTCAGTGCCCACCGCCACCGCCCGCACCGACCTGTACCGCGGGATCAGCGCGGCCGCCGACCTCGTTGCGGGCTACAGCGACAAGACACTGCTGGTCATCTCCGATCGGCAGGCCGGCTCCACAGCAGACGTGGTGCAGAAGTTGGCCGCCGCGGGTACCCGCGTGGACGCGGTGCCCTTCCACGCCGGGCCGGACGTGCTGACCTCGCTGCAACAGCTCACCGCCTCGACGGGCGGTACGGCGTATCCGGCAGCCGGTCCGGACGCGCTGGCGGGCGCGCTCGGTTCGGCCGCCGCGGCGGTGCCGGCCTGGCTGAGCATCACCGTGACCGTTCCCGCGACGCTGGCCGGCTCCGCGGGATCGTTGACCGTTGCCGTCAACGCGGGAGGAAGCACGCTCACCGCCGCCGTGCCCGTGCAGTTCGCGGCGTCGACGTCGCGAAACGCGTCCGCCAGCCGGGCCGCCACGTCCGCGCCGGTGCTGCGGCTTCCGGTGCTGGCCGCGATGGTCTTCGTCGCGTTCATGGCAGCGGGCCTGCTCGTCACGGCACCGATCCGGCGGACCGTACGGCCCCGGCGGTTGTCGCAGCTCGATCGCTTCAGGATCACCGGCCAGGAGGCACGCCGGACCGGACCGACGACTGTCGTCGGTACCGAGGGCGGCGTCGCCCACGCAGTCCACGGCCTGTCCGATCGGATGGCACGCTACAGCGGCATGTCCGCTCGCGTCGCGGCCAAGCTGGAACAGGCGGGGATCACCCTGCGTCCGGGGCAGTGGATCGCCCTGCACACCGCGGCGACAGTCGTTGGTGCCCTGCTCCTGGCATCGCTCGCCGGCCTCCCCGGTCTGTTGGCGGGGGCGGCGTTGGGGTGGCTGGCCATCGACTTCTACCGTCGGTGGCACGCGTCCCGACGCCGGAGGGCGTTCGCCGAGCAGCTGCCGGACGCCCTGCAGTTGGTCGCGGGCTCACTGAGGTCCGGCTTCTCCCTGGCCCAGGCCATCGACGCGGTCAGTCGGGACCTCCCCGCCGGGCCGCTCACCGCGGTCTTGGGCCGAGTCGTCGCGGAGACCCGGATCGGCGCCGATCTCAGCGACGCCCTGGAACGCGCCGCTGGACGCGTCGACAACGAGGATCTGGCCTGGGTCGTGATGGCGGTGCGGATCCAGCGTGACACGGGTGGAAACCTGGCCGAGATCCTTCAGACCACGGTGGACGCGCTGCGCGAGCGCGAGCGGCTGCGCCGCCACGTCTGGGCGCTGTCGGCCGAAGGACGCCTGTCGGCCTACATCCTGATCGCGCTGCCGATTCTGATGGCCGCATTCATGTTCACCGTGCGGCGTGACTACATCAGCCCGCTGTGGACGACTCCGACTGGACTGGCGATGCTCCTCGGCGCGACCACTTTGATGATCGTCGGTTCGATCTGGATGTGGCGCTGGGTGAAGGTCGAGGTATAGAAGGTGGCTTCGCTAGTGGTGCTCGGTGTCGGGCTCAGCGCGCTGTTCCTGGCTTTGCTGGTAGGGACGCTTGCCGTGCTTCCGTCCAGCGCGGACCGCCGCCGGGTGGCCCGTACCCTGCGGACCGCCGGCAGCGGGTACCGGGTTGGTCAGGCCGCGGCCGCGGCCAGTGGCGGCCCGTCCGCGGGTTACCTGGCACGGATGGCGACGTCGGTGGGGACTGCCCTCACGCCACCGGGACTGTTGGACCACCTCAACCGGCGCCTGGACCGCGCGGGCAACCCAGAACGGTTGGGCATCGACACCGTGCTCGCCCTCAAGGGCCTGCTGCTGCCCGTCGGCGGCGCCCTCGGTCTGCTCCTGGGCGTGTTGGTGTCGGGCCCCCTCGGGTCCGTGGTCTGTATCGTCGTGGGCTCGACGGCCGGCTTCTTCGCGCCCGACCTACTCGTGAGTCACCTGGCCAGCGAGCGGCAGCAGCGGATCAGGTACTCCCTGCCCGACATCATGGACACCCTGGTAGTGATGGTCGAGGCGGGTCTGGGTTTCGAGGCCAGCCTCGCGCAGGTGGTCAACAACGGCCGCGGTCCGATGGTCGGCGAGTTCGCACGCGTTCTGCACGAGATGCAGATCGGCCGTCCGCGGGTGGAGGCGTTGCGCGAGATGGCCGCGCGGACCGATGTCGCCGAGCTCAAGGCGTTCGCGTCGGCGGTGGTGCAGGCAACCACCCTCGGCGTACCGATGGCCAGGGTGCTGCGGCAGCAGTCGGAGGAAATGCGCGTACGCCGTCGCCAGCGGGCCGAGGAACTCGCCCAGAAGGTCCCGGTAAAGATCCTTTTTCCGATGATCCTGTGCCTGCTCCCGGCCCTGTTCGTGGTGGTGATCGGCCCGGGCCTCATCAAGCTCCTCGACGTCTTCGGACGCTGAGATGGGCTCAACTCGGATCCGGCGCCCCGACATGGTGAGCCTCATCGCGGCCGAGGCTCAATGGGCCGTCCTAATCGACCTTCGCGCGTGCTCGGGCGGCGTACGTCTTCACGGTCGACTCGCTGATCTTCAGGGACTTCGCGACCTCGCTCGGGCCGAGCCCGTCCCGAAGAAGCTCGGTCACCTCCCGCTCGCGGCGGCTGAGTGGCACGAGCCGCTCATTGCGCACCGCTCCGGCGAGCAGGCGGGAGGAGAAGCTGTTGTGGCCGGCGAGGCAACTGCGGATGGCGGCCGTCACCCGCGCGACGTCGGCCGTCGCGGCCACGACATATCCGGCCGTACCCGCCGCCACCGCCCGGCGCAGCAGGCTCGTGCGGGACGGCCCGAACACGATCAGGCCGAGCCGGGGGTAATCGGCGTGCAGTCGCCCAGCCAGTTCGATCCCGTCACCGTCGGGAAGTCGAGCGTCCAGCGTCACCACGCCGGGGGACAGCATGCCGACGAGGCGGGCAGCCTCGACGGCGGACCTGCTCGATCCGGAAAGCTCGGTGCGCGGCAGTTCGCCGACGGCGCGGCTGACGATCAGATGCGTACCGGCCTGAACATGAACAGCGAACACGCTTGCCACCGACACCCCCTTGTGTCGATCGGATACCCGATCCCCCTGGCCTTGCAAAGCACGCATTCTATTGAGGATCGTGATGAGAAGCCAAGTTAGGTCGCTAAGAACGCTCGTCCGAGCTTGAGCCCCAAAAGGGGCATCATCGGACGTACACGGGGAAGACGCACGAGAAGTGGTGCATGCGATGGAGGTGCTAGCGGACCGCTATCGCCTGGTGGGCTCGCTGGGCGAGGGTGGTATGGCCGTGGTCTGGCGCGCCGTCGACGACGTGCTGGATCGGCAGGTCGCGGTGAAGGTTCTCGGAGCCCGGTTCGCCGGCACGCCTGATTCCCGCGCGCGCGTACTCGGCGAAGCCCGGGCCGCGGCGCGGTTGACACATCCTCATGTCGGGACGGTCTACGACTACGGCGAGTCGCGCACGGAATCCGGCGAGCTGGTGCCGTTCGTGGTCATGGAGCTGCTGGCCGGGCGCTCGCTGCTGCAGCGGATGAGGCAAGGGCCGGTGCCGAGCGCGTCGTCCGTGCGCATCTGCGCGCAGGTCGCGTCGGCGCTGGCCGCCGCGCACGCCCTCGGCTTGGTGCACCGGGACGTGAAACCCGGCAACGTGATGCTGACGCGCGACGGTGCCAAGGTCGTCGATTTCGGCCTGGCCGCCGCGATCGGCGACCGGGACCATCAGGAGCCAGGGGGGATGCTGCTCGGCACGCCCGAGTACGTGGCGCCGGAGCGCCTGTCGGGCGACACGGTCCTCGCTGCCAGCGACGTCTACGCGCTGGGAGTCATGCTCTACCGGCTGTTGGCGGGAAAGTTCCCGTGGAAGGTCGCGACGGCCGAGCAGATGCTCGAAGCGCACGCCTACCTCGAACCGCGACCGCTCCCGCCACTGCCCGGGGTACCCCCTCTGGTGATCGGCCTGATCCACCGCTGCCTGGCCAAGAATCCCGCGGACCGGCCGACCAGCACCGAGATGGCGACGATTCTCGCCCAGGTTGCCGGTGTCCGGGTGCCGTTGGAGGGCGTTGAGGAGGATGAGCTCGACGGTCCGCTCCCCGGTCTGGGCCGCCCGTCCGACTCCCCCATCAGCCGGGAACACGAGCGCGGCGGGCGCGTGGGGGTTGACCGGGGCGTCGCCGTCGTCGACCCCGGTTCGTCCGCGCCGCGGCCATCGGGGATCGTCACGGCGGACGAATCGTTCGTCGCCCGGCTCGCACAGCTGGATCCGTCGCTGGATCACATCATGCTGCGCTCTCAGGCGAGTCTGCTGCTGCGTGGCGTGGTGGGATTCGACCTCGCGATCTGGTGCGTCCTCGACCCGGTGACCCTCATGTGGGCATCGTGCGTGGTCGACGGTGGGCCGCACGACGAACGGTTCGAGCGCGAGTTGCTCGCGAACGAGTACGGCCAGGAAGACGTACTCAAACTCGTCGAACTGGCGGACGGCCCGCGGGTGGGTCTGTTGTCGGCCAGCACCCAGGGTGATCCGCGGGCCAGCGCGCGCTTTCGCACGGTGCTCGATCCCCGCGGGTTCACTGACGAAATCCGCCTGGCGTTCCACGACGGTACGACAACCTGGGGTGCCCTGTGTCTGTACCGCACCGGCAGCCGCTTCACCGACCACGATCTGATGCGGCTGGCCCCGGCGAGCCGGCCCCTCGCGACCGCTCTGCGCCGGGCTCTCCTCGGCCCGCAGGCCACCGGGTACCGGTTCCCGGACGAGCCCGCCACGTCCCGGTCGCCGTCCCCCGCGCCGGAAATGCGCACGCCGGCACCGGTCACCGGTACCGTGACCACCTCCCGCGACGGCCGGCTCATCGCGATGAGCGAGGACGCCGGAAGACTGCTCGAGCCGGGACAGTTGAGCAAGCTCCTGGCAGCGGTCGCGGATGGGAGCGTGTCGGGTCTGGTGGACGCATCGAACGGCATTCGCGGCGACGGGCGCTGGCTCGGCTTCCATGCTGTGCGACGGGACCAGGAGATCTCGGTAACAGTCCAGCGGATCCGGCCGCACCAGATGGGCGAGGTGGTCGCCCGCAACCTCGGGCTGACGTGGCGGCAGTGGCAACTGCTCGGCGCGGTCGCGCGCGGGCGCGCCACGCACCAGATCGCCCGTGAGTTGAGGATCTCCGCATACGCTGTGCAGGACGGGCTGACCGAGCTGTTCGCGGCATTCGGTGTGGACGGCCGTATCAACCTGGTGAAATCGCTGTTTTTCGACCACTACCTACCGCTGCACGTCGCCGATGCGCGGGTGATCGAGCCGCCCCCGGCGGACGCCGCCGGAGATCCCTGATCCGCGAAGTGTCGCCGTCGGCGTCGCAACAGCCGGCCGCGGGCGGCCCGCCGCGTGCCCGAGCTGTCCAGCTCTAGGACGAGTGCCTCCGGGGCTCGTGGACATCGGCCCCCGCCACCTCGGCCGGTCCGGTCGCGGCGAGCGACCCGAGCAGCGCCAGTGCCCGGGCGCTGCCGGAGCCCGGCTCCGCGTGGTAGATCACCAGGAGCTGGCCGCTCGAGTCGTCGATCGCCAGCTTCTCGCGGCGCAGCTCCAGCATCCCCACCTCCGGATGCCGCATCCGGGTGGGCGCACCAGCCAGGGACTTGACGTCGTGCCGCGCCCAGAGGCGCCGGAACGGCTCGCTGGCCAGGGACAGCTCGCCGACGAGCTGTGCGATGCGCGGATCGTCGATGTCGCCGCCGATCGACGTGCGGAACGAGGCGACCATGCCGGCGATCGCCTGCTCCCAGTCGGGGTACCGGTCGCGCTCGTCGTCGTCCACGAACATCGACCGCAGGCGGTTCTCGCCCGGTCGGATGCCTGGAGACAGGGCGGTCGCGAGCCGGTTCGCGGCGAGCACCTCGAACATCCGGTTCTCCACGAACGCCGGCAGGCCGAGCACGTCGAGCAGTTGCCGGATGCCGGCCGGCACCGATTCGCGTCGCGGCGGCCGCGCCCTCGCCGGACGGGCGGCGGACAGGCTCAGCAGGTAGCGCGTGGCTGTCGCGTCGAGGCCGAACACCCGGGCCAGCGCCTCGAGCACCTGCGCCGACGGGTTGCGGTCGCGCCCCTGCTCCAGCCGCAGGTAGTAGTCGGCGCTGATCCCGGCCAGGGTCGCGACCTCCTCGCGCCGCAGGCCCGGCGTGCGCCGCACGCCGACCACACGGAGGCCGGCGTCCGCGGGGTCGACAAGCTCACGGCGGGCACGCAGATACTCGCCGAGCGCGTTTGGCCTGGTCACAGCCTTGATTGTACCGGCGGCACGGCGCCCCATCCTGGTCCCGCCGCCCCCAGGATGAGCGGGGCACTCACTGCCCGGCGCCCCGGCGACAATCCTGGGGCCATGACATCTCACGAGCTGGCCGGCGGCACCTACCGGGTCGCCGACCTCGAGTTCACCCGGGTCGGCTACGGCGCGATGCAGCTTGCCGGGCCCGGCGTCTTCGGGCCGCCGAAGGACCGCGACGAGGCCGTCGCCGTGCTCCGCGCGGCCGTCGATCTCGGCATCCGGCACATCGACACCGCCGACTTCTACGGACCGCGCGTCACCAACGAGCTGATCCGCGAGGCGCTGGCGCCGTACCCGCAGGAGCTGCGCATCGTCACGAAGGTCGGTGCCCGGCGGGACGAGCGGGGCGGTTGGCCGCACGCCCGCACCCCCGCTGAGCTTCGCGCGCAGGTGCACGACAATCTGCGCAACCTCGGGCTCGACGTGCTGGACGTGGTGAACCTGCGCGTCGGTGGCGTCGAGGCGCCCGAGCCGGGCTCGATCGCCGAGCAGTTCGATGCGCTGGCGCAGCTGCGGCAGCAGGGCCTGATCCGCGAGCTCGGCCTCAGTACCGTCACCGCCGAGCAGCTCGCCGAGGCGCAGTCCATCGCGCCGGTGGTGTGCGTGCAGAACCTCTACAACCTGGCCCGCCGCGGCGACGACGCGCTGGTGGACCTGACCGCGCGGCAGGGCATCGCCTTCGTCCCCTACTTCCCCCTCGGCGGCTTCTCCCCGCTGCAGTCGGAGGCGCTCGACCTGGTCGCGGCGCGGCTGGGCGCCACACCGATGGCGGTCGCCCTCGCCTGGCTGCTGCGGCGCTCCCCGAACATCCTGCTGATCCCGGGGACGGCCTCCGTGGCGCACCTGCGCGAGAACGTCGCCGCCGCCACGCTCGAACTGCCGCCCGACGCGATGGCCGACCTCGACGCCATCGGCGGAGGGCACATGTAGTTCCGTGTGGGGGTCGCATGACTCTCAGGTCCGTCTGGTTCACTGGACGGCGACACGGGGCTCGCTTTCATTCGACAGTACCGGGGGGCTGATCGATGTTCGGTCGCTGGGCAGCATTCGTCGTACGCCGACCGTGGTGGGTCATCGGCGGCTGGCTGGTCGGCGTGGTGCTGATCCTGGCGTTCCTGCCACGCCTGTCCGACATCACCAGCGCCGACCAGGGCAGCTTCCTGCCCGACAAGTACGAGTCGATCCAGGCCGCCAACCTCGCCAAGTCGTCCTTCCCGCAGCAGGTGACCTCGACCGCCATCGTCGTGGTCAAGCGCACCGACGGTGCCCCGCTGACCGACGCGGACCAGGCGCGGGTGGGCCAGCTCGCGACCGCCATCAACAACGCCCACGTCACCAACATCGGCACCGCGGCGACCGGACCGCAGGCGGTCGCGCCGAACAAGTCGGTGCAGCTGATCAGCATTCCGGTCACCGCGGCCGCCACCGACGACCAGGGCCAGATCGGCGCGGTCAAGGACACCCGGGAGGTCATCCGCGCCAACATCGGCGGTGGCCTGACCGCGGGCGTGGCAGGGCAGGCGGCTCAGTTCCTCGACAACAACGACACCTTCAACAGCGCGCTGGCCATCGTCGGCATCGCCACCTTCGCGCTCATCATCGTGCTGATCCTGCTCATCTTCCGCGCCCCGGTCGCGGCGCTGATGCCCATCATCGTCATCGGCGTGGTGCTGCAGGTCTCCTCGAACCTGGTGGCAGAGGCCGGCAAGCTGTTCGACTTCCACGTCGACCAGAGCCTGCAGACCCTGATGCTGATCGTGCTGTACGGCATCGGCACGGACTACATGCTCTTCCTGTTGTTCCGGTACCGGGAGCGGCTGCGTGCGGGCGAGGACCGCAAGACCGCGATGGTCCACGCCCTGGAGCGCGTCGGCGAGGTCATCACCTCGGCCGCGGCGGCCGTCATCATCGCGTTCCTGGTGCTGCTGCTGGCCACCTTCGGTGGGTTCGGATCGCTCGGGCCGGCCCTGGCCATCGCCGTGTTCGCCATGCTCATCACCGCGCTGAGCCTGATCCCCGCGCTGGTGAGCCTGATCGGGAGGGCCACGTTCTGGCCGTCCAAGTCGTGGCAGCGCCCACCGACCGGCACCCGGTTCGCGCGCATCGGCGCGGCGATCGGCCGCCGGCCCGCCGTCGCCGCCGTCTGCTCCGGCGTCGTGCTCCTCGCCCTCGCGGGCGGGGTGCTGGCGTTCCGGGCCGACTACGACTTCACCGCCGGCTTCCCGACCACGACCGAGTCCGCCAAGGCCACCCAGGACCTCCAGCGCGGCTTCCCGCAGGGCGCGCTGGACCCGACCGAGGCCTACCTGACGACCACCAACGGCACGGCGCTGACCGACGAACAGCTCGACACGTTCGCCACGGCGGCCGGGAAGGTGGACGGCGTCGGAGCGGTGCAACCGCCGGTGCGCTCCGCGGACGGAAAGGTCGCCCGGTTCAACGTCCTGCTGAAGCTGAACCCCGCCTCCAACGAGGCGATCACGCTGGTACACGACCATCTGCGCGGCGACATGCACGCGGCGGCACCGCCGGGTACCAGGGTGCTCGTCGGCGGTACCACGGCGATCTTCGCGGACATCAACTCGGCGAACAACCGCGACCTGTCGGTGATCCTGCCGGTCGCGGCGGTGCTCATCGCCCTGATCCTCGCCCTGCTGCTGCGCAGCCTCGTCGCGCCGCTCTACCTCGTGGTCGCGGTGCTGCTCAACTTCGCCGCCACCCTCGGCTCCGCCGTCTACCTGTTCCAGGGCCTGCAGGGCCACCCCGGCGTGACCTTCCAGCTCCCGATCGTGCTGTACCTGTTCGTGCTGGCGATCGGCACGGACTACAACATCCTGATGATCGCCCGGCTCCGGGAGGAGGCGCGCAGCGGGGAGGAGCCGCGCAGCGCCGCCGCGCTCGGGGTGGAGCACGCGGGTCCGTCGGTCGCGGCAGCGGGCCTCATCCTCGCGGGTACCTTCGGCGCCCTGGCCCTGGCGCCGGTGTCCTTCCTCCAGCAGATCGGCTTCTCGGTCGCGGTGGGCATCCTGCTGTCCGCGTTCGTCATGTCGATGTTCCTGGTGCCGTCGCTGACCGCGCTCATCGGCCACGCGTCCTGGTGGCCCGGGCACGGTGACGCGGCACGGGTCGAGCGTCCCGCGGCCGAGGCGCTGTCCAGGACGCCGTAGCCACAACGGATACGGGCAACACGGCCGCTCCGCGTTCTGACAGGATCGGCCGCGTGAAAAGACTGGTGCCGCTGTTGGCCGTCGCCGTGGTGCTCGGGACGGGTGGATGCGGGCGTGGAGCCACGACGACCTGGGCGCAGCGGTTCACCCAGGGCGGCGTGAGCATGGAGCCGACGGTGAAGGCCGGGCAGGTCGTCACGTCGCGGGCGGTCGCCCACGGGTACGAGCCACGGCACGGCGACGTCGTGCTGTTCCACACGCCCGGCGGGCGGTGGGGCGACAGCCAGGCGCCGTTCCTCAAGCGGGTCATCGCGGTCGGCGGCGAGGCCATCGCCTGCTGCGACCCGACCGGGAAGGTGACGATCAACGGGGTACCGCTGGTCGAGCCCTATGTCGCCAACAACTCGCCGCTGGACACGCCGCCGAACGCGCAGTCCTGCCTGCCCCGCCGGTTCGGCCCGGTGGCGGTGCCGAAGGACACCGTCTTCCTCATGGGAGACAACCGGATCGCATCCAACGACTCCCGCTGCGCCGGGCCGGTACCGGTGACGTCGGTGTTCGCGGTCATGACCGGCTGATCCGGCAGCCGACGCCTAGGATCAGTGACGTGTCACGGATCGCTGTCATAGGCGCGACCGGCCACGTCGGCACGTACCTCGTGCCGCGGCTGGTCCGGGCGGGCCACGACGTTGTCGCGGTGAGCCGGGGCCTTCGCGAGCCCTACCTGCCGGACGAGGCCTGGAGCTTCGCGCGGCGGGTGGCACTGGACCGGGACGCGTTGGCCGAGGCTTTCCCGGCCGCCGTCGCCGGGCTCGACGCCGACGTCGTGGTCGACATGACCTGCTTCACCCGGGTCGACGCCGAGCAGCTCGTCACGGCGCTGCGCGGTCGCACGTCGCTACTGCTGCACTGCGGCACGATCTGGGTGCACGGCCCCAGCTCGGTCGTGCCGCTTCGCGAGGCGGACCAGCGGGGCCCGATCGGCGAGTACGGCATCGGCAAGGCCGCGATCGAGGACCTGCTGCTGGCCGAGTCGGCGGACCCGGCCGGTCTGCCCTGCGTCGTGCTGCGGCCCGGCCACATCACGGGTCGAGGCTGGCCGATGGTCAACGCGGTCGGCAACCTCGACCTCGACGTGTGGCACCGCCTGGCCACCGGCCAACAGGTCGACATGCCCAACCTCGGCGCGGAGACCGTGCACCACGTCCACGCCGACGATGTCGCGCAGGCGTTCCAGCTGGCGATCGAGCGGCCGGACGCGGCCGCCGGCAACGCGTACAACGTGGTGTCGGAGCGGGCAATGACGCTGCGTGGGATCGCGACGGCGGTCGCCGGCTGGTTCGGTCGCGAGGCCGACCTGCGGTTCATGCCGTTCGAACAGTTTCGCTCCGGCACCGGCGACGAACTGGCCGACTCGTCCTGGGACCACATTGTGCGCAGCCACTCGATGAGCATCGAGAAGGCTCGCGGGCGGCTCGGCTACGCGCCCAGGTACACGTCGCTGCAGGCCATCGCCGACGGTCTGGCGTGGCTCGCCGAGCACGGCCACGTCGATCTCGGACCGGATGCCGCCCGGATCCTCCGCGCGGTCTGAGACGAGCCACCGACCACCGACCAAAGTCAGTATCCCGTGAAACCGAGGACGGATTTCCGGCGGCACACCGGCCGATGCGGTCCCCCGCCAGGCGGCGCGACGCTGGGCGGCATGACACTCCTCACGAGAACCGCCCGATGACCACCCTGACCCTGCGCCGCCGGCGGCGCGCGTGGTTGCTCGAAGGCACCAACCGTGCCGCCTTCCTGCGAACCTGGCACGGCCTGTACCACGGCGAGGTACAGGTGGAAGCCCGGTCCTGGTCGGTCGGGGTGACCGACCGCCGGCGTATCGGTGCGGTCGCGCGGGCCGGCGACCGGCCTGTCGTCCGGCTGCACCCGCGCCAGTCCCACGTACCCGGCCCAGGCGGGCCGGTCCGTTGGGCACCGCACTGGCACCACGGCAGCCTTGTCCGCGATGCCGCACGCATCGACGTTCGACTGTCTCCGTGGCCTCGTGGCCGCATCCGGATCGAGGTCACCGGCGTTTGGACGGAGCTTGAGCTGGTCGCGCTGACCGCGGCCTTCGCCCTGCTCAGCCGGCGGCACCGCCGGATGGTCCTGATGATGGCGGTCGCTGGCGCGACCGGCCACGGCCCGGTCGGCTGAGGCGGGTCAGGGGCTGGCCGGACGTCCCAGCCAGCATGGGCTGTTCGGGTACCCGCCCGCCACGCTCGGACAGTGTCCGGTCCGCTACCGACCTGCCTACCTTGGAAGCTGCCGACGAGGAAGGCCGAGGAGCCGGACATCATCGTTGACTATCTGGAGCCACGGCGCGGCGATCCGTCGCGCCGGCCCGGCCCTCACGTCCCGACCGTCACCGGCCGGCTGTCAGTCCGATCGGAGGGTACGCCTACCATGACCAACACGGCCCCGCACGAGTCGGTTGACCCCGCGGCAGATGAACGCACCGGACCAGCCGACGAGCTGGAAGACTGGTTGACCGACATCCGGGTCACTCTCAGCGACGATCCGCCGGACTGGCTGACACCCGAGGACGACAGCGCCGACCCGGACCATCAGCCCGTGGCCGCGGACCGGCACGCGCCCGATGACGGCACACCGGAGGGCTCCGCGGCCCCGAAGGCCGGACCGGTGGTGGGCCGACACCGCGCCGCCGACTGAGCAGGTCTACCCCGGCTATGGCGTGTCGGCGGTTCTGTGGCCGCCCGTCGGCCGCAGCGCCGCGAGCCGGGCAGTCAGGCCCTCGACGAACATCGTCAGTGCGAACTCGAAGCTGTCCCGGTCGATCTCATCGGCATGCTCGCGCAGTCGGTGGGCGCCGTGCAGCGCCGGGTACCGGTCGAGGTAGACCTGGACGTCGTCGACGAATCCTCGGGAGAAGGAGGCCATCGCGGCGCCGACGACGAGGTACTTGGTGGAGGCTCCGATCATCGTGGCCTCGCGGGGTGGCCAACCCGCGGCCACAAGCCCGCCGTGCACGGCGTCGGCGTGCCGCAGCGAGGCGTCACGCTGCCCGGGGCCGTGGGCAAGGAACGGGACGATGTTCGGGTGTCCGGCGAGCGCCGCCCGGTAGGACCGTGCCCAGCCGAGCAGACCTGGCCGCCAGCCGTGCGCGAAGGAGCTGGTATCGACCTGTTCGACAATCTCGCTGGCCACGTCGTCGAGCAGCTGGTCCTTGGTCGGGTAGTGGAAGTACAGCGCGGCGGCGCTGACACTCAGCGTCGTGGCGAGCCTGCGCATGCTCAGCCCGGCGAGCCCGTCCTGATCGACAATCGCCAGCGCGGCCGCGCGGATTCCGGGCCTGCTGAGCAGCGGGGTGGCGGGTCTGGCCAACGCGGTCCCTCCCGGCTTGAATAACCAAACGCCGTTAGGTTAACATCCGGCCGATAACCTTACGCCGTTCAGTTATGAGTGGGCGAGGAGCCAGCCCCATGCGACGTGCCGTGTTCAACGAGGACCACGAGCTGTTCCGCCAGACCCTGCGCGCCTTCATCGAGGCCGAGGTGGTGCCGCACTACGACCAGTGGTTCGCGGCCGGCCTGGTCCCGCGCGCGTTCTACTACAAGCTCGCGGAACTCGGCCTGTTCGGCATCCAGGTACCGGAGGAGTATGGCGGCGCCGGCATCGAGTCGTTCAAGTTCTCCGCCGTGCAGCACGAGGAGACCGCCCGCGCCGCAGTGTCCTTCGGCGGCTCGAGCGTCCACGTCGGGATATGCCTGCCATACCTGCTCAAGCTGGGAAGCGAGGAGCAGAAGAAGCGCTGGCTCCCCACGTTCGTCACCGGCGAGACGATGTTTGCCATAGCGATGACCGAGCCGGGCACGGGCTCGGACCTCGCCGGCATGCGCACCGAGGCCACGCTCTCCGCCGACGGGACGCACTACGTCCTCAACGGCGCCAAGACGTTCATCACCGGCGGCATCCACGCCGACCGTGTCATCGTCTGTGCGCGCACCGCACCACCGAAGCCGGACGACCGCCGCTTCGGTATCTCGCTGCTCGTCGTGGACACCAGGAGCGCGGGGTACTCGATCGGCCGCAAGCTCGACAAGCTCGGCCTGCGTACCTCCGACACGGCCGAACTCGCGTTCGCCGACGTCCGCGTACCGGTCGAGGACCTGCTTGGCCAGGAGAACCAGGGCTTCACCTACCTCGGCCACAACCTGCCGCAGGAGCGGCTCGGCATCGCCTACGGCGCGTACGCCCAGTCGGCCGCGGCCGTACGGTTCGCGACCAGGTACACCCAGGAGCGGAAGGTCTTCGGGCAGCCGGTGGCGTCGTTCCAGAACACCAAGTTCGAACTGGCCGCCTGCCAGGCAGAGGTCGACGCCGCCCAGGCCGTGGCCGACCGCGCTCTGGAGGCGTTCGACGCGGGCGAACTCACGTCGGGCGACGCCGCCTCCGTCAAGCTGTTCTGCACGGAGGTCGCACACCGGGTCATCGATCGCTGCTTGCAACTGCACGGCGGGTACGGCTTCATCAACGAGTTTCCGATCGCCCGTCTCTACGCCGACAACCGCGTCAACCGAATCTACGGCGGCACCTCCGAGGTGATGAAGACCATCATCGCCAAGAACATGGGCCTGTGAGTTCCCGGACAGTTCGCTGACCCGACTGCGCGCGGTGATGAACAGTACGTGCGTCGGTGCCGTCGGAGCGGAAGGTCAGGTGTACAGGCGTACGTCCGCGATGCTCCACCAGTTGCCGGCCGAGCCGGTGTTGATGATGCGCAGGTACCGCGCGTGGGTGCGGGGCAGATCGACGGTGGTTAGTTGGCCGTCACTGGTACCGCTGGCGACGGTCCGCCAGTCGGTGCCGTTGTCGCTTGTGGACAGTTGCCAACTGCGGGCGTAGTCGCCGAGATTGCCGCCGCTGTCGATGGCAACGCCGCGGTACGCCTTGGCGGCGCCAAGGTCGACCTGCAGGTACTGGCCTGGCGCCTGCGCTTGGCCACTGCTCCACCGGGTCGACGCGTCCCCGTCAACCGCCGCGGCCGCGTCGTCGCCGGCCGGAAGCGCGGTGGCCGTCGCGCCGGTCAATGGGACCTGGCGCAGGTCGGAACGTAGCGACTGGTCAGCCGGCCAGGTGAACGTGGCCAGCGCGCCGCCGGGCAAGGTGTAGTCGAAGACGTGGTCCCCGATCGCGACCGCGAATGAGCGTGGGTCGTCGTTCTCGTTGTGTACGACGAGTGCGGTCGACCCGTCCGGGTTCCGGAACGCGACGTCCATGATCTGCCCGTTCCAGCCGGTGGTACCGAACGAGGTGCTGGCGATGCGTGTTGCGCCGGGCTTGACGAACTTCGATAGGTGCCCGATCGTGTAGTACTCGGCGTTCGTGGTAACGCTGCCGTCGGCGTTCGCTGTCACCAGGCCGGTGCAGGTGGCGCAGCCGCCCAGGTGTGGGCCGCCCGTGGCGTCCAGGGCAATGTTCCAGGTGACCACGGACTTGGCCCAGTTGCGGGTGGTCCCGATGGCGATGTTGCGGGCGTGCCAGACCAGGGTGTCGCGGAAGTACTGCGCCGGCGGATCGGTCGGGCCGTGCGAGCCGGAGCATTCGGTGAACCAGATTCCCTTGTCCGGGTAGGCGTCGTGCAGCGCGGTCTGCGCGCTCGGGTCACCGGAGTAGCAATGGTAGGCGGTGCCGGCGACCCATTTCGCGGCCGGGCCGGACAATATCTCGTACGGGTAGTCCGTCTCCGGGTTCTCCCCAGGCGGGGTCGACGCCACGTCGTTGGGGTGGGTCTGCCAGTTGTGGTCGTAGGCGAGGATCTTCGTGCGCGGGCTGGCGGAGCGCAGCATCGGCCCGAGCGCCTCGATCACCTTGTCCTCCTGTGCCACGGGCATGTCCGTGCCGGGGTACGCGGACGGGTTGCGGTTCTGCGGTTCGTTCTGCACCGACAGAAAGTCGATCGGCACGCCGGCCGCTGCGTAGGCACGCACGAACGCCACCAGGTACCGGGCATAGGCGGCGTAGACGGCTGGGTCGTCCCGGAGCCGTCCGCCAATCAGCGAGTCGCCCGTCTTCATCCAGGCTGGTGGGCTCCACGGCGTGGCCATGACTGTCAGGTGTGGATTGAGCTGGCGCGCGCGGCGCAGCAGCGGCAGGATCTGCGCTTGGTCGTGGGCGATGCTGAAGCGCGCCAGCGCGAAATCGGTCTGCCCGGCTGGCACGTCGTCGTAGGTGTAGTGCGCCGTGGCGGCGGTGAAGTCCGACGAGCCGATCGGCTGGCGCAGGAAGCTCACGCCGATCCCTGAGACGGGGTCGAACAGCCGCTGCAGCGTCTGCTCCCGAGTCGCGGGGCTCAGTCCATAGAGGACACTGGCCGACGAGTCGGTGATCGCGGCGCCGAAGCCGTCCACGGTCTGATAGGACTGCTTCGGATCGACCACGATGGTCGGCGCGCTCGACGTACCTTCGCGGAAGGTCACGGACGGGTTCTCGTACAGCAGTTGCGAGCGGTCCACCGTCGTCACCCACACCCGCGCCCGTACCGACGCGTCGTTTCCCGAGGCCGACGCGGTCGGGGTGCCTACCAATCCGAGCGCCGCGACCGCTACCACCGTCGCTCCGACAAGACCAGACCTTCTCATCGCTGTCTCCACTCCGGGCCGGGCCGGGTCGCGTCCGCGGACGTGCCAGACTGTAACAAGTGGAACAATTCCGAAACATGAATCCCTGGATGAGCCAACCACTCACCCCTGTCTACGTCAAGTGCTCGATGGCCAGCTGGTCTTGGCAGACGAACTCTTGATCCGGGCGTATGCTCCGCTCATGAAACAAGTCCCTGAAACAGATGATTAGCCAGGCCCCGCGGCGGGCCACCGTCCGCCAGGTCGCCGCCGAGACCGGCCTGTCGATCGCCACCGTGTCCCGCGTCCTCAACGGACATCCGCATGTGGCGCAGCACACCCGCGAACTGATCGAGCGCGCGGTCGACCGGCTCGGGCCGCACGCGCCCAGCCCACGCTCGGCACGGATGCGCACGGCCACACCGGCACCGCCGGCGGTGTTCGTGCGTTGCCCGTACCAGCTGACCGACTACTTCGGCCTGATCGTGTCGTCCATCGCCGAGACCCTGCAGTTGCACGGCCGGCACCTCATCCTCGACGCCGGCCAGATCGCCCAGAACGAGACGGTGCTACCCACCCTGGCCGGCCGACCGGGCATCGGCGGCGCGATCCTGATCCTGCCTCCCGAACCCGGCCAGCAACTGGAGGACCTGCGCACGCGAGGGTTCCCGTTCGTCGTTGTCGACCCGCGCACCCCGCCCCCGCGGGACATCCCCGCGGTGTCCGCCGCCCACTTCGCCGGCGGCCGCGCGTTGAGCGAACACCTCCTGCATCTCGGTCACCGACGCATCGGCGTGCTCGCCGGGCCGCAAAACTGGCTGGCCGGCAAGGCCCGCCTCGCTGGGCACACCTCCGCCCTGGCCGACATCGGCATTCTCGCCGACCCGAGCCTGATCCGTTCCGCTGAGCCGACCACGCAGTTCGGTTACCGGGCGGCAGGCGAACTGCTTGACCTCCCCGACCGGCCCACCGCCGTCATCGGTTTCAACGACAAGGTCGCCGTCGGCGCGCTGGCCGCCGCCGCCGAGCGCGGACTGCGGGTACCGGCCGACGTGTCGGTCACCGGGTTCGACGATATGGACCTGGCCCAGGCCACCACGCCTCGGCTGACCACGGTGCGCCAACCCCTGCAGGAGATGGGCCGCATGGCAGTTGGCCTCATGATCCGTCTCCTCGAACGCCACCAGCTCGACGCCCTGCATATCGAGCTGGCCACCGAACTCGTCCTCCGTGACTCCACCGGACCGTCCCGACGCTGATCGGGCCTGCTACAGCCCGACGACCCAGGGTTGGCTCGACGTCGCGCGATACAGTGCCGGGCTGGGCCCGATGAAGGGAGCCGCCGTGCTGGACACCTCCGCCCACTACGAAGCAGCCGCGGTACACATCCGGACAGCGGATGAGCAGCAGTCCGTCAGCCACGGCACAGCCTCCGATCTCCAGCGCGCCCAGATACACGCGCTGCTAGCGGTAGTGGACGAACTCCGCGCGCTACGTGCGTCCATTGACGAGCTGGCGAAGGATGTCACGTCGAGCGTTGGCTTCCTGGACCGGGAACAAGGGAGCCTCTCGCATATCGCGACCGCCGCGCACAACATCGCCGAGCGGCTGCCGCGCTAACTTGTCAGCGCGCCCGGACGCGGCCGACCCCTGGCCGTCAGCCAAGGTTGTGTGTCCCCGCTCGGCCGTCCGCGTGCGGCGTCGTCGGTACCGGCGGGAAGTCGTACCGCACCGGTGGCCGCTCCGCGACCATCGCCCACGCCTCGCCGGTACCCCGGGAATCAGCCACGGCGGACGCCGCGGCCGCCACCTCGCCCGCGGACAGCAGCGGAAAGCCCTGCTCGATCAGCACCGCCGAGGTATTGACGCTCAGCATGGAGGTGTCCAGGAACGCCGGGCAGACCGCGTTGATCGTGATGCCGCGCCGACAGGTGCGTAGCGATCGCCCGGATGTAACCGACCACGGCCGCCTTGCCCAGCGCGTAGGCCGCGTTGGACACCTCGGGTGCCAGCGCCGCCAGTGAAGCGGTGGCGACGATCGCGCCGCCCTGGTGGGCCAGCGCCCCGGTGACCGCGTCGATGCCGAAGACCACACCGTCCACGTTGACGCGGTTGGTGGCCAGGTACCGGCGCGGTTGGAGCGGCTGCGAGCCGGTTTGCCCGGAGTTGACGGCGGCGTTGAGCGCGACCGCGCTGCACCGATCGCGTCGGCAGCCGATCGCGCCGCGGTCAGGTCCAGGTCCGCGACGACGACCCGGTACCCGCGGGCGGCCAGCGTGCGGCACAGGGCCGTCCCGATGCCGCGCGCTCGTCCCGTGACCAGCGCGACAGGACCATCGAGGCCTGCGAACGGTGACTGCACGCTCATAGACGGTAGTCGTTGCGGTCAACCCGGACCGGTGGACTCACTGCGGCTACGGGATGGCAACGAGGGATCGAAGACTGGCTCACTTGCTGGTCGCGGCGCGGACCAGCGTGGCGAACGCGGTCAGGTTCGGCACACTCGGGATGCTGGTGGATGCCCACGCCCCACGCTTGCCGCGCGCGGTCACCCTGACGAAACCGCTCTTCACGACCACCTCATTGACGTCCGCCCAGGGCAGCCGCTTCTCCCTCCGCAGGAATCCGGATGGTCTGCACAGGCCGTCCGGCTCCACCACGTAGTCCCCGAAGTCGATGGTCTGTCCCTGCCGCAGAGCGGCGTGCATCCTCGGCAGCTGCTGCGCGGTGATCCGTGGGTCGACGATCTCGCGGAAGTCATCGACAATGTGCCGGGTGGACGAGGTGGTCTGGCCCGCCACCCGATACCCGCGGCCGTCCGTCAGCTTCAGCGTG